>Ga0256405_10006387_pt1 | contig 18917 bp, 13 predicted proteins | sample RumenRJG_02DNA_FD_189096 | JGI IMG/M metagenome (GOLD analysis project Ga0256405, IMG submission 189096) | Bovine rumen microbial communities from Lethbridge, Alberta, Canada - RJG_02 | ecosystem: Host-associated > Mammals > Digestive system > Stomach > Rumen | place: Canada: Alberta... | reverse complement strand
TGTACTATGGGTTTCGGTCTATGGGAATTTCCTTTTGCTGCCAGCCTTTTTTTATCTAAAATTTTTTAGTTTTATCATTAACGAACTATTCAATAATTTTTAATCTTAATACTATACACTATTTTTGCAGACTATCATAACTAATTATATATACTTTTTTTAACAGAATATTTAATGTCACATCATTTTTAATGACTGGTATGATATGACTCTTTTATGATAGTGTGACGGTGATTAAAAGAACAAGTCATGCCAGATAGGCTGCCCTATTTTGAGGGTTACTCGTGGAGGAAAGGGTAAACTACCTGTGAAGCATATGAGTTAGAATAAGGGCAAAATACTTCTTTATTATATCAATATTCCTTTTGAGATATGATATAATAAGAAGTAAAAAAAGATTTATTTTAAAAAAGAATTTAATCTTTTTTTAAAATGAAAAATAAATATTTCTGTTTTTTTATATGGTTAAAAAATAATCAATCTTTTTCTCTACAAATTTTTTAAAATTTGATTAAAAAATAATTAACTTTTTTCTACAATTTTTTAAAGATATCATAATCTATTCTGTCGGCTTAATTGGTCAATGACAATCAATATTCCCAGTATCAAGCTTATGGTGAAACCTATCAATCCAAGTATTGGAATGTCAAAAACTTCATATCCCACATCACTCATAATAACAAGGGAAGAACCGACCAGCAAAGCAGCTATGATAATTGATATGGATATTTGGTTAATTAAAAAAGTAAGATCCTTGATTTTCAACTCGATAGATATCTTGTCGTTTTGAATTTTATAAATCAAATCATTAATGTCATGAGGCAGGGTCCTCATGAAATGTTCAACTTCAACAACATTATGCTGCATATAATCAAATACGGTTTTCGGTGAGAACTTTTTGCTTATTAATTTTCTAGCCAAAGGCTGGATTTCATTGAAGACATCGAATTCAGGGTCAAGTTTCATTCCCATATCTTCAATTAATGAAAATCCTCTTGCCATTAAAACAAATTCTCTTGGAAGAGTTACTTCATATTTAACCATTAAATTCATTAAATCATCCACACCGCTGGTAAAGTTATCAAGTTCAGCTCCATAATATCTGTTAACCATTGAATTTATATCATATTTCAAATCTTTGACAGGAACTCCCCTATCGAGGATATCCATATAATTCAATTGGTTGATGATTCCATTGACATTCTTGGAAATGATGAACTGGAACAACTGGGCCAGATCATTTCTAAAATCCTCATCCATAACGCCCATGCTTCCCATATCAATGTAACAAATGACATTGTCTGGTAGAATGATTATGTTTCCCTGATGAGGATCGGCATGGAAGAATCCATTAAATAATATCTGTTTGATGTATGAATCCAATCCTCTCTTGGCAATCAGTTTAGGGTCATAGCCTTCAGGATTCTCCATGACTTCAGAGACCTTCTTACCGTTTATATATTCCATGGTCAATACCTTGGATGTGGTGTATCTGTTGTATACCTCTGGAACATATACTGTTCGGTCATTTCTAAAATCATTTTTTAAATGTGAAATATTACTTGATTCGTACTTGTAATCTATTTCCATTCTTATTGATCTTTCAAATTCGCTAATTATGGCTGGAAAATTATAAACTCTGGAACGTCTGACGAATTGGTTTACGCGTCCTGCAAAGAAATGCATGATATCAAGGTCGGTATCTATTAATTCTTCAACTCCAGGCTTCTGTACCTTGACCGCCACTTCAGTTCCATTGTGAAATTTTGCTTTGTGTACTTGGCCTATGGATGCGCTTCCTATAGGCTTTTCTTCAAATTCTGCAAACAAATTCTCCATATCGTCATCGAGTTCTGATTCAATAATCTCCTTTACGGTTTCAAAAGGAATAGGGGGAGTATCATCCTGCAATTTAGTTAATTCATGTGCCAGATCCTGACCTACTAAATCGGGTCTGGTGCTTAAAAGCTGCCCTAACTTTATAAATGTGGCTCCTAATTCTTCAAAACTTAAGCGTATGCGCATTTCGAAAGTTTCATCAAGATCCAATTCTTCCTCTTTTTTGTTTCTAAAAGGCAATCTCTTGAAAAAATTGCTCTGCTCAATGAGATATTCCACCTCACACTTTCTCAAGACATCCACTATTTCATTAACTCTTTTCATGTTCTTGCTTTGAGTTCCTAAAAATGCCATAAGATTACCTCGTATTAAATTAAAAAGGAAATTTATCTTTTTTTAAAATTATTTAATTTTACTAATACCAATAGTTACTTTATCGTTTTTTATTAAAATTATTTTTCTTTTTGAATTTTTAATTAATATCATTAGAATTTTTCCAGAATTCTCTTATACACTACCTTGAGTTCAGGGCTTGAATTTTCGTACATCCTTTTTAGAATAAGCTCCGGAGTACTTTTAGCCAAGTAATTCATCCTAGGTGTTCTGTCCACAATTAAATTGTAATTCTCATCAAGGCCTGTGGCTTCAATACCATCAACGCGAACATCTGCAAATTTCATTAATTCATTTGCCATATGGGTTACAATAATTGCATAGGAATCAGTCTCCTGAATCATTTCTATAAAACTGGATATGATTTTGACAGCCGCTTCAAGTTCTGTAATTCCTTCCAGCTCGTCAAGCAGAACCAGTTTTTCAGATTTGCTAGTTACAATAGGCATGAATACATTTAAAAATGATTCAAAAGCCCCTGCATCAAGGGACCGTTTTTTAGAGAAATGATAGATTTCATCAACCAATTTTATTTTAGCAGATTCTGCTGGGACCGGAAGTCCCATCTGTGCCATAATTGAAATCTGGCTGATTGTTTCAAGCAATGTTGTCTTACCACCACTGTTTGCTCCTGTTAGAAGTGCGACGTTTTCTTCTTTGCTTAGTTTATAATTCACTCTTTGTATTTTCTCTTCCTTGTAGAGTTCATTTTCACTATCAGTTTTGTTGCAGGCATCATCCATATTATCTGAAAGTTTTTCCATTCGTTCCAGTTGTTTTCTCTCATTCAAGCACAAATCAAGATGCAGTGCTCCTTCAAGTTCGAAAACATCTCCAAACTCAGGCAGATTTAAATTATAATAATATGCAAAGCTTCCAAGTGCAAATTCGAAATCAAATCGCACTGTTTCCATCACTTCATCTTCCGCTCTTGCTCTTATTGCCTCCAAATGCTCTGCAGCAGAGATCTTTTTATCAAAATAATTGTTCTCTGCTTTTGAAAGGACTTCCATCTTGATTCGCTCCATTTCCATATCATCTATTTCAATAGGATACTTTTTAATGAATGGGTCAAATGAAATGCCACTTTTCTCTTTGATAATTTCTTTTGATTTGGTTAAAATCTCATCAAATATCTGCTCTATCTTTGGAGGGAAGTCATTGTTTAATAGCTCGAGAATTTCATCTCCTTTAAGGTCTATATTTTCAATTCTTTCTTTAAGCTCATGGTCAATATTAGCCTTTTCATTAGTTACAATTTCATCCAAATCTATTTCCTTCTGCTTGTAATTGTCAAGTTCATCAAGGACAGTTCCCACATCTCCTAAGACAGTATCTTCCCCTAAGATTTCCCTTATTTTTGCCACTGTTTCAAAAAGAGCCCTGTTTTCTCTGAAATAATCAAGGGTGGTTTCAGGAACCAGTTGATAGGATGGAGCATCCTTGTTGATCATTATTAGGTTTGGCATGCCTCCAAAGTCCAGAAATCCTTCACTGTAGATGTAAAATATGAATTCATATCCTCTTATCTCTTCAATGAATAAAGGGGAGTCAGAGGCGGTTATTATTGTATAGTAATTGTTTAATCCAAGATCCATCAAGTAACTGGCATCCTCTGCGCTTTCGACTAGAATTGCTTTACTTGCATCGTAATTGGCTTTAGGTGTTTTAATTTCATCCAGCTTTTTCATTAAACGGCTTAATTCCTTAATATTCAACTGGCTGACCTTTTCCTTTGCCTGCATTACAAAGGATAATCTCTCGGCAATGGCAAACTCGTCTTTTATTGGAGCAAGAAGGAGGATTCGGTTTTTTGAATAGCTTGTATTGGAATATTTGAGAATTTTCTCTACAATCTCATCGTAAAGTTGATATGCCCTTTCGCTTTTTAAAAACTGCTGGGCAGGGTTTCCAATCAGTTGGTTCATAATTTCAACAGCTTTCCTCTGACTGATGCCTTCAATTGCAATTAACTTTTCCAAATCAAGATTTTCAACCATTTGATTAAGCTCTTCGGCACCTCCCAGTTCATGGAGTATCTTTTTGGACATTTTATCTCCGATTCCCTTTATATTCCTCAAGTCTGCTCCTTCCATTTGAATACCTCGTGTTTTTTAATTTATAATCTTGGATATCTTGTGCTTTTTAATTTATAATCTTGGATATCTTGTGCTTTTTAATTTATAATCTTGGATATCTTGTGCTTTTTAATTTTTGATTTTGGATACCTTTAAAGAATTTCTAATTTCAAAATTTTTTTTATTTTTTCATCCTCTATAATTGCTACTAATTTTAAATCTTATTAAAAACTTATTAATAAATTTAAACGTTTTTTATTGTTTCCCTATTTAAGCCCTGTATTGAAGTTGCCCTCACTTGCATTGTCGCTGTATTTTTTAATGATTTCCTGGGAAATGGCTAAATCAAGATGACTATCAATTGATTTTCTATAAACCATTCCAATCTCTTCAATATATTCTGCAGATTTCCACCGAGCATCTATGCTGAAGTGTTGAAGTCCTTTTGATTTTAAGAATTCAATTTCCTTAATCAGGCAGAATTCTTCGCTGTTTAAAATTATTACCTGATCTTCTATCATACTTCTTTTAATAGGGTAATATTGATTTTTTCTACTTTTTAAATAAAATTCATTATTTGCAATTATTGGCCTTGATTCTTCTTTTTCCAATTTTCTCTGCTTTTTATTGTACTTTTCAATAAGCTTCAGTTGCTTTTTGGATATGATTTCTTTTCTGCTTGTCATTGATTCAATATTTCCATGGACAAGCAGTTCAAGTTCTGGAATTTCGCATTCATTATCATTGCTTTTGAAAGTTTGGTAATCATCCAGCAGATTTACAATATCCTTGGAATACAACTCGGGTGATATGGATAATGATTCGTAATTTTTCAATTCTAAAATAGTGCTTAAATTAAATGCATTTAATGGATAATTTCCATAAAGTTTGATGCCGAACTTATCTTTTAATGAATCATCAAATCCAATTAAACTGCTCATTATGTTTATCTTCAAATCCATCTTGCTCATGATTGCAAATATTTTCACTATTGATTCCTTGACATCCTTGTGTGCAATGTCTGGAAGTTTCCAAATTAGTTCATAATTCTTGTCATGACTTATTTCAATAGCTTTTTTTAGAAAATTCACACAATAGCTTATGTTGATTTCATTTGATTTCATTGGATTGTAGTTTTCCACGTTTTCCTTTGAAATTTCTTCAAATGTTTTTTCAGGAGGTATTTCCAGATACACTCTGTCGTATAATGGTTTTCCATCATTAAGTGTGAGCCTGCTTAATTTGGAGAGTATTTTCAAATCATTGATATAAACTGCCAGGGTTCTGTTTTGAGAATCGTCAGAATCAAGTTTTTCTGAGTTTTCAATATCGGATTCCAATCCTTCATCCTTTGATTTTCCAGATTGTGACTTGATTTTCTTTATATTTTTAACTAATTTGCCAATATTGTCTTCAGCGGTTTTCAAGTCCTTCTCCTTAGGCATGTAGCTTTTTATGATTTCTTCTCTAAGTGCATCGAAAAAATTGCGTCTAAGTTCATTCACCTGGCTTATCGGTGCGAACAGATTCTTATTGTTATCTACTGTAATCTTTTCAATATAATACGGAAGGTCCCCTATTTTAAGCAGTTGCTTTCTGATTGTTTCATTTGAAATAGGCTTGTTGATTGCTTCCTGGAAAGGATTTTCTCCTTTATATGTCAAAGTAATGACCTTTCCATTGTCCAGTTTCAGATTGCCTTTGAGATGAGGGTAGTTCTCCCCGTCCACTCTGAAGTAGAGCTCCAGCAGTGATTTCTTGATGCTGTGCCTTTTCTTGTCTCCTGACAAGTCTCTCACATCATTCAATAATGAGTTTCTCTTAGTCAGATAAACCTTTGAACCTTTAAGAAGTGGAATATCTATTCTTTTGTTTGCTCTAACCTTTTTAACAATCAGGATCCTATGGGTTACATTCTTATCCTTCTCTCTTTTAATCCAGTATTTGTCCTTCGGGTCTCTCAGCACGGGATTTGCTGAAATATCGAATCCGTAATTGTAGCTTTTTCCAATATATTTTGAAAAATCAGGCTGGTTTTTCTTATGATTATGTTTTTTCCGCCTTCTGTTGTTTTGTTTGGATTTATTGGGCCTGTCATTTTCCATATTTTTAATATTGTCCTCATTAAAATTGACTTCGATTAAAATGCCGTCGCCTTTTTCAGGAATGGTTAAAAGGTCATCTTTTAAGGCGATATGGATTTCACCGGTCTCTGCATTGTATCTGTGGATTTCTCCAATCAACAATCCGTTATGTCCCGGCTTTCGTCGGTTCATTATTTTAGGATTATTTTTTGGAATCAAATGGCCTGTTGTGAATTCCCTGTTGAAGACAAGTTCCAACTCTTCAAGGGATTTCCTATTCCTTTCCTTTTCCCTTTGCTTAAGCTCTCGGATTGCCTCTCTGTTTTGAGCTTCCTTCTTATGAGTGTTTTTGCCTTTCTTTCCTTTTTTAATTCTTGTGTTGTTTTCTATTTTCCTGTTTATTATTTTGGAGGTATTGTCATGCTTCAGGCTGTTCAATCTTTGCCGGTAATTGCTGACGACGGTTGCTACATAGTCGTTGCTTCTCATTCTTCCTTCTATTTTTAGGCTGTCGACTCCCAGATTTACTATCTCATCAAGATGTTCGTATAATGACAAATCTCTTGGGGAGAGGAGATATCTGCCTTCTGTTTTCGGCAGGATATCCTTGCTTTTGTTGATATTTAATTCATAGGGCTCTCTGCAGGGCTGAGCGCAGGTTCCTCTGTTTCCGCTTCTGCCTCCTTGGAATGATGATAAAAGACAATGGCCGGAATAGGAGTAACAGAGGGCTCCATGAGTGAATATCTCAACTTCCATATTTAATGAATGGGCATGGTTCACTAGTTCCTTGAGTTCGTTTAATTTGGTCTCTCTTGGAAGGACTATTCTTTTGATTCCATGTCTGTAAGCCCAGTCGATGCCTTCTATGTTGTGTATGTTCATCTGTGTGGAAGCATGGACTGGAAGGTCTGGGATGTTTTCATGTATGGTTTTCACAAGTCCGATATCCTGAACAAGAACTGCATCAACACCCATTTTATATAATTCCAGAACATATTCACTGACCTTTTTCATTTCATGTTCCTTAATCAGTATGTTTACGGTTACATACACTTTGACATTGTAGAAGTGGGCATATTTCACAGCTTCTCTTATTTCCGCTAGATTAAAGTTTTCAGCATACTTTCTAGCTCCAAATTCCTCTCCTGACAAGTAGATTGAACTTGCTCCAGAGAGTATTGCAGTTTTAAGATGTTCGCTTGAACCTACAGGCGCCAGTAATTCAGGGATATTCATGTTTTTCTCCTTGTTTGATTTGATGATTATTTTATAATTTTCAGTTTTTTGTTAATTAATGCATTTTTATTAGTTTAGAATTTATTCATATCATTGATTTTATGGTTTATCGTTTTGGTTTTATTTTTTAAATTAATGTATATCCTGTTTTATCGCTTTTGTTTTTTTATTTAATTAACGAATCTTTGTTATTAGCATTTGTTAGGCTTTTCATGGATTCTTCCGTTTATGAAGTTTCCCTTGTTGAGACGGGTCATGGTAATGCTTTCAATCTGCTCCTTCAGTATTTTCAAATCCACATTATTGTCTTTTCTCAATGCCTGGGCATAAAGGGAAATGATTTGTGTTGAATATTTATATCCTGAGAATCTGCAATCTATAATAACAGTATTTACTCCCAGGTCCTTTATGAGTTCGATTTCATCAATCAGACACAGGCAGTCCTTGTTGATGAAATGGCTGTGCCTGTTGTAGTCGAATACCACCTTGTATTTGAACTTCTTGCGTTTTTGATCTTCTAAAATCGCATAATCTGAAGAATCCTTGATAATGAAGTCCCGACCTTCATTTAAATTGGAAAAATCATCCTTGCTGCTCATTACTTCAAGATTTCCTTGAATTATGATGTTTAAATCGGTATCTTTGTCTTTTATGTATTGATATTTTGTCACGAGCTCTTTTATCTCTCCATATGAAAGTTCGGATGATAATATCAGGCTCTTGAATCCAGAATCTGATAAATTCTTCACTGAATAACTGTTCCAGACATTCAAGTTGTGGTTTCCCAGGACATCGCAGTCAAAGCTTTTTGCAATTCCAGGTGTGTCATACATTATTGAGATGAAAATACCCTCTTCTTTTAGCTCATTTACAATACTGCTTGCCTTTTCAATCTCTTCATCTGTTATGAATGAAGAGAGAACCCAGACCAACCTATTTTCATTTTCAGCATTATTGTTTTTAGCAATGATGCCATAAGCCTCTTCCAGCAGGGTCTTGACATTGTCAAAATACTCGTTCTGGCTGTTGAATGAAAATGAAGGGTCAAATAGGAATTTATGTATCGGGAAGTTTGAAATAGCCTTTATAAGTTCGAGATTGTCAACGAAAACTGATAACTTGAGATTTTCATTTCTTATCGGAAGATCTTCATAATTTTTATATTCTTTAATAAAGCTTTTCACGGTTCTATTGCTTTTTTTAATCGCTTCATGGTCTGGTTTTTTAAAATCAAGCAGCAGCTCTGTTGCTTGGTCCAGAATATTTCGTCTGATTTTGTTGATTTTACTTATTGCCATGAAACTGTTTTGAGGAGGCTCCGGAATATTCAATTCTTTTATGTAAAAAGGAGTGTCGCCGGTTTTAAGCATCTGCTTTTCAATATCCTCTTTTGTTATGGGTCTTTTAAGGGCCTCTTCAAACTTTGTCTGGCTATGATATGTGAAATTCAATTCATCTGATTTTTTCTCGTTGTTTATCGCTTTTTCTTCTATGGTGAACCTTACATCAACATTGATGCTTGAATCCTTGTTCCATTTGAAGCTGAGGCTTAATGGAATGTTAGGACTTACTGATTCATCCTTGAATTGATTTAGCCTGTCATGGGTTGATTTTGAATAGCTGATGTATACCTTGTCTCCAGGACGCACTTTCCTGGTTGTTTCGATTTTGATATAATCTTCTGTCTGCTCCTTGATATTGTCGATGTAGATTCCTTTTATCTTGTCCTTGTATTTGAATCCGATTCCATCTCCGATTTCAAGGGTTATAGGGAATTCCTTGTTGTCCTTGCTTATGGTTATGAGCTCTCCATCCTGTGTGGTTATTGTTCCGACATACACTCCTTCATGTCCTGAGCTTTTTCTTCCCAGAACCTGCCCTGGTTTTTGGTTAAGGATGTATCCATCGGTGAACTGTCTGTTGAAAACCATATGCAGGTCCCTTTCGAAATTTCCTTCATTGCCATCAATCAGATTCCTGTATGAGTTTACAATGGTTCCAACATAATCTGCAGACTTCATTCTTCCTTCAAGCTTTAGTGAGAATACTCCTGCATCCTCTATCTTATCCAATCCCTTGTAGGTTGCAAGGTCATGGGTGGATAGGAGAAATCCGTTTCCCACATTGTAGTTCTTGTATTTCAATTTGTACAGCTTTCGGCATGGCTGTGCGCAGGCTCCCCTGTTTCCGCTTCGGCCGCTGTTGTATGAGGAGATATAGCAGTTTCCGCTGAAGCAGTAGCATAATGCTCCGTGTCCGAAGACTTCAAGCTCCATTTTCACATTGTCTTCTTTCATTTTAGCAGACATCGCGCTGATTTGATCCACATTTCTCTCACGGGGCAGAACGATACGGGAGATCTTGTTGTCAAATGCCCATAGGATGCAGTTGTAATCGCTTAATGTCATCTGGGTGGATGCATGGACTTCAAGGCCAGGAATAATGTTTTCAATCAATTCGATTATTCCAATGTCCTGCACGATAACTGCATCGACTCCCATTTTGTATAATTTGAACAGGTAATTGACAACTTCTACAACTTCAAAGTTGTTGATGAGTGTGTTGACGGTTACATGAACTTTGGCGCCGTTTAGATGAGCATATTCCACAGCTTTTCCAATCTCTTCCAAGGTGAAGTTTTTTGCAAATGCTCTGGCTCCAAAGTTTTGTCCTGATATGTAAACAGCATCAGCTCCTGCATTCACTGCTACGACAAATGTTTCATAGTCTCCAGCTGGTGCTAATAATTCTGGTAAGGTCATTTTATTATCTCCAATAAATTTTAGGAATCTTTTTTTATTTTTATTAGGTTTTAATAAAAATTTAATTCAATAATTTTTATAAAAATTTAATTCGATAGTTTTTAATAAAAATATCATTTATCTATTATTAATTTTTGTTAATTTTATTATATACATATTATTATAAAGCGAATTTTTTCAAATGCATTTCTCAAGTTTAAAAATATTTTTTTTTAAAAATTTTTTTAATTCAAGATAAGGAATTTTTAAAAAACATTATATATCTCAAAAATAAATTTTATTTTATGTATATAGTTTTAGAAGGAATAGATGGTGCGGGAAAATCAACTCAGATAAGTCTTTTAAAAGACTTTCTGGAGCAGAACGGCTTGGAAGTGGAAACAGTTGTGGAGCCGACAGACAGTGAAGTCGGAAAGCTGATTAGAAGGCTTTTGACACGCCATGATGCTACAAGCGATGCCATGCAAAGGACTCTGGGTCTTCTATTTGCTGCAGACCGTCTTTTAATTATGGAGAAGTTAAACAAGCTGGAAGAAGAGGGTAAAGTCATTATCAGCGACAGGTCCTTTTATTCATCCCTTGTTTATCAGGAACCTCGTGAATGGATTCAAGAACTCAATAAATATGCCAAGATACCGGATCTTGTTCTTCTTTTAGACCTTGATGTTGAAAAGTCAGTTGCAAGAACTGATGGAACCGATGAGTTTGAAAATGTGGAGTTTTTAACTGCTGTTAAAGAGAATTATCTTAAAATTGCAGAAGAAAATGGCAATTTCAAAATAATTGATGCAAATAATGGTCCGAACAAGGTCTCATCAGATATTAAAAAAGCAGTAGCGCCATTATTCGATATTTGTGCAGATTGCATTCGCTAATTTTGAATAAGTAATATAAATAAAAAAAGTAAGATAAAGATTAATTTTCTTTATCTATTTTTCAAGTTCTTCAAGTCTTTTTTTCATTTCGCCTACAATATAATCTTGAACTTTTTCTAATTCTTCCTTGGTTCCGAGCAATTTAGGGCCGTACTCAGTTTGCTTCAGTTCAACATTGAAATCTTCATAAACATGAGCAAGCATTTGCTCTCCAACGCCATTGGGAAGCTTCATTTCATATAAGTCATCTTCCATTTTATCCCTCTGTTTTTGTTAATAATGATTTTAAATTATTCATCTTTGTAATTTTCAGCCATGAACTCTCTTGCAGGTCTGAAGAACTCAATCAGGTATTTTGCAATTGCATTTTTCAAATCCATAGGGTGCAGTTCCTCGTTATCAAACATTGTGCATAACTCGTCCTTGCTTAATTCAAGGTTTCCTCCGAATTTTTCAGGTCTTTCGATAAGCAATGTTTCATGATATGGGTAAACGAAGTGTTCTGCGATTTCTATGATTGGGTTTCCTTCGACTTCTCCCTTAGGACAGTAGCTTTTCTTGATTTTGTCCTTGATGACATCCTCTTCATCATCGATGGCTATGAAGTTGCCTTTGCTTGATGACATTTTATCATCACCGTCAAGGCCATGCAGCAATGGAGTGTGGATGCATACAGGCACTTCCTCTCCGATTTTTTCCAGGGATTCTCTTGCAAGCATGTGGATTTTTCTTTGTTCCATTCCTCCTAATGCAACATCCACTCCTAATGCAGGCATGTCCGCTGTTTGCATGAGTGGATAGATGACGCTTGCTACTTTTGGATTGTCATCGTGTCTGCTTACCTGGTCCATACTTCTCCTAGCTCTTTTCAAAGTGGTTAAAGTAGCCAGCTTGTAAACATTGTTGGTGTATTCGAGAGAGTATCTTCCATTAATCTGGAATTCAGAACCGAGTATGTATTCGGTATCTTCAGAGAGCCCCAGAGCTTGGAAGCATTTTTTATTGTATTCTGCGGTTTTTTCAATCTCGTCAAGCTGTCCTTTTCCATTGAGAAAAGCATGGTAATCTGCAAGAAGTATTTTGATTTTAAATCCCAGGGATTGTAATTGCTTGAGTTTCATTATGGTGATTGCATGTCCTAAATGGACTTTTCCAGAAGGTTCATAACCAGTATATGCAACTGGGTGTTCTTTTTCTAATTTTGCTTTCAACTCTTCGATATCAACTATCTCAAGAGTGCCTTCTTGGATTTTTTCTAATTTCTCATCAATGTTCATATGATCACTTTATTGCTTTTATGATTAAATAAGTATGATTTTTGCGGATTTTCTATTCAAGAATTTTGTTTAGTCTCTTTTTCAATCAGATTATGGATATTTTAAACTTTTATCTTCTAATTAGATTATGAATATCTTATTTTCATATTTTAAAACTTCTATTTCGTCGCCGATATTCAAATCTTTGAATTTATCATTCATTTCAAAATCAATCGGACTGTAATCCTCAGGGTCCAGGATTTGAATCCATGAAGGTGAAATTGAGCTTATCATGGCTTTTTCAACATCCTTTTCACTTGCAATCATTTCAATGGAATCATAGTCTCTCCATTTGAGAGAGATGTCCTCATGACTTTCCAAATCTTCAACTTGGATTCTGCTTCCAGTGATTGCGGTGATTCTAGCTATTTTGCTATTGAATTTAATAAAATCGCCAACATGTATTTTCGGAAGCCTGAATGAAATCCATGTTCGGTATAATCCTTTTCCAGTGTTCTTGTCTTCGGTAATGAGTCTTGGAGATTCCTTGGTTGTTCCTCCAAGCTCTTCTTTAAGTTGGCCGGAAACCTTCCGAGCTGTTTTCAAGGATCCGATATAGTAATCCTTGCCTTCTTTTGGAGTGGCTATTTGTGGAATATACGCCAGCTTGTCCTTTCTCGCCTGCTTTTCAATGACTCTTCTAATGATCTCTTCGGCATTAACTATTTCCTCTGAATCGAGTTCCCTTTCATCAGCACGCAATTGGATTACCGCTTCATAATAACCTGAACTTTTTTTACTGCAATCAGGACATACTGTGTGGTTTATCCTAACATTCGGGGTGTGGGCTTCACTCATCAGTTCTCCAAGCACGGTAGCTGTGGCTTCAACATAACATTCAGCTATTGTTCCCCTCATCTGGTCGATTTCCAGCTCGATTTCCTCATCTTGTGCCAGTTCATCCACTTCGATGTTGTTCTCCAAGGCTCTGTATATGATTTCTTCTTCAGGGATTTCTTCTTCCTGCCATTTTCCGCCTTCTAATTTGGCATTGCAATGCTTGCAGACAGTTACAGTAATATTTTCAGGAATCTTGAGAAACTGGTAGCCCTTCAAATAGCAATCCTTGCATACTCCTTCAAATAATTCAACATCTGTTCTTCCGCACTCTGGACAAAACATAAAAACACTCTTTAAAAAATGGTTAAAAATCAAAATCTGGTTTAATTTAAGAATTTATAAGTAAAGGCTATGCTTAGCCTTTGTTTTTAGAAAATTTAAAAATAAAAATAAAATAAAAGAAGATTATAAGGATTTAAGTGGAGCTCTTGCACCACATGCTGCGCACTTCAATATGAATATCCTGTCTTCTCTTACGATTTTTGTATCTGGCCTGTTGCATTCGTGGCAGATAACGAATTTTTCAATGTACTCGTCAATTCTCTCATTTATGAGGAAGTGATTGAATTTACCTTGCAGGATTGCTCTTACTCCCTCAAGGTTTCCAGCAGTACCTAATTCCCTGAGCAGGAATTTGAGTATGTGCTGAGGGTCTCTGTTTAAAGAGTCTGCAACATCCTTGAAGTTTTGAATAAATGTTCTGTTACCTTGAATTACTGAATATGCCTTTACCGGTTCGAATCTTTTGCTTTCAAAAACTTCCGGAGGCAATTGGTCAATAGCTCTGTTTAATAAGTTTTCATAATCATCCATGATTTCACCTTTGTGATTCATATTTTTTAAAATATCTATTAGTAAAAATCTAAGTTTTCTATTAGTAAAATTAAGTGTGAATTTTTCATATTCAACTTTTCATCATTATATAATTTACATTAATATAAGTTATGTATTTTATTACTTATTAATCTAATGTATACATCAATTCATATTAAATAAACTTTTTTGAGATAATTTCAAAATAATTGAAAAATTTCAAAATTTTTTAAAAAAATAAAAAAAGAAATTTAAATCAATCAATGAATGATTTAAATTTGAAAAAATAATCTGATTAGAAAAGAAAGAAATATCAGTCAACTCTTCTAAGGTAGCCATTGGTTGGCTCATAAATGATTCCCTTGCTTTTGAGTTGTCTAACGCTGCTTTCGACTTTTTCTTCACTCATATCATATTCATCAACCATGATGTTCTTGAGGGTTTCCATAGGAGCATTTCCATTATACTCCTCCTGAAGATTGACAATCACTTCAACAATCTTGTTGATCTTGTCCCTGTCGGATTTAGGAGTTCTTCCTTCCACTCTGTCAATATCGATTGTGTCTGTGTCAGGGTCGTAACCAACTTGTCTGAGACATGTCTGCTGTAATCTGATGGCTCTATGAGCATCTTCAGCTTCCACCTTGTCCTTCAGCTGGAGCTTTGCGCTGGCTTCAGCCAGACGGATAATAGCCTCCAATTGCCTTGCAGTAATTGGAACAGGAGCTTCATCCTCGATTCCTCCGCTTCTAACAGATACATAAAATTCTTCAAGAACCTTGTTGGCCTCGTCAGTTAGAACAGGCTGTACGTTACGTCTTGCATAAGCAATGTATTTTCTTAAAAGTTCCGGTTCGATTTCATAGTTTACAGTATTGTTCTGGTGTATTTTCAGAATGTGCTGGGCCAGTTTTCTATCGTTTTCAATATTTGGCTTGTCCTCAATGACGAATGTCAGGTCGAAACGGGACAGAATAGGTGCAGGCAGGTCGATCTGTTCGGCTATGGCCTTGTATCTGTCAAACCTTCCGAATTTAGGGTTTGCCGCTGCAAGCACTGCGCAACGGGTATTCAATGTCGCCATGATTCCCGCCTTGGCTATGCTGACTGTCTGTTGTTCCAAAGCCTCGTGCAAAGCGGAACGATCTTCGGAACGCATTTTGTCCAATTCGTCGACACATACGTTTCCCTGGTCACCAAGTACCAGAGCACCTGCTTCAAGGGACCAGCCACCAAGCTCGTCTCTTACGGCAGCAGCTGTCAATCCCGCTCCTGAAGTACCTTTACCACTGGTATAAACACTTCTTGGAGCAAGTTTTGATACATATTTAAGAATCTGGGACTTACCGATACCAGGGTCTCCGACAATCAGAATGTGGATATCTCCTCTTAAACGTGTTCCGTCTTCCAATTCCTTTACAGCTCCTCCAAAGAGCTGCAATGCAATAGCTTCCTTGACTTCACGGTATCCTCTGATTGAAGGCGCGGTTGAATTGATGATCTTGTCATGGATGTGAGGGTCTTTGGAGAGTTCTATGATTTTCTCCTCATCCTCTTCAGAGAGCTTAAGCTCTTCGAATTCCTGTACAAGATGTTCTATGTGATTTACGTAAAGATAATTCTTGAACCTTCCAGTTCTTTCTTCCCTAAAGGTTTTAAGTGTTCCGGTTATCCTGACCTTGTCTCCAGGATTGAGGCAGTCCACAAGGTCGTCTTCTAAAACTAGCAGCATCTGTTTTGGCTCTGTACCCCCAGAGAGGTTTTCCAATGGCTCCTGCATTCTAGCGCTTTGGGTGTCAATGTATTTGGAATCATCAAGCAATGGCTTGAATGATCTTCCTCCGCATTCCGGACATAGAGATGGAGATACAATATTGCCTGTAGCAGGCTGTTCCTGTTCCCATTGTCTAGCACATCCTCTGCATTCGAACATTCCTACTTCAATGCGGGGGCGGATCTCATCGGTTTTACGCACGATTCCATCGGCTGCTACAAATTTGCCAATGTATTTGCTTAGCAAGTCGCTTAATGGAATCACATTGGTGAGATTTTTGAACCTGATGTTTAATACAGCATCTTTCATAAGCGGGTCAATGTTTTTAACAGCTTTTTGTGATGCGGTTATTACTTCCTCAGGCTTGTCGATTAATAAATCCGCCAAATCAGGATCGAACATCTCCAGATTATTGTAATCGATGACGAGTGACTTTTCATCAGGATATTTTTCCAGAACTTCAAATACATCGTCCTTGTAAGTTGTTGAGAAGAATTCTTCAAACTTATCAAGTGATGTTTTTGGTTTATCATTAGAACTCATAGTATACTATTTTATAGTTTTACTCTTATAAAAACTTAATTAATTTGGTATGTTAAATGTTTATCAAGCCATATTTTTGTTAATTAATAGCTATTTTCTGTCTTTTTAACTTTTTATTTAATATTTTGCTTTTATTTTGTATTTGCTTCATTCATATTAGACAGTTATTGAAAATTTTATGAAATTTAAAACCATATTGATTTTTAGGAATTTTTAATTTTCATTGGATAATTATTTTTTATAATTTAAAGCGGTTAACTTGCTTATGAAAATTTTTAAATAGATAAAACAACAAAATTTATTTAATAATCCTATTTGAGGGGTTTAGTTAATTTTTTATTTTTGGTGAATGTATGAAGAAATCAAGATTGAATTTATTTAAATCAACTTCCATGCTGATTTCAGTTCTAGGGGTTATAATGATTATCTTAATGATTGTTCTTGTAGCTTATGTGGGCTTCAATGTAGTTTCATCCAGTTTGACTGGAGGTATTTCATCTGGAACCCAGTATGACCAGCTAGCTGATTTGAATGCGAATTACACCCAGCTGGAATCTCAGTTCAATGCTACTGCTTCGAAGATTTATGCCATGGATGACATTGCCAAGGAACAGGAACTGGTTAATGCCCAAGTGGAATTGGTCCGTGCGCAAAATGACTTGGAAAGTGTTCAAAGCGCATTGGATGCGCATCAGTCATCTTCCGAAGTTGATTCACGTTTAGAAATAGCTAAGAATGACTTGAAAGTTGCATGGGATGCTTATAACAGTCTTTCAGTTAAATAATCAGGATAATTTTATCCTTTTCTTTTTTTATTTTTATTTTTTTTAAATCATCTTTTTTTCAATTTAAATAATTTATTTTCAGTTCAATGGTGATGTACATTCTAACTAATTTATTCTAAATCTTTATTTTCTCTTTTTGCCTGATTTTTAGGCCTTTTAAAACCTAATGCGACAATATACATTTCAGAACTTCTATTTCTGGAGGAAGGTGGTTTTGTTGATTTGACTTTTCTAAATCTCTTTTTAATATCATCTAAAACAGTTTTATACTCAGGGCCCTGGAATGCTTTGATGACAAGGTTTCCATCATTCTTTAAGATATTATCCGCTATGTCCAATACAGCATTGATCAAATCGATTGATCTAAGATGGTCTATTGATTTGACACCGCTTAATGAAGGTGAGGCGTCAGACATTAAGACATCCACTTTTCCATTTGTAAGCTCCATTACCTTCTCTTGAACGATATCCTTTGTAAAGTCTCCTCTAATTCCGTAGAAGTTTCCTTCAGGGAATGGCTTGATTCTGTTCAAGTCAACTCCAACGACGACTCCCTCTTCGCCTATTTTTTCCAGAGCCACTTGAGACCAGCCTCCAGGAGCAGCACCCAAGTCAACTACGGTGTTTCCTTCTTTTATTATTTTAAACCTTTTATTTAACTGTTTAAGTTTATATGATGCTCTTGAACGGTAATCTTCACTTTTTGCTCTTCTATAATAGGGATCTTTCTTTCTCTCCATTTCCCATCTGCTTCCCATAGTATGGCTCCTTATTTAAATGATTTTTAATTGATAAGCTTATTATATTTTTTATATTGCTTTATTTTACTTTTTTTTTAAAATTTAATGTTTTAATTGTTTTTTTTAAAACTATTTTTTCAGACTTTAACAAATTCAATTTCAACTTTATCGCTGTTTATTTCTAAAGTAGCTACGGTTCTTTCACCTGATCTTGGAACGGTCGGACTTCCAGGATTTATTAAAATGATGTCTTTAATCTTCTCGGCATGAGGAATGTGTGTATGGCCGCTTATAAGAATATTAACTCCCATTTCCATTGCCTTATATGCCAATTGCTCCATATCTCCCCTGACTCGTCCGTCTCCATGCAAAATGCCTATCTTTTGATTTTCCGCTTTGATTATTCTTGATTTCGGCAAATCAACTCTGCCAAATCTTCTGTCCATATTCCCTTCTACAGCAAGGACAGGAGCTATTTTTTCCAACTTTTCAATAACCTCATAATCCGTAACATCCCCGGCATGCAATATCAAATCAACTCCTTCAAATGCTTTTATGACATTTTCCGGAAGGAGGGATAATCTGTCTGGAATGTGGGTGTCTGAAATAAGTCCTATTTTCATATTTTCACGCAAGTTTTTAATAGCTGATGCTATTTTAATAAATAATCTAACAATAAAATATATGTTTTATCTAAATAATATATCTTCGTGTTTTTTAGCTTCAAATTTTAATTTTCACATCTTCTTTTAAAATTAGTTGATTTTTATTTAATAAAACAGCTTAGAATTATTTTATCATTTTTAAAAATCTGTATTTTTTAATCGATTTTATAA
>Ga0256405_10006386_pt1 | contig 18918 bp, 21 predicted proteins | sample RumenRJG_02DNA_FD_189096 | JGI IMG/M metagenome (GOLD analysis project Ga0256405, IMG submission 189096) | Bovine rumen microbial communities from Lethbridge, Alberta, Canada - RJG_02 | ecosystem: Host-associated > Mammals > Digestive system > Stomach > Rumen | place: Canada: Alberta... | reverse complement strand
CTGCGGCCTGGATGCCATCACGACGGACGAAGTCCGGGCGATCCTGGAGCGCTACGGCAAACTGTATACGCAGATCAAGATAGACGAGATCAACAATCTGGGCGCTGCGAAGATCCGGCTGCGCAGCTTGGTCGGCGCCCTGGAGGAGAGAGAAGCGAAATGGAAATAGGTTGTGCGAGCTGCAAAGGCTGCGGTCTGGAAAGCTGCAGCGGCTGCGAAGACGACAAAAAATATATCGAGACCGAAAAGAGAGAGATCGAAACGCCGGATAACCGGGTCATCTTTACGAAGGAGATGAAGAAGACCTACACGCTGCTGGCGCCCACGATGCTGCCCATGCATTTCCGCCTGTTCCAGGAAGTGTTCCGCAAGAACGGCTACAATATGGAACTGCTGGAAAATGAAGGCCGCAAGGCTGTGGACTGCGGCGTCAAGTACGTCCATAACGACGCCTGCTATCCGTCGATCTGCGTCATCGGTCAGTTTATCGACGCGCTGCAGAGCGGCAAATACGACGTCAACAAGGTGGCCGTCATCTACATGCAGACCGGCGGCGGCTGCCGCGCGTCCAACTACGTATCTCTGATGCGCAAGGCCTTTGCCAGGGCGGGCTTCCCCCAGGTCCCCATCGTGACGATCAACATCGCTGGCCTGGAGAAGCATCCGGGCTTTAAGGTGACCGTGCCCATGTACCGGGATCTGCTCAACTGCTGCCTGTACGCGGACCTCATGATGACCCTGCGCAACCAGTGCCGGGTGAGAGAGGTAAAGAAAGGGCAGACGGATGCCCTTTGCGATCACTGGGTAAAGAAGCTCGGCAAGGAGATCTGGGACGGCAAGATGAAATACAGCCGCGTCAAGGAGAACATGCGGCGCATGGCGGCGGATTTCGCCCTCATCGAAAGAAAGCCGGAGCAGCCGGTGCGCGTCGGCATCGTCGGCGAGATCTACGTAAAGTATTCGCCTCTGGGCAACAACTACCTGGAGGAATTCCTGTATAGAGAAGGCGCGGAAGCCGTCGTTCCGGGACTGCTGGACTTCATGTACTACTGCGTCTACAACAACCGCCTGGACTTCGAACTCTACGGCATGCGCAGCGATTCCAGGCTCATCTGGAAGATCGTCTGCGACTACTTCGAAAAGAAGAAGAACGACTTAAACGAGATCATCCGCGAGCGCGGCGTGTTCTACGGGTTCTCCAGCTATAAACATCTGCTGGAGCTGGCGAAGGAGCACCACTGCGTGGGCGTGGGCATGAAGATGGGAGAAGGCTGGCTCCTCACGTCCGAGATGCTGGAGCTGTGCGAGATGGGCGTCTCCAACATCGTATGCTGCCAGCCCTTCGGCTGCCTGCCGAACCACATCGTGGGCAAGGGCATGATGCGGCCGATCAAGGCGCGCTATCCGGACGCCAACATCGTAGCCATCGACTTTGACCCCGGTGCATCCCGCATCAACCAGGAGAATCGTTTAAAGCTCATGATGAGCAACGCAAGAAAGTAGGCATACCATGACACCCAGACAGCAGCAGATCGTAAAAAACGTAGACAAGTACAGACAGGACATCTTAGACGCGGAGCGCTGGATCTGGCAGCATCCGGAAGTAGGCTACACCGAGTGGCAGACGAACGCGTATCTGCTGGAGAAATTCCGCTCCTACGGCTACGAACCCGTCGAGGCGGGCGATATTCCGGGCTTTTACGCAGACGTCGATACGGGAAGACCCGGACCCTGCCTGGCCATCATGGGTGAACTGGATGCGCTGGACATCGCGAATCACCCGGAATCCGTCAACGGCATGACGCACTGCTGCGGTCACAACTGCCAGTGCGCGGAGATGGTCGGCATCGCAGCGGCTCTCAAAGAGCCCGGCGCTCTGGACGGTCTCTGCGGCAGGATCCGTCTTATGCTGGTCCCGGCGGAAGAGATGATCCAGCTGGAATTCCGCAAGGGACTCATCGACGAGGGAAAGATCAAATACCTGGGCGGCAAGCCGGAATTCATGCGCCGCGGCTATTTCGACGGCGTGGATCTGTCGCTGATGGTCCACACGGACAACAACAACGATTACGACTTTACCTGCCAGGACGGCTTTAACGGCATCATCGCCAAGATCCTCACCTATAAAGGCCGCAGCAGCCATGCCGGCGGCTCTCCTGAGGACGGCATCAACGCCCAGTATGCAGCGACGTTGGGTCTGGACGGCTGCAACGCGCTGCGGGAAACGTTCCGCGACGAGGACCACATCCGTTTCCACCCGATCCTGAAAGGTGTCAAGAGCGCCGTCAACATCATCCCGGATGAGATGCGCATCGAAAGCTACACCCGCGGCAAAGGCCTGGATGCCTACGTGAACGCCAACAGAAAACTCAACCGCGCGCTGGCTGCGGGCGCCGTCGCCATGGGCGCGCAGCTGCATATCTGCGACATGCCCGGCTACGCGACGGAGTACCACGACCACATGTTCATGGACCTGTGCCAGAAGTGCTGCGAAGACCTGTCCGGCAAGGAAAAAGTAAAGTTCGACCACAACGCCTGGAGCAAGGGGTCTTCGGACTTCGGCGACCTTACGATGGTGATGCCCGGCGTGCAGTTCTATGCGAACGGCCACACGGGGCTGGGCCATGGCATCGATTTCTGCGTGGCGGACCCGGAAAGAGCCTGCGTGAACCCGGCAAAAGCGGAACTCTTTATCGCCGACGCGCTGCTATCGGATGGCGCAGCCAAGGCGAAGGAGATCCTGGCGCAGTACGAGCCGCCGTTTGCCTCCATCCGCGAATATCTGGACTTTATCGATACGCTGTACATGGACAAAGACGTAATAACGTATACCGGGAAAGGAATCGAGATCGAACTGCCCAATGCCTGATTTCATCAAGAAGCTTTACGATAAATATTTTCACCAGCTCCTCCGCTTCGGCATCGTCGGATGCACGGTAACGGCGCTGGATTTTATCATGCTGCACCTCTTCGTGGAGCGTGTGAAGATCTGGTATCTGGCAGCGGCTGCCTTGGCATTTACGATCTCCACGATCATCAACTACATCCTGTCCATGACGTTCGTATTCAAGGGCAGGGAAGGACGGGACAAGAAGGAGGAGTTTATCGTATTTGCCATCCTCAATCTGATCGGTCTGGGGCTGACGACGCTGCTCATGTGGCTGCTGGTGGACAAGGCGGGTCTGTACTACATGTTCGCCAAGGTCTTTACGTCTGCCACCGTCATGTTCTGGAGCTTTTTCTCCCGCAAAATATTCCTGGAGCAGCGTTGACTTTTACCCAGAAAAGTCCATAATGAAATTGTGCCTCGGTCTGTTCGGGCCGGGGCGATTTTTATAAAATAAAGGAGCTGATACCGGCGATGAAAGAAGACCAGAAGCGTATGCCTTTATATGAGGCTATCCTGGAATATAACGAGAAAAGTCCTGCGTTTTTCCACATTCCCGGGCACCGTTACGAGCGGGGCATCAACGAGACGTGGCGGGCGAAAGTAGGGGATGAGATCTTTAAGTTCGATCTCTCCGAAACGCCGCTCACCGACGACCTGCACCATGCCAGCGGTCCCATCAAAGAAGCCGAGCAGCTCGCTGCCGAGCTTTGGGGTGCGGATTATACGCATTTTTTAGTAAACGGAAGCACCTGCGGCAACCAGGCTATGGTGGTCACCGCGTCCCACGGAGGCGCTAAGATCGCCATTCCCCGCAATGCGCATAAATCCGTCCTGATGGGGCTCATCATCGGCGGCGGCAAGCCAGTGTATATCATGCCTCAGATCGAGCCGGAATGGGGTCTCCACGGCGGCATCACGCCGGGCCAGGTGGAGGAGATGTTCCGGCAGAATCCGGACTGTAAGGGCGTACTGGTCGTTTCGCCGACATATTACGGCATCACCAGCGATCTGGAAGGGATCGCCCGGGTCTGCCATGCCCACGACGCCATCCTGATGGTGGACGAAGCCCACGGCGCGCACTGTTATTTCTCTGAAAAACTGCCCAGAGGCGCCATCGAGCAGGGTGCGGACATGGCGGTGCAGAGCATCCACAAAGTGACCGGTTCATTGACGCAGAGTTCCATGATCCACATCAAATCCGACCGGGTCACAAAGAATCTGCTGGAGGCGAACCTTACGCTGGTGCAGAGCACGTCGCCGTCCTATATCCTCATGACGTCTCTCGACTGTGCCCGCCAGCACATGGCGCTCCACGGCGCGGAGATGATCGACCGGGCGGTGGAACTTTCCGATGACGCCCGCGAACGGATCAACCGCATCCCCGGCATGTCCTGCGCAGGCAAGGAACTCATCGGAAGAGCCGGCATCCACGATCTGGATACCACGAGACTCATCATTTCTGCAGATGATATCGGCATTACCGGTTTCGAACTGAAGAAGATGCTGTTCGACGAATACGATGTGGAAGTGGAGCTGCCGGACTACCGCAACGTGGTCGCCATCGTCACCTATGCCAACGAGCAGGACGAGATCGACAAGCTGGTAGAGGCGCTCGAGGATATCTCCCGCCGGTTCGCACCGGAAGGGGAACCGCTGCCCCCTGGCGAAAAGCTGCCGCCTCAGCCGGACTATGTGCTGAGCCCGAGAGCCGCCTATTTCCTCGAACGGGAAAGAGTTCCCTGGGTAGAGACCAGAGGCCGTATCGTCGCAGAGATGATCGCGCCGTATCCGCCGGGCATTCCCGTCATTTATCAGGGCGAACGCATGAGCGCCGAAGTCTGGGACTACATCGAGGCGTTCCGCCAGAGGAACGGCCATATTCACGGTCCCTCCGATCCGACGCTATCCACGCTGCTGGTCATCAAAGAATAGTTTTTATGCCGCATCTGTTTTCGGATGCGGTTTTTTTACGGGAAGAGGAGGCGATGGAATGAAGCAATGCAAAGTTCTGATGCTGGGATACGGCGTGGCCGGAAAAGCCTTCGCGCGCATCCTGCAGCAGACGAAGGAAAAGATCCAGGCGGACAAGGGCATCGAGCCCATCGTCGTCGGCATTACGACCGGCAGCCGGGGCAGTCTTTACTGCCCGGAGGGCATCGATCTCGCGGAAGCCACGCGGCAACTGGAAGAAGAAGGCCGGTTCGACCCGGCGGGGCCTTGCTTTACTACCGCGGATTCCATGACCGCTGTAGCGCAGTGGGACTACGATGTGCTGATGGAGCTGACGCCGCTCAACATCTTTACCGGAGAGCCCGCAACGACCCACATCAAGACAGCGCTGGGCCGTGGAAAGCATGCCATCTCCGCCAACAAAGGCCCCCTGGCCTGGCATTATAAAGAACTGCGCGATCTGGCGAAAGAGAAGGGCTGCTGCTTCTTCTTCGAGACGACCGTCATGGCAGGGTCACCCACGTTCGACATGGCCGACCACTGCCTGCAGTACTGCACCATCGACAAGATCCACGGCATCCTGAACGCCACGACAAACTATATTCTGAAAGAGATGGGGAAGGGCGTTCCGTACGACGACATCATGAAGGCCGGCCGGGAACAGGGTTTCCTGGAGGCGGACCCCTCCATGGATACCGAAGGCTGGGATGCCGCTGCGAAACTCACGGTTCTGATGAACGTGCTGATGGATGCCGGATTGACCCCGGACAAGATCGACCGCACCGGGATAACCGGCGTAACGATGGAGGACATCGAGGCTGCGAAGTCCCGCGGCAAGGTCATCAAGCTGCTGTGCAAGGGCGAAAAAGCTGCAGACGGCACGATCACGGCTTCCGTCAAACCCACAGAGATCCCGGCGGACGACGTGTTCGCAGGGGAAGACCTGGTTGCCGTCGTTTCCCTTAACACGGATCTGATGGGCAAACTCACCCTCATCCAGTATGGTCTGGAGACCACCCAGACCGGATACGGCGTGTTTATCGACCTGTGCCGGGTGCTGGACTGGATGATGGTGCATTAAATATAGACTTTTCTTGTTTGTTAACATAATTTTATGGAGGTAAACAATTATGAAAATGGCATGGTTTGGCGTTGAGGAATGGCTCAACCCCATGGATTCCAAGGCAAAGGTCAATCTGGGCTCTTCGTGCGTCAGCGCGATCAAACTGAATGAACTGTTTGACCTGATCGGCCAGGACGAAGACGAATTCCTCAAGGAATTCAAGTATCAGAGCCTGCATTACCACTTCGGCGATGCCACCGGTTCTCCCCGGGTCAAAGCCGGCGTCTGCCACCTGTATCCCAATGGCAACGTAAAGCCGGAGCAGGTGATGATGACCATCGGAGGGTCCCACGCCAACGAACTGGTGGAGATGGGCCTGATGGAATACGGCGAGAACTGCGTCATCATCAAGCCGTCCTATCAGCAGCACTACGACATCCCCAAGTCCGTCAACATGGAGACCCGCATCGTCAACCTGGATCTGGATAACGGGGCGAAACTCGACATGGCTGCCCTGGATGCTGCCTGCGACAAGAACACGAAGATGATCGCGTTCACCAACCCCAACAACCCCATCGGCAACGTCCTGACCGACGAGGAACTGGGTCAGATCGTCGAGATCGCCAAGAAGAACGACGCTTGGATCCTGTGCGATGAGATGTACCGCGGCATGCAGTCCGATACCCAGACCTCCATTCTGGATTACGGCTACGATAAGGCGATCTCCATCTCCTCCACGTCCAAGATGTTTTCCTCCGCAGGTCTTCGCGTAGGCTGGATCGTCTGCAAGGATCCCGAGATGTACGAAGTCTTCAAGACCCGCAGATCCTACAACTCCATCTGCTGCGGCATCATCGACGAGATCATCGCCTCCATCGAATTCGAGAACTACGAAAAGATGTGGGCACGTATGCGCTCCATCCTGTGCCCGAACAAGGCCATCGTCAAGGAATGGGCGGACAAAGAACCGCATCTGGAGCTGATCGGCGATCCCTGGGGCACCACCTGCCTCATCCGCTACGACTACGACGTGGATTCCGAGACTCTGGCGAAGGACGCCATGGAAGACGAGAGAAAGATCCTGTTCGTCCCTGGCGACTATTTCGACATCCCGAAGACCATCCGCGTAGGCTACGGCGCCTTCCGCGATCCCGAGGTGCTGAAGGCCGGCGTGGCGCAGTTCTCCGAGTACCTGAAGAAGTGGGAGAAGTAGTTCTCCGATCCCTTTGAAGGCTTATCCATTCTTTTGTGCGGGTTGTCAAGTTTTTTGCTTGACAACCCGTTTTCGTTATGATATCATCCCCAAGGTATGAAGAGCAGTTTGGACAATTTAGTGGAGATCAGCATGCTGATGGACTTCTACGGCGCGCTGCTTTCCGAGCGGCAGCAGCAGATCGTAACGCTGTACCATGAAGAGAACTGCAGTCTGCAGGAGATCTCCGAAGAACTGGGCGTTTCCCGACAGGGCGTGCACGAAGCGCTCAAGAAGGCGGAGAAGTCGCTGCAGGGGTTCGAGGAAAAACTCGGCCTTGTGGCGAGGTTCCGTTCTCAGGAACAGGTGCTGCATAATGCGCTCGCGTCCGTGGACGAATTGCTGGGTCGGTGCGAAGACCCCGGCGTCCGGCAGGGATTGCTCCGGATCAAAAACGATATCAACTCCATCGAGGAACAAGTATAAACATGGCTTTCGAAAGTCTTTCGGAAAAATTAAGCGGCGTCTTCAAAAAGCTGCGCGGCAAGGGCGTTCTCACAGAGGCGGACATCAACGAAGCGATGCGGGAAGTCAAGCTGGCGCTGCTGGAAGCGGACGTCAACTATAAAGTCGTCAAGGAATTCGTTGCGGACGTCAAGGAAAAGGCCCTGGGCGAAGAGGTCCTGAAGAGCCTTACGCCGGGTCAGCAGGTCGTCAAGATCGTCAACGACGAACTGGTTGCCCTCATGGGCGGCGGCAGCAGCAAGCTCACGTATTCCCCCAGCGGGTTTACGACCATCCTGATGGTGGGTCTGCAGGGTACCGGTAAGACCACGACCTGCGCAAAGCTGGCCGCGTATCTGAAGAAGCAGGGCAAGCACCCGATGCTGGCTGCCTGCGACGTGCAGAGACCGGCCGCCATCGACCAGCTGGAAGTTGTCGGCGGTCAGGTGGACGTTCCCGTGTTCTGTGACCGCGAGAGCAAAGATCCCGCCGATATCGCGCTGCGCGCCAGAAAAGAGGCGGAGCGCAAGGGTCTGGACATGCTCATCGTAGACACGGCAGGCCGTCTCCACGTGGACGAAGCCCTCATGGAAGAGCTGAAAGAGGTCAAGAAAGCCGTTAAGCCTCACGAGATCCTGCTGGTGGTGGACGCCATGACCGGTCAGGACGCCGTTACGGCGGCAGAGGCCTTCCACGAAGCCATGGGCATCGACGGCATCGTCATGACGAAGCTGGACGGCGATACCAGAGGCGGCGCGGCGCTCTCCGTCAAGAGCGTAACGGGGCGGCCCATCAAGTTCATCGGTATGGGCGAAAAGCTGGACGCACTGGAACCGTTTTATCCGGACCGCATGGCCAGCCGCATCCTGGGCATGGGCGACGTTATGTCTCTCATCGAGAAGGCACAGGAAGCTGTGGACGAGGAGAAAGCAGCGGAACTGGAAAAGCGCCTGGCGAAAAACCAGTTCACCCTGGAGGATTTCCTGGATCAGATCGGACAGATCAAGGGCATGGGCGGCCTGGGCAAGGTGCTCAACATGCTGCCCGGCGTGCAGGGCAAGGTGAGCGAAGACGACATGGATGCGGGCGAGAAGGAATTCCGCACCATGGAGGCGATCATCCAGTCCATGACCCCGGAAGAACGCAAAAAGCCGGACCTGCTGAACGCGTCCCGCAGAAAGCGCATCGCAGCCGGTGCGGGGGTCACCGTGGCGAAAGTCAACCAGCTCATCAAAAAATACGAAGACACCAGAAAGCTGATGAAACAGCTCAACAACGGTAAATTTGGCAAGAGATTCGGAAGAAGATTTCCCGGATTTTAACGCATAAAACAAGTTCAATCGATCGATATCTATAATTTTGGAGGTAACAAATGGTTAAGATCAGATTAAGAAGAATGGGTGCTCACAAGAAGCCTTTCTACAGAGTCGTCGTTGCAGATCAGAGAACGGCAAGAGACGGTAAGTCCATCGAAGAGATCGGCACTTACAACCCCCTCACCAACCCCGCTGAGATCAACATCGACGCAGAAGCTGCCAAGAAGTGGCTGGCCAACGGCGCAGTTCCCACCGATACCTGCCGCGCTCTGCTGAAGAAGGCCGGCATCCTGGAATAACCGGGGGCCGTCTATGACAGGTTTGGTAGAAACGATCGCAAGATCCCTCGTGGACAGCCCGGACGAAGTCCAGGTCCGCGAGCTGCCGGGAAAAGATCCCGGCGTGACTGTGGTCGAACTGAAGGTGGCCGCGTCCGACATGGGCAAGATCATCGGCAAGCAGGGCCGTATCGTGAAGGCGCTGCGCACCGTCGTCAAGGCAGCCGCAGTCAAACAGAACAAGAAAGTCGTCGTGGAGATCGTCTCTTAGGACTCTCCCGGAGAAAAGGCGGGGCAGACCCGCCTTTTTTCAAAACGGAAGGAGACCGATGGATACCATCAAACTGGGAAAAATAACGGCGCCGCAGGGCATCAAGGGCGAAGTGCGGGTCTATTCGTACACGGACGAGCTCACCCGCTTCTCCGAGATAGAAGCGGTGCTTCTGGACGGGCAGAAACGGAAGATCCAGAACGCCCGCTACATGAAGAATATGGCTGTCCTTAAGCTGGAAGGCGTCGACGACCGCAACATGGCGGAAAGCCTGCGCAATAAGGAACTGCTCCTGGCGAAGGAAGACCTGTGGGAGCAGCCGGAGGATACGTATTTCATCGACGACCTCGTTGGATGTGATGTCGTCTCCGAAGACGGTGATTCCGTAGGCACGCTCAAAAACATCATCAGCCGTCCTGCCCAGGATCTCTACGAGATCGAAAGGGCGGATGGCAGCACGTTCCTGCTGCCTGCGGTCAAAGAATTCATTAAAAACGTCGATTTAGACAACAAAACGATCATCATTCACCTGATCAATGGATTATAAGCGTATGAAAGTCACGATCCTCACACAATTTCCCGACATGTTCAGGCCGGTGACCACTAGCATCCTCGGCAGAGCTGCCGAAAAAGGTCTGCTGGAGCTGGACATCGTCAATATCCGGGACTATACGCTGGACAAACACAGAAAGACCGACGACACGCCCTTCGGCGGCGGCGCCGGCATGGTGATGACCCCGCAGCCTGCGTTCGACGCGCTGCGCAGTCTCGGGGCGCAGGGTAAGCGCATCCTGTACATGTCCCCCAGAGGACCTATCCTGGACCAGTACCTGGCCGAGGACCTGGCGTCGGAGGAGGAGTTCTTTATTCTGTGCGGTCATTACGAAGGGGTGGACGAACGCATCCTCAAAGCCTGGAACATGGAGGAGGTCTCCATAGGCGATTATATCCTGACGGGCGGCGAACTGGCTGCCATGGTCCTCGTCGACTGCGTGTCGCGGCTCATCCCCGGCGTGCTGGGAAGCGGCGATTCGCTGTCCGAGGAGTCCATCTACAGCGGCCTGCTGGAATATCCCCAGTACACGAAGCCCCGCAGCTACGAGGGGATGGACGTGCCCGAGGTGCTTTTCAACGGCAATCACAAGCTCATCCACCTGTGGCAGTACGAGCAGTCCCTGCGCCTGACGAAAGATCGTCGGCCGGACCTGTTCGACCGCTATCTGCAGTCGGGCCCGGACCTGACGAAGGACGAAAAAAAGATCCTGGAAAAAGTTATGCGCGAAACACAAAGTATTGAATAGAGCATTGAAAGATGCTACAATATTTTGTATGAATAGAAGGGGCAAAAGGACTGCGGGCGTCGCGGCGGGCATCGTTTTCCTCGCCGTATGCGCCGCATTATATGCATATATCTACGTCGTTCCCTCTGTCACCGGGGCGCTCACCCCGACAGCCATCGCGCAGTATGGAGAGATGCAGACGCTCAATCCGGCCAGCTGCATCGTTTTCCGCAGCGAAAAGGTGGTAAAAGCCGAACAGAGCGGGAACGCCGGTTATTATGTTGACGAAGGGGCGAAGACCCGTCTCGGGGTCAAAGTCGCCGATATCTACCCGGCAGACGGTTCCGGTACCGGCTATTTCATGGAGACCACCGGCATCGTAAGCTACTGGTGCGACGGATACGAGGAGACGTTTACGCCGGAAACGACCGAAAACATCACGCTGGATTCGTTCCCGTCCGAAGAGGAGGGCGCGGAGCCGCCGGCTCAGCCGGAATCGGTGCGCACCGGAACGAAGCAGGAAGGCGATCCCTTATATAAGATCGTCACCGGCGACACCTGGTATTTCGCATTCCGCATCGAAGACCAGTACATGGATCGCTATGCCATGGGTCAGCGGGTCGATGTCGTGCTGCCGAACGGTACCGTCGATGCGACGGTCACCCGCATGACCCAATACGAAGACTATTGGGTGGTGATCGCCTACACGAACCGCTATTACGAAGGCTTCGACCAGCTCCGTTACTGCGACGTTACGATCGTTACGGAGTCCAACGACGGCCTCATCATCCCGACGACAGCCAGGGCCATGCAGGAACAGGAAGACGGCTCGATGCTGGAGGGAGTCTACGTCAAGAATATCCGCGGTGATTACGTCTTCCGGCGCATTCTGGTGCTGGCGGAGGACGAGAACACCGGCGAGACCCTGGTGGAACCGGACAGCTTCTACGAGAAGGACGAGACAGGGGAGAGCGTTCTCGTCGGCTCCATCGGCGTATACGACGAAGTGCTTCGCGATGCCGGCGGACTGAGCGACGTTACCGTAACGGACGAGATCGAAGAGCCCGAAGAGGAAGAGATCGTGTTCGAGTGGGAAAAGAACAAAGAGGAGACGCCCGAAGAGCCCGTGGAAGAGCCTCAGGAAACGATTCCGGAAGGACCCGAAGAAGAGACGCCTCAGGATTAGACCGGGAGGGATCTATGAGCATTACTCAGAATATCGCGGAGATCCGCAGCAGAATAGCTGCAGCCGCCGTACGCAGCGGTAGAAAGCCGGAGGACATCCTGCTGATCGCCGTTACGAAGCTGCACGAGCCGGACGAGATCGAAGAAGCGCTGGCAGCAGGGATAACGGATATTGCAGAAAATAAGGTGCAGGAGATCCAGAAGAAATTCGACCAGATCCACAGCCCTGCGAACTGGCATCTGATCGGCCACCTGCAGACCAATAAAGTTAAATACATCATCGATAAAGTCGTTATGATCCACTCTGTGGACAGCTTAAAACTGGCCCAGGAGATCGATAAACGCGCCCAGGCAGCCGGCAGAACGATGGACGTTCTGCTCCAGGTGAATGCGGCGCACGAAGAGAGCAAATTCGGTCTGGATCCGAAAGACGTGCCCCAGGTAATGGCGGACATTTTAGCGGAATGTCCGAACGTCCGGATCCGCGGCTTAATGCATATCGCACCCTATGCGGAAGATCCGGAGGAGGTACGGCCTTACTTCAGGGAAGTAAAGGAACTGTACGAGACTTTAAAGAAAGTGGAGCATCCCAACGCAGACTTTACCTGTCTGTCCATGGGCATGAGCCACGACTTCGAGACAGCCATCGAAGAGGGTGCAAACATCATCAGAGTCGGAACATCTATATTCGGCGAGCGAGATTACAGCAAAAAAATGGGAGGAATGTAACATGGGAGCTTTCAGCAAGTTTAAAGAACTGGTCGGCATCGAAGAGATCGAAGACGACGAGGAAGAGATCGAAGAGGAAAAGGAAAAGAAGCCTCTTATTCCCCGTCAGAGTTCTGCACCGGCCGTAACGCCGCGGCCTGCGTCTCCGTCCGTTTCGAGCGGAAAACCGGCACCTTCTGGCAGCAGATATACCAGCGCCATGAAGATGGTCGTCATCGAACCCCAGGGATTCGATGAGAGCCCGAAACTGGTGGACAGCTTAAAGGCGAAGAAGCCTGTCATCATCAATCTGGAAAATCTGGAGACCGATACAGCCCGCAAGATCTTCGATTTCCTGTCCGGCGCCACTTATGCCCTCAACGGCAACGTCCAGAAGGTCGCGAACAACATCTTCGTCTTCGCGCCGGAAAATGTAAGCGTCGATTACAAGAACGAAACGAAATCTACCGGAAGCATGTCGGAAGGCATCAAGAGCCCCTGGAGATAAAAAATGATCACACCACTCGATATCCAAAACAAGGAATTCAGCAGAGCGGTCCGCGGATACAACCAGGAAGAGGTGGATCTGTTCCTGGACGAGATCATGGCGGATTACGATAAGCTGCTGTCCGAAAATCAGGACCTGAAGCGCCAGCTGGAAGAGACGAAGGGCAAGGTCGAGAGCTACAAGGATACGGAGGGCGCCGTCTTAAAGACGCTGGAAGCTGCCAAGTCCCTGATGAACGACATCTCCGCCAGCGCCGAAAAACGGGCCAGCATCCTCGTAAAGAACGCGGAACTGGACGCAGACCTCAAGCAGCGCCAGGCCAGAGACAACGTGGAACGCCTCAAGGAAGAAGAAGCGAAGCTGAATGCGCGGGTCACCGCCATGAAGGTAAAGTTCCGCAGCTTCCTGGAGAGCGAACTGGAGCGGTTCGACTCCCTGTCGGATGACATCTTCGGCATCCCCGACGGCAGCCTGCTGAGCAGCGAGGACGGTACGATCGCGCGCGGCCAGCGGATCGCGCCGGCCGTTTCTTCCTCCGACGATCTCTTTAAGACGATCGTCAACGTAAAACCGGAAGATAAGAGCGGAGACCGCTAGTGTTCTGGATCGTCATACTGCTGTGCATCTGCATCGACCAGCTGAGCAAACTGGCCGTGGAGCGGAGCATGGAACTGGGTGCCACGAAGCCGTTGCTGCCCGGCATCCTGGACTTTACGTATACCCGCAACACCGGCGCTGCTTTCAGCATCCTTACCGGAAAGCAGGCGTTTCTGATCGCCGTTACGGCGGTGGTCATGATCGCCATGGTCGTCTACGTCCTCCGCAAAGGAAAGACGATCTTTCTGCCCGAGAAGATCGCGATCGCCCTCATCGTCGGCGGCGGCACGGGCAACCTCATCTGCCGCATCGTGCGGGGTTACGTCGTCGATTTTATCAATATCCACATTCTTCCCATCTTTAATGCTGCGGATATTTTCGTGTGCTGCGGATGCGGGCTGCTGGTGCTGTCCGTGCTGTGGCTCGAGCCGAGATACGGCAAAAAAACACATGAATCAGAACACGGTCTATAATTTCACGATCGATGCGGAGCACGCCGGACTCAGAGCGGACGGCGTGCTTTCTCAGCTTTTTGAAGAAGCGAGCCGCAGCTATATCCAAAAGCTCATCGAGAGCGGCTGCGTCTTCTGCGACGGAAAGCCCATGCTCTCAAAAAAGGAAAAGCTGAAAGAGGGCAGCGAAGTCCGGATCGAACTGCCGCCTGCCGTTCCCTGCGAAGCGGTGCCCCAGGACATTCCGCTGGATATCGTCTATGAGGATGCGCATCTGGTGGTGGTCAACAAACCGAAGGGGATGGTGGTGCATCCTGCGCCGGGCAACCCGGACGGCACACTCGTCAACGGGCTGCTGCATCATTGCGGCGCGCTGTCGCTCATCAACGGCGTCGAACGGCCGGGCATCGTCCACCGCATCGACAAGGATACGTCCGGGCTTCTGGTCTGCGCCAAATCCGACGAAGCGCACCGCGGTCTTACGGAACAGCTGGCGTCTCATTCCTGCACGCGGCAATATCGGGGCGTCACGTTCTACGCCTTTAAGGAGGCGGCCGGCACGGTGGACGCGCCGATCGGGCGTGACCCCGCCAACCGCCTGCGCATGGCGGTCGTTCCGGGCGGCAAGAGGGCGGTAACGCACTGGCAGGTCTCGGAGGAATTCAACGGATTTACGGAAATCAGGGCGCGCCTGGAGACGGGCCGCACCCATCAGATCCGCGTTCATATGGCTTCCATCCATCATCCGCTGCTGGGCGACACGGTCTACGGGCCGCAGAAGCAACCCTACAGCCTGCACGGCCAGATGCTGCACGCGGAGATCCTGGGATTTACGCACCCTGTTACGGGACAATACATGGAATTCCGGGCGGATCCCCCGGAGGAATATCTGCAGACTTTGGAGAAACTGAGGAACAGAAAATGAAGAGAACGTTAAAACCGGGCACGATGCTCTATCCGCTTCCCGCGGTCCTCGTGACGGGCGGCGACATGGAAAACAGCACGCTCATGACGGCTGCCTGGACAGGCATCGTCAATTCCGATCCTCCGATGACCTACGTATCGATCCGACCGGAACGGTACAGCTACGATATCATCCGGGAAAGAGGGGAGTTCGTCATCAATCTGACGACCCGGCAGCTGGTCCGGGAGACGGGTTATGCAGGCTGCGTCTCCATGCGTAAAGAGGATAAGTTTAAGAAACTGGGCCTGACGAAGGAGGCTGCAGACGAGGTCGCGGCACCTCTGATCGCGCAGTGCCCGGTCAACCTGGAATGCAAAGTCGTGGAAGTGAAGGATCTGGGCAGCCATTCCATGTTCCTGGCGAATATCGTCGCGGTCCACGTGGACGAAAAACTGTTCGACAAGAACGACCGGATCTGCCTGGAAAATGCGGATCTGCTGGCATATATCCACGGCGGTTATCTACCTCTGGGCTCGAAGAAACTGGGTACCTTCGGCTATTCCGTCATGAAGCCGAAAACGAAGAAAAAGAAAGCAGCTGAAAGCAGGCAGGCCTCTCTGATGAAGGCGAAAGCGAAGGGGAATGCCCCCGCGAAAAAGAAGAGCATCTTTACCGGCAAGAGCAAGCTGGTATCGAAGGAATAGCAAAAAGCCGCCTCCGGTGGGGCGGCTTTTCCCATGTTTACAGATCTCTTCTCGGCGCGGGAGCATACCTCATTTCTGCAAGATTTACCGGAATCTGTTGGTAATAATTGTAATAGCAGAAAATGGAAACGTCAAGAGATTTCTGTAAAATATTACTAATTATTTTTTCATGGTCTCCGGATCTTTCGGGTCGACCCATACGGTACGGTTGTTCGTGAAGATCACCATACCGGGCTTGGCTCCGGAAGGCTTCTTTACATACCGCAAGGGCACGTAGTCTACAGGCACGTTCTGGGACTCTTTTCCCTTGGAATACCAGGCCGCGACGGCTGCCGCTTCGTAGATCTCGTCCTCGCCCGGCGTATCGCCGTTCATAAACAGGACAACGTGGGATCCGTGGATGTCCTTGGTGTGCAGCCAGTAATCCGTCTTGCCGCCCACTTTGAAGGTGATATAGTCGTTCTCCGCATTGTTCCTTCCCACGGCGATCTCCCGGCCGCAGGGCAGGGTAAAGCGTCTGGGCTTCGGTTTCGCTTTCGCGGCTGCCCGTTTTCTGTCCTTTGCCTGCCGGCCCCGCAGATAGCCTTCCCGGATGAGTTCGTCCCGGATCAGCTCCATCTCCTCGTAGGTGGACGAAAGAGAGATCTGGTCCTGCACGGTGCTCAGATATTCGATGTCCTTCTCGCACTCCTCCAGTTGGATGAGTTTTTCCTTTTTTCCGGTCTTGGCCTTCGCGTACTTTTTGTAATAGTTCTGCGCGTTGCGGGCAGGGGAGAACCGTTCGTCCAACTCGATCGTCACCGGCTGGCCATCGTAGTAACTCGTTACGGTGACCCGCTTATCGCCTGTTTTCGCCAAGTGAAGGTTCGCGTTGAGCAATTCCCCCTTCAGGCGATAAATGTCCGCGTTTTCGGCCTTCTGGATGTCTTCCAGCAGCCTTTGTTTCTTGAGGAGGAGCTTATCCACCAGCGTGGAGACGCTCTTGGCAAAACCTTCGCTCTCCTGCATCACGCGGTTCGTCTCTTTGCGGTGCGAATAAAAGAAATCCAGAGCGTCGCCGATCTCGTCGAAGGGTTTGACTTCGCAGACCTCCGCCAATTTCTTCATGGGGAAGATGTGCACGTCTCTCGGCTTTCCGCTCGGGTCACAATAGACAGCCGGATACAGCCTGCCTGCCAGCACGTCGTCCCGGACGCGGAAGAGAGAAGGCATATCGTCTTCGAATTCCGCGGCAGCGGCGGCGCTCAGTCCCTGGATCTGCGCGATGTCCGTCACGTCTTCCGGGCTTGCTGTCCAGAGATCCTGTCTGTCCTGGGGCGGCGGCGAAACGTAGGGCATTCCCGGCAGGATCTGGCGGTAGCGGTTGACGTCGATGGAGATGCGCTTGATCGCATCGATGATCTTTCCGCTGGCTTCATCGGTCAGGATGAGGTTGCTGTGCTTGCCCATGAGCTCGCAGATCAGCAGTTTGTTAACGGAATACCCCATTTCGTTTATCGTTTCCAGGTGAAATTCCAGGATGCGTTCTGTGGCTGGCTGGGTCACCGCCAGGATGCGGCCCCCCTGCAGGTGCTTGCGCAGCAGCATGCAGAAATTCGGGGCGTCCTGCGGGTTTTCGTACGCCAGCTTCGTGTAATGCACCCGGGCACCCTGAGGCGCCGTGCAGAGGAGCAGTTTTTTGCGCTGGCCCGTAACAGGACTGTAGATCTGCAGCACGATCTCATCTGGTTCGGGCTGCTGCACCCGTTCTATTTTCGCACCTTGCAGTTCGCTGTCCAGCTGCCGGGCAACTGCGCCTGCAAGAAATCCATCATATGCCATGTGTGTTCTTTATCCTTTGTGTTATTTATGCTAAAATCGTATCCATAATAACACGGATCGAAGGAATAGCCCAAACAAATCGCGTGTTGGAAAAGAGGAGAATATGGCAAAAAGCATGACAGGCTTCGGCAGAGGTGTCTATACGGACGAGCTGCGCAGCGTCACCGTGGAGCTACGGTCGGTCAATCACCGGTACTCCGATATCACGGTCAAGATGCCCCGCAGGTATCAGTTTGCCGAAGATACCATCAAGAACATCGTGAAGGGCGTGGCGCCCAGAGGCAAGATCGACGTATTCGTCAACGTGGACAATATCGCGGCGGACGATACGGCGGTGGAACTCAACATCCCGTTGGCGAAGCGGTATTTCGAGACGCTGCAGACCATCAAGGAAGAGATGCCCCAGCTTTCCGGCGAACCGACGCTGGCCATGATCGCGAACTTTCCGGACGTCGTGAAGTCTGCGGCTGCGGAAGAGGATGAGGAACTGGTCCTGAAGGCCCTTACGGAAGCGGCAAAGGATGCTGCGGCCAATCTGGATGCCATGCGCATTACGGAAGGCGCCAAACTGATGGAGGACATCCTGCAGCGGGGCGAGCTCATCGAAAAGACCGTCTGCGGCATCGAAGTCTATGCGCCGGAAGTCGCCAAGAACTATGCGGCAAAGATGAAAGAACGCATCCAGGAACTGCTGGGAGACGAGGCGACGATCCCGGAAGACCGCATCGTGCTGGAAGCCGCGGTCTTTGCGGACAAATCCAACATTACGGAAGAGATGGTGCGGCTCAAGAGCCACTGCAGCCAGCTGAAGAGCATCGCGGCGGACACGTCCGGTCCCATCGGCAAGAAACTGGATTTCCTCGTACAGGAGATGAACCGCGAATCCAACACCATCGGTTCGAAGGCGAACGATATCCGGATCACGAACGACGTGCTCCTGCTGAAAGCGGAGATCGAAAAGATCCGGGAACAGGTCCAGAATATCGAATAAGACTTGAAAAGGCGGATAAAAAGTTATATTATTAATTGTTTCAATGAGGACTGATTATGAAGCACGGTAAATTATTCGTTTTCTCCGGGCCTTCCGCTTCCGGGAAAGGAACGATCTGCAGAGAACTGCTGAAAGAACCGGATACCTGGCTGTCCGTCTCCCTCACGACCCGGCAGCCCCGGGAAGGGGAACTTCACGGCGTGCACTATTATTTTGTGACCCGGGAAGAATACGACAGAACGGTGGAAGAGGACGGTTTTCTCGAACATGCCGAGATCTACGGCAACTGCTACGGCACGCCGAA
>Ga0256405_10006384_pt1 | contig 18927 bp, 16 predicted proteins | sample RumenRJG_02DNA_FD_189096 | JGI IMG/M metagenome (GOLD analysis project Ga0256405, IMG submission 189096) | Bovine rumen microbial communities from Lethbridge, Alberta, Canada - RJG_02 | ecosystem: Host-associated > Mammals > Digestive system > Stomach > Rumen | place: Canada: Alberta... | reverse complement strand
CGCCGATGGGCCCTGTCAGATTCAGGTTGTACATGACTTCTCCATCCATATCCGCACATACGAACCACAGGCCCTTCTTCTTGAGTTCCTCGATCGTCTGGGACAGATTGTTCACCCGCGCCACAGGCGTATAGCTGACTGCGCCCGCGCTTGCCTTGAAGGCCGTCGCGGTCAGTCCCGCAGACCGGCGCTTCGGGATGATCACACCGTGCGCGCCGCACAGGTTCGCAGTCCGGATGATCGCGCCAAGGTTATGGGGGTCCTCAATCTCATCCAGCACGAAAAGAAACGGGCTTTCTCCCCTCTCTTCCGCTTTTTTCAGGATGTCTTCCACCTGCGCGTACTCGTACGCCGCAGCATGCGCGATCACGCCCTGATGACGTCCGGTTTCAGACATCCGGTCCAGGCGTTCCTTTGTCACATAGTCCACCACCGCGTCCGCCTTCTTCGCTCTGCGGATCAGATCCATAACAGGGCCATCCTTCAGCCCCTCCTGCACATAGAGCCGGTCGATGGTGCTTCCGGCGCGAAATGCCTCCCGCACCGCATTGCGCCCCTCGATCATGGACTGCTGTTCGTCTGTTTCTCTGATACTCTTCTCATCCATATGCATTCAGTTCTTCCCGGAGCAGGTCCAGGAGCCTTTCATACCGTCCGGTCAGATACAGATATCCCACCAGACATTCAAAAGCAGTGGCCTCAAGATAATCTCTCATGTCAGCGTTCTTTGCCTTGTGTGAGGGCTTCGCGTTATGCCCCCTCCGGCATACGGCCAGCTCCTCTTCGGTCAGTTTTTCCCGGATCCGGCCAAGAAGCGCCGCCTGCGCACGCGCATTTACAATGGAAGATGCTTTTTTATGCAGGTTTTCCGGTTTTGTCATTCCCCGTCTCAGAAGCATATTGCGGACAATGAGATCATAGACGGTGTCCCCGATCCACGCCAGGGAAAGGGGAGGATACTGCGTCCAGTCCCTCCGGGGAAGCTGCAATACCGTTCCGATCAGGTCGTTCAGCTCCGCTTCCACTTGACGCCCTCCCTGGTGTCAAGCAGGGTGATTCCCATACCTGCCAGCTGATCCCGGATCTCGTCTGCCCTGGCGAAGTTTTTCGCCTTTCTGGCTGCCTGACGCTCCTCGATCAGGGCTTCAATCTCAGAATCCAGAACCTCTGCCTTCTTCTCGAAAATCATCCCGAGGATATCACCCAGCATCAGAATCTCATCTTTGACCGCCTGCGCGAATGCCTTTGAGCTGTCTTCCTTCACCTCGCTGTTCGCGAAACGAACCAGGTCAAATACTGCCGCAAATGCATCCGCTGTATTGATGTCATCGTCCATCGCCTCGTCAAAGCGCTTCGTGAATCCATCCAGTTCCTTTGCCTTCTCCTGCTCCGCTTCCCTCATCGCTTCCGTCTTCGCATTTCCGATCAGGAAGTTCAGATTGTCGACTGCGTTGCAGATTCTTTCATAGGAGGACTTTGCGCTCTCCATGAGATCATGCGAGAAGTTCAGCGGGCTTCTGTAATGTGCGCTCAGCATAAACATCCGCAGAACCTGCAGATCATAGTGCTGCTCAATCTCGCGCACGGTAAAGAAGTTGCCCAGTGACTTGGACATCTTGTGATTATCAATGTTCAGAAATGCGTTGTGCAGCCAGTAATGCGCAAACGGCACCTGGTTGCTGCATTCGGACTGCGCGATCTCATTCTCATGGTGCGGGAAGATCAGATCCTCGCCGCCGGCGTGAATGTCAATGGTATCGCCCAGATAACGTTTCGCCATGACGGAGCACTCAATGTGCCAGCCCGGTCTGCCGTCGCTCCACGGAGATTCCCAGCTGGGTTCGCCCTCCTTCTTCGGCTTCCAGAGCACAAAGTCAAGCGGATCCTCCTTCTCGTCCTCGCCCGTCACCAGCAGGCTTCTGGATCCGGATCTGAGGTCATCCAGATTCTTGTGCGAAAGCTTTCCGTATTCCTTGAACTTTCTGGTGCGGAAATAAACCGTGCCGTTCTTCTCATAGGCATATCCCTTTTCGATCAGATCCGAGATCATCTCGATCATACCGCCGATCTCCCGGGTTGCCCTGGGATGTGTGGTCGCCGGCCGCACATTCATGTGCTCCATGTCCTGCCTGCATTCTTTGATATACCGCTCGGCAACCTCCTGCGCGGATATCCCTTCCTCGATCGATTTCTTGATGATCTTGTCATCAACATCGGTAAAGTTCGATACATAATTCACTTCATATCCCCTGTGCTCCAGATAACGGCGCAGGGTATCAAATACGATCATCGGACGTGCATTTCCGATATGAATAAAATCGTACACCGTAGGACCGCAGACATAGATCGAAACCTTTCCCGGCACGATCGGTACGAATTCTTCTTTTTTCTTATTCAGGGTGTTATAGAAAAGCATATCGGTTCTCCTTCTCAGTCTGTCTCCAGGACGGAATCTTTTTCAAGTTTATGCACAGGGAACCGGTTTGTCAAACGGATCCCGCATGTTCAGATTTTTTCCAGCATGCAGACGGCCTGCGCGGCGATTCCTTCCTCCCGTCCCGTGAAGCCAAGCCCTTCCTGTGTCGTCGCCTTGACACTGATCCGGTCCACATCTACGTGAAGCGCATCCGCAATATTCTGCCGCATCCTGGGCAGATGCGGCATCATCTTCGGCCGCTGCGCGATAATAATAGAATCGATATTTTCAACCCGGTATGCATGCTCCTCCAGCAGCTGTCTCACCTTCTCCAGCAGGCTGATGCTGGAGATCCCTTCATAAGCCGGATCCGTATCGGGAAAATGCTGCCCGATGTCGCCCAGTGCGGCTGCCCCCAGCAGAGCATCCATAATTGCATGCACGATGACATCCGCATCGGAATGGCCGAGGAGCCCCTTTTCAAACGGAATGTCCACGCCGCCCAGGATCAGCTTTCTTCCTTCCGCAAATTTGTGTACATCGTATCCGATTCCTGCTCTCATTCTGTCCTCCCGCAGCTTAAATGCTTTCTTCTCTTCGCGCTCCATTGCGTTCCCCGGCAAAATCATCTGCATACTGCCGGAATGTTCCGTACGCTATACAGCACACTCAGCACCCCCTTGACAAGGGTGCTGAGTCATGTGCCTGTCTGTTATTCTACCGGCCTGATGGAGATCGGGTTCTTCTCCATTCCCCAGAAGGATTCCATATTGCCGAACGGATCTGTCTCGATCCCTTTTTCCTTTTTCTTCTTTCCTTTCTTTTCCGCAGTGTTCGGATGAAGCTCCAGCATCTCCAGAACATCGCTGACCTTGCTCACCGGGAAGATCTTCAGTGCGCTCTTCACTTCCTGGGCAACCTCATCCAGGTCTTCACGGTTCTCTTCCGGAATGAATACCTTCTTAATGCCCGCTCTTTGTGCTGCCATCAATTTCTCCGGAAGGCCGCCGATCGGCATCACCCTGCCGCGCAGAGATACTTCACCGGTCATCGCCCACTCCGGGCTTACCTCACGTCCGCAGACGAGAGAAGCCAGCGCTGTCGTCAGCGTAATACCGGCGGACGGTCCGTCTTTGGGAACCGCGCCTTCCGGAACATGAATGTGAAGGTCATTTTCCGTAAACAGTCTGACCTTGTCCGGGTACATCGCCTTAATCATGGAGATGGCGATCTGGACAGACTCCTTCATGACATCTCCCAGCTGGCCGGTGATGACCACCTTGCCGCTTCCCTTCGTGAACAGAGTTTCTATAAACAGAATCTCTCCTCCGGCGGCTGTCCAGGCAAGACCGGTTACAATGCCGGGTCGCTTCTCTTCGTGGACGCTGTCATGCCGGATTGGCTTCTGGTCCAGATATTTCCTGAGATTTTCAGGCGTCACCACAACCGTCTTCACATCGGCCTTGCCGGATCCGCCCTTCCGGCCACCCGCTTTCTGGGATCGGTTTTTTTTATCTTCCGTTTTCTTTCCCCGCTTTGCTGTTTTGTTCTCCACAACCTCAACGGCCGCGTAGCGGCAGAGCGTATCCATCTGTTTTTTCAGCCCACGGACGCCGCTTTCCATCGTGTAATGATCGATCACCGCACGGATGGTTTCATCCGGGACCTCCAGCTCCTGCTCGGTGATTCCGGTTGCCTTCCTCGCGCGGGGCAGAAGATGGCGCTTCGCAATCTGGAACTTCTCGACGGCGGTATAGCCCGGGAACTGGATCACCTCCATCCGGTTCAGCAGCGGCTCAGGGATCGTGTCGGTCGTATTCGCCGTGCAGACGAACAGCACGTCCGACAGATCGTAGGGCACGTTCATGTAATGATCCGTGAAGCTGAAGTTCTGTTCCGGATCCAGTACCTCCAGCAGCGCGCTCGAGGGGTCGCCGCTGAAGTCCCTGCTCAGCTTGTCCACCTCATCCAGTACGATCACCGGATTCGAGGTTCCCGCATTCTTCATTGCATTCATCAGGCGGCCGGGCATGGCGCCGATATAGGTTCTCCGATGTCCGCGGATCTCCGCTTCATCCCGCACGCCGCCCAGCGAGATTCTCACATATTTGCGTCCCAACGCCTTCGCGATGCTCTGACCGATGCTCGTCTTTCCGGTACCGGGCGCACCAACAAACAAAAGAATCGATCCGGACTGTTTTTTATTCAGGCTCATGACCGCCAGCTGCTGGATCACTCTGTTCTTGACCTTCTTCAGGCCGTAATGATCCTCGTCAAGAATCTCCCTCGCCTTTTCAAGATCAATCTTCTTGTACTTTGCCTTCTTCCATTCCAGGGAGGTTACAAAGTCCAGATAATCGTACAGAAGCCCGTACTCGTGAGAGTTCTTTCCTTCCTGCCGGATACGTTCGAGAACCTTTTCGGCTTCCTTGCGCGCAGTCTCATTCATACCGGATTCTTCGATCTTCTTCTGGAACTTCGCCACGTCCGACACATTTTCCGGATGCATGTTGTCCAGCTGATCCTGCAGGAATCCGATCTGCTTCTTCAGCGCATCTTCACGGTAGAGCTTCTCGTTTGTCTCTTTCGCATGCTCCTGCGCCTCCGTACTCACATCCGAAACGGCGATGAAACCATACAGAGCCTGCTCGATCAGCGCAAGGCGCTCGGATTCCTTGTCCGCCTCCAGAATATGGTACTTCTCCTCCGCGTCCAGTGTCAGATAGGAGCTGAGCGCAGTGATGCATTCCTCCGCACTCTTCCAGCGATTCACATATGCGCGCGCCATCAGGCCCCAGGGGAACTTCTTCAGAAACTCATAGAGCCTGCTCTTCATGGCCTCCAGGTCGACCCGGCGCGTTTCCTCATCTACATCCTCGATATCCTCCCGGATCACCGCCTGCGCGAAGATATCGTGTTCCGTAACCAGCACGGAATCAATATTCATCCGGTTCAGGGTCCGGACCGTAATGTCGCCGTCATCATCCACAGACTCAATGACGCCATTCAGCCCGATCGGATAAAAATCCTCCTGGGTCAGATGCTTTCTGCTTTTTTCCTGCTTCTGAAACAGGAACAGCACCTTATCTCCTTCCCGCATATTCGCGGCGGAGATCTCATCAAAAAAATCCTTCTTGAATGTCAAAGAGATATTCGGAAGGATAATCATGTTATAAACAGGTATTGTAATCATATGGTTGTCCTCCTCTTACCGCAGGGAAGCGATCCCTGATAGAATCCGTAATCAGCTTTTGACGAGTTAATTATTGTGTGAACCAACCATACCACTATCTGTTAGCAGTGTCAATATTTGAGTGCTAAATAAATTGTGTAAAATCTATGTCGCCTGACCAAAACCTGCGGCATACACATGGTTCCTTCGCTACGAGTCTCCGCTCAGGAGCTCTGTGTACGCCTTGTATCTGGCCAGGGTTGACCTGTTGCAAGGAGAACTCCGGCTGCTGTCTGAACGGTTACTGCCCGAAGCCTTCCCACACCGGCTTTCCGGGATAGATCTTCAGCTTCTCTTCTCCTGTAAGAATCCGCATCGCTCCGGCTGCCATTGCTTCCTGCTCAAACTCTCCCGGGTACTGGAATACCGGGGCAATAAAGCCGCAGCTTTCCTCAATCCGCTCTCCGATCTCCGGGAAGCGCAGCAGTCCTCCGGTCAGCAGGATCGCATCCACTTTTCCTTTCAGAGGAGTGCTCATCATGCCGATCCACTTGATGATCTGGTAGATCATGGCATCCCAGACTCGTCCTGCCACCTCATCGCCATCCTCCACCATCTTGTGAATGACATCCGAATTGGAGGTACCGAACCAGTTGGTCAGACCGCCTGCCTGGGAGCAAAGATCGCGGATCTGTTCATCACTCAGGCCTTCCAGGACCCGCCGTCCATCCGTGATCGCAAGGCTGCCCATCCGGGTCGGGGTGAAAGGTCCCTCTCCGCCGCCGGCGTCATTTCCGTCTATCATGCGGCCATGGGCGTGCGCGGTAATGGAGATCCCTCCATCGATATGGCACACGATAAAATTGCAGTCCTCATACCGCTTCCCCATCAGCTTCGCATGATGGCGGGCGGTTGCCTTCAGATTCAGGGCATGGGAGACAGCGCGACGGTAAACTCCTTTGATACCGGTAATCCGCGCCTCGTCGCACAGCTCATCCACAATCGGAGGATCCATCATAATGCAGAGTCCCCCGTAGATCTTATGAATCTCATTCGCCATCTGGACGCCAAGCATGGAGGCATGGTACAGGCCGCCCTTTGTCGCCCGGGTATCTTCAATCAGGCGCTCGTCTACCTGATAGATGCCGCCCGGAATCGCATAGCAGCCGCCGCCTCTTCCGACAACCGCATCAATTCCATTCAGGTCAATATGATCCTCCTCCAGGAACTGATGAATCACTTCCATGCGGTAATCCAGCTGGTCATTGATCGTAGGAAAGTTCAGCAGCACGGAGGAATCATGAAAGACATCCGTGGTAAAGATGTTTTTCCGGTTTTCAAATAAAGACAGCTTCGTGGATGTGGAACCCGGGTTAATGATAAAAATTCGGTATGTCTGATCGGTCTTCTTCATGATGTCATCTCTTTTCTTATATTCTCAGAATTTCGATTCTTCTGTAGTCTGCGCGCTCTCCTTGGCAGCCTCTGCATCCTGCTCACCAGCCTCCTGCGTGGCCTCTGCATCCTGCACACCGGTCTCCTGTGCGCTTTCCGGTGCAGCTTCTGCGATCTGCTCGCCGGCCTCCCTGGCGGCCTCTGTGATCTGCTCACTGGTCGTCTGCGCGCTCTCCCTGGCGGCCTCTGTGATCTGCTCACCGGGCGTCTGCGCGCTTTTCTTCGCGGCTTCCGCCGCCTTCCGCTCCTCGCCGGATGCCTCCGGCTCCTCCTGTGCCTTTTTCGGCTTCTTAAGCTTCTCCTTCAGCCAGGAAAATGCATTCTTCGTCCCGGCGGCCGCACCACCGACGACTTCACCGGTCTTGTCGGCCGCATCGCCGGCAATTTTCCCGACTTCCTGGCCTGCCTCTTTGAGATCCTTTGCCATCTTCGCACCGGTTGTCTCCGGGCGGATATTCAGCTTGTAGCCGCATTTCGCGCAGAACTTATCTCCGCTGGCTGCCGGCCTGCCGCAGTTCGGACAATAGATGATCCCCTTTACATGGTTGAGCTGATCTGTATAGGAAGCGATGTTGGCATACGCCACCTTTACAGCCGCCCACTCATCCTCGAGTCCTGCCTTCGGCGTCTCAGGATTCTCCTTGTAAACCGCCTCTCCGATCAGGGCAAAGAGCCTTTCCAGAGACTTTTTCTCCTGCGAGATCCTGTTTGAAATTGAAACGGAATCACTCACCTTCTGCACTCCATTCTTTGTGTCCTGTCCCAGTTTGGACAGTTTCTTGCCAAGATCACTGAACCCCATACAAAACCTCCTTGCTGTCCGGCACAGCTTGGCCGGATTACGCCGTGATCTGATTCCCGGTGTAGAGCTGATAATACTTTCCCTTCTGGGCAATCAGATCATCATGTGTACCGCGCTCTATGATTCTGCCGTTTTCAAGCACCATAATACAGTCCGCATTGCGCACCGTCGAAAGTCTGTGCGCAATCACAAAAGTAGTACGCCCCTTCATCAGCGCATCCATTCCCTCCGACACGATGCGCTCGGTTCTTGTATCGATCGAGCTGGTCGCCTCGTCCAGAATCAGCGCCGGAGGATCCGCGATGGCCGCCCGTGCGATCGAGAGCAGCTGCCTCTGGCCCTGGGAGAGGTTGCCGCCGTCTCCGGACAGCTTCGTCTGGTATCCGTCCTTGAGCTGGCGGATGAATCCGTCCGCCCCGGCCAGCTTTGCCGCTTCGATGACCTCCTCATCGGTCGCGTCCAGCTTCCCGTAACGGATGTTGTCCATCACCGTGCCGGTGAACAGATGCGTATCCTGCAGGACCATTCCAAGGGAGCGGCGCAGGTCACTCTTGCGGATCTTATTGACATTGATATCGTCGTAGCGGATCTTGCCGTCATCGATGTCGTAGAACCGGTTGATCAGATTCGTGATGGTCGTCTTGCCCGCGCCGGTGGATCCGACGAACGCGATCTTCTGTCCCGGTTCGGCGAACAGCGTGATATCGTGCAGCACCTCTTTCTCAGGTACATAGCCGAAATCAACATGATCCATTACAATTTTACCCGTCAAGGCACGATAATCGGTTGTCCCGTCTGCCTGATGTGTATGTTTCCATGCCCATTGGCCGGTTTTTTGCGCGGACTCCGTGACCGTCCCGTCCGTGTCGATCTTTGCGTTGACCAGAGTGACATAGCCATTATCCGACTCACTCTTTTCATCCAGCAGCTTAAAGATCCTGTCTGCGCCCGCCAGCGCCATGACGATGGAATTCAGCTGGGTCGATATCTGGTTGATGGGCATCGCGAAGGAACGGTTCAGGGTCAGGTACGCTGCCAAGCCTCCCAGAGTGAATCCTCCGAAGCCCTTCAGAGCGAGCGCGCCTCCCATGATCGCGCACAAGACATAGCTGACATTTCCGATCTGCGCATTCAGCGGACCCAGTGCATTCGAATAGCGGATTGCCTTGTCTGCAGATTCATACAGATCCTCATTGAGCGCGTCAAAGGTATTCTGGTTGATCTCTTCGTGACTGAAGACCTTCACCACCTTCAGCCCCTTCATCATCTCCTCCACGAACCCGTTCACCTTGCCGAGATGCTGCTGCTGGGCGACAAAATACTTACCGGAGGCCCCGGCGGCCTTTGATGTGGCAAACATTGTCACGCCCACCATAAACAGTGACAGAAGCGTCAGAGGCCAGGACAGCATGATCATCGCTGACAGAGTCGAAACCACTGTGATGCAGGCATTGAACACCTGTGTGATTGACTGGGACACCATCTGCCGGAGCGTATCGACATCATTGGTATAGACCGACATGATATCTCCATGCTGATGCATGTCAAAATAGGAAATCGGCAGACTCTCCATGTGCGTGAACAGATCGGTTCTGAGATCTCTCATCGTCCCCTGCGTCACGTAAACCATGATCAGATTCTGGATAAAGGACGCCAGCACGCCGACTGCATAGAAGATCGCGACGCGTCCGATTGCGGCGGCCAGCGGACCAAAATCAGGATCACTGCTCTTTAGAAGCGGCATGATATAGCTGTCGATCAGGGTCCGGGTGAACAAGGTACCGCGAAGATTCGCAAGAACCGACACGACGATACAGCACAGCACAACGATAAAATGCAGCTTATATCGTTTCATCACATAGCCAAGGACCCGTCCAAACAGCTTCCACGGGTGCTCCAGCTTCGGACGCTGGCCCATGACACGTCCTCTTCCCGGTCCTCTTCCCGGTCCCCGCATCGTGCCCGTGCTTTGATTGTTTTCTTTTTCGGCCATCTGTCCTCACCTCCCCTGTTTGTCGAAGTCGCCCGACCCTTTGATCTGTGACTCATAGACATCCCGATAGATCTCGTTCGACGCAAGCAGTTCCTCGTGAGTCCCCACTCCGTTGATGCGGCCTTCCTCCATGACAATGATCCGGTCCGCATGCTCGACGGAAGAAATCCTCTGCGCAATGATCAGTTTTGTCGTATCCGGAATCTTCTCCCGGAATGCCTCCCGGATCTTTGCGTCCGTCGCGGTGTCCACCGCGCTGGTGGAGTCATCCAGGATCAGTACCTTCGGATTCTTCAAAAGAGCCCGCGCAATACACAGCCTCTGGCGCTGTCCGCCGGAAACATTCGTTCCGCCCTGCTCGATATGCGTCTGATACCCTTCGGGCAGATTCTGAATGAACTCATCCGCGCACGCGAGCCGGCAGGCTGCGATGCACTCCTGTTCGGTCGCGTCCGGATTGCCCCATCTGAGATTCTCCAGAACCGTTCCGGAGAACAGAACATTTTTCTGAAGAACGACAGCGACCTCCTTGCGCAGGGTATCCAGATCATAGGTTTTTACATCCTTGCCGCCAACCTGGACGGAGCCCTTTGTAGCGTCGTACAGACGCGGAATCAGATTCACCAGGGAAGACTTGGAGGATCCCGTTCCGCCGATTATTCCGATGGTTTCGCCGGAAGCAATCTCCAGGTCAATATCATCCAGAACCGGTTTCTCAGCCGTATCATTATAGGAAAAGCTCACATGCTCGAAGCGGATTGAGCCATCCGGAACGACCATGTCCGGCTGAGACGGGTTCGTCAATGTGATCTCTTCGTCCAGCACCTCCGCGATTCTGGTAATGCTTGCCTCACTCATGGTAAACATGACAATCAGCACGGATACCATCATCAGATTCATGAGGATCGTCATGCAGTATGCAAGCAGACTCATCAGCCCGCCCGTCGTCAGATCTCCGGCTGTAATCATCTTCGCGCCAAACCAGCTCAACAGCAGGATGCAGGCATAGACGGACCCCATCATCACCGGCATGTTGGTGACGACCAGCTTCTCCGCCCGGATGAACGAGCGGTACAGCGTACCGACGGCCTTTTTGAACTTGTCGTTCTCATACTCTTCCCGGACAAAAGACTTCACGACGCGGATTCCGGTGATATTCTCCTGCACGCTCTCATTCAGGTCATCATAGCGTGAAAAAACTTCCCGGAAATACTTCGCTGCCCTGCGCATCATGAAGCCAAGAAAGATCGCCAGTACCACAACGGCGATCAGATAGATGCTGGTCAGGCGCGGACTGATGAAGAAGGCCATTACCATCGCGATCAGAAGGGAAGCCGGAGCACGGAATCCGATCCTGAGAACCATCTGAAACGAATTCTGAATATTCGCCACATCCGTCGTCATCCTGGTGATCAGGCTGCTCACGCCGAAATGATCGATATTCGCGAAGGAAAATCTCTGAATATGCTCAAACTCTGCCCGCCTCAGATTCTTCGCAAGACCTGTCGAAGCTCTTGCCCCGCAATATGCGCCTCCAAGGCCAAACAGAAGACCTGCCGCGGCTGCGATGAACATCAGTCCTCCCACCTGAAGGATATGATTCATATCGCCTTTGTTCACTCCGTCGTCAATGATCGATGCCATCAGGAGCGGGATCACCATCTCCATAATGACCTCGCCGATCATAAATGTCGGCGTCAGAATCGTCGGAAGCCTGTACTCCCGTATATTGGCAACAACGGTTGTATAATACTTGTTTCCTGCACCTTTCCTGCTCACTTGCACTGCTCCTTCCTGCTGCAGTCCGGTAGGCCGTCACCCTGTTTGTCTCCGGCGGCAAACATGCCCGATCTTCAGGGCTTCTGACTATCACATCATGCATCTTACGCAACTTTATGGGAAAATACAAGAGCAACGGTGATGCATCTTTACAGCACCGGGCAAAATGAGTATAGTATTCGAAACAACCTGATTTCAGTCCGAAGCATAATATATGAAGGAGCCGATTCTATGAAATGGTCTGAAAAGTGCATGATGGAGATGACACAGCGCAATCTGTTCGAGGATAGCGATCATCAGACACGTTTCCGGGATCTCCTTGACTGTTACTGCGATGCGCCGTTTTTCTCGAAGGGGTTGTGTAAATGTATGTATCTTTCCGCCTGGGATCAGATTCATTTTGCCCAGATGCTGGATATTCTGAATGAGATGGTCATCGAGCGCGACAGCGGACTGCGCATGATGAATGACAATGGAATTGCCCTCGAACGGGAAGCGGAAGGCGAAGGAGATGCTGCGGCAGCCGCCATCATCGAAGCCTCTTTCGATTTCCTCAATGATATTCCTTATGACCCCTCCCGGCTGGACATGCTCGAAAAGCAGGAGCCGGAGGCTGCGTATATCATTCAGCGTGCCCTGCTCGCCGGGCAATGCATCGACGCCCTCCCGCCGGTTCACACAGAGTCCGAATAAGAGCATCTCTTTCAGACATCCATGGCTTTCAGATCGCCTTTGCGGTCATACATTCTCTGATCCGCTCTCTCAAAGATGCGGCGGTAACTGTTGTCATAGCCCGGCCGGTAGATCGCCAGTCCGCTTGCAACAATCACATCGCCGTTCCGATGATTCTCATCAATCTGCGCATCGAATTCATCCAGAAGCTGCCTCCGGTTTTTGTAGTCCTCTCCTTCCAGAAAGACAACAAACTCGTCTCCACCGATCCGGAACACAGGGCTGTGTGTGAACTGCCTGCAGATCATCCGGCAGGCCTTCCATATATATTGGTCCCCTGCATCGTGTCCTTTGGTATCATTGATCTCCTTCAGTCCATTCAGATCGAAAACTACGACTCCAAGCTCCTTCAATTCCCCATTCACGATACGCAGATCCACCTGCTTTTGGGCTTCCTCATAAGCATGCGTGTTCTTTACCCCTGTGAGAGAATCTGTATAAGCCATATGCTTCGCGGAGCCCAGCTCCAGCTCCTGCAGCTCGATCCGGCGAATCATCCCCTCCAATTCCATCCTGCGGTCATATTCCATGTCGGTAATCACAAAGGTATGTATGATGCAGTTTCCCAGCAAAGAACCGGCAGCATACAGCGGAAGCAGCGGATAGAGAACCTGCAGTACAACCATGACAGACATGACAATTCCAAAGGCGCCGATTGCCAGATGGCGCACTCTTCCTTTTGCATTTCCCCTCTTGACACTCAGAAGAGCATAAATCGAAGAGCATAAAAACAGAAGAATCTGAATGGCCAGAACAAAATATCTCACCGTCCCGGCATGATAAGTCCCATCAGCGTCAAACCAGTAGATCAGCGGAATGAACAGGTTCAGAATCAAAAAGACAGCCATTGACCCCAGCATCAGCCAGCCCGTTACGGATACCGCCTTCAAAAGCCGATTCTCTTCTTTCAGGTAGCCAATCACAAAACGTGTCCAGCAGAAAACAGAAAGGCTCATAGCCGCAAAATAGAGCATTGTATCAAAAAACACTGCTTTCAGAAAATGCGCGCTGTACAATACACCCCAGAGTACATCAAATGTGTAAAAGGCCATCAGGCTTACAATCCATGTACGATATGTTTTCGCCACCGATGATTCATGCCTGTAATGCTTGTTTCTGATTACGTTGTAATTAATAATGATATGGACCAGTATGGCCAGTAAAGTAGTTCCTGAGTACGACATCTTTCAGTTTCTCCTGACGCAATACGTACAGATCTTCTTTTCGACCGAAATAGCCGGAATTTCTTATAAGGTTCTCTTATAAGTGACATACCGAAGCAGACAAAACACGGCGCTGGCCATCCAGGTCAGGCCTGCGGTCCACCAGATTACCCACACACCAATATCAAAAAACTGCAGCAGCAGAATCGGCAGCCCAATCCGGGAGATCACCTCAATGATGCCATTGATAAACGCAAAGAGCGCATCACCCATGCCATTCTGAATTCCCCTGGTGATATAGATCGTCCCGAGGGACAGATAGAACCAGCTCGTCAGCTTCAGGCCTCTTCCGCCAAGCGCAATCACCTCAGGATCCTTGACAAATGCACTGACCGCCTGCATGCCAAGCAGCTGCATCAACAGGAAAAGGCAGACAGACATCGCAGCCGCAAGTACCATGCTCTGATAGAAGCCCGTCCGGATCCGCTCCGGCTTCCTTGCTCCGTAATTCTGCCCCGCAAAGGTAGACAACGCCTGCCCGATCGATCCGAAGGGCATGTGAACCAGATTTTCAATCCGTGATGTTGCGGTAAATGCTGCCACCGCGGCAGATCCAAAGGAATTGACCACTGTCTGCAGGCCGGTCGTGGAGATCGCAATCATGGCCCATTGCAGAGACAATGGAAAGCCAATCTGCATCGCGCGAAATGTAATATTCCTGTCGAAGGAAAAATGCTCCCGCTCCAGCCGGAAATAGGGATTCGTTCTGACCGCGAATAAAAGGCATCCCGCACCTGCAATCATCTGCGAAAGCATCGTTGCCAGCGCGGCTCCGAACACGCCCATATTCAATGGTCCGACAAACAGAAGATCCAGCACAATGTTGATCACGCAGGCCGTAACAAGAAAATACAGCGGTGTCCTGGAATCCCCCAGAGCGCGCAGCATGGAAGAGGCGTAATTATACACGGCAATCAGCGGAACACCGATGCAGGCGATCCGCATATAGGTCACTGCATCCGGCAGAATGTCCGCCGGCGTATGAATCAGCCTCAGGACGGAAGCCGACGCAAAGAATGCAGCCAGTCCCATGATGAGGGAGGATACCAACATCAGGTAGGCAGAATTGGTGATCGCCTTCTTCACACGGCGTTCGTCTCCCGCACCGAAAAACTGTGAGACAACAATCCCGCCGCCGCTTCCCATGCCGTTGCAGATCGAGAAGAACAGAAAGGTGACAGAGTTTGTGGCACCGATCGCCGCAAGGGCGCTGGCGCCGACCAGACGTCCCACGATGATCGAGTCCGCCAGGTTATAGGCCTGCTGGAACAGGTTCCCGATCAGCATGGGAACCGCAAAACGAATCAGCAGCTTCCACGGCTGCCCTGTCGTCATATTGAGGATTCTCTGTCCGCCTGAGACAAACCTCTTCTGAAACAAACTATGCATACTCTTTTTTGGATACACCATCCCCATAGATCATGCGCCAGTCATTCTTCATGGAGATTGCAGTCCATCCATACTGCCTGCACAAGGCAGCCATCTTTTCGGCTTTCTGAAGATTCCCTCTCTCCCGCTCCAGATCATCGCACAACACCATATAAACACCTGTCCGGTAACGGTTTCCCGCGGTTACATAATTTGCCATGCTATAATCACCGGGGCTGTTGCCGAAGCACAGAACCGGCTGCAGGCCAATCTCATGCGCAATCCCGGAAACCTTGTTCATCTGCAGATTCTTGATCAGAAGCTTGCCGCCTAAAACCAGCTGATCATTTTCTTCAAACGCGCACTCTGCTCCGTCCGCCTCTCCCTGGGCACGTGTGACAAGCACCTCGTCTGTGCCAATCACCTGCGACGGAGCCACATCCACTTCGTCCTCAACGATGCTTCTGACAACCATGCGGTCCGTTCCGCTGCAGATATAGATGAAGAATCCATTCTGCTTCAGATAATCAATCACCTGGATCATGGGTCTGAAAAATGCATCCCCGATGCGCATACCGCTGAATCCGAGCGCGGGCTGTTCCCTGTAGCGCCGCACATAATCCGCAAACTCATCTACCCGGAAGCCGGCAAACGCGGAGGAGATCGCCTGCCCGTTCTCCAGATCAAGTCCCTCCGGCGCGGTCCCCGTTTCAATCGTCGTCTCGATCTTCTGCGCCACCGATTTTTCAAACTCACTTGCCTGGTCCCTGTACGTCTCATCGTCACGGACTCTGTGAAGCAGCAGGCGATACTCAAAATAGACCGGATCGGTCTCACAGAAAAGCGTTCCATCGAGATCAAACACCGCAATCCTGTTTCTGGGCGGAATAAAGTCCTCTCCGCCCTCCTTTGTGACCGCCTCGATATACGAGATCAGTTCTTTGGCCGCCGGCGCATCCTGCTTCCACAAAGAAAGCGGACCTGCGCCTTCCTGTTCCTTCTTTTCCTGCTCACGCACCATATCGTGGATAAACCGATAGCGCACCGCCGGCAGAATCTGGGACGCGTTCATCCACATTCCTGAAGTATGATCCTTATGTCTGTTTCCCATCTGTACAAACCTCCGGCAGACATCTTAACACAAAACAGCGGTTATCGGATAATCATATTTTTTGTCTTTTTAAAATTCCGGAACTTATGATGTTGGGGGCGAAAAAACCTTTTGGCTTCAACTATGATGGATCGGCCTGTTACAAGCTGTTACGAATCTGAAAGAGGGGATGGAGAGAAAAGAAAAACCTTGCAAATGTCATTCCAAACATCTACAAGGTAATCAGTAGCGGAGAGAAGATTCGAACCTCGAAGAAAGCCCGCAAAGGTGCATGGTTGTTGGATTTTTATCCGAAAAACCTTAGCCAGAATCTCCTCTCCGCCAAATGAAATCAAATAGAAGGGAGGAAATCAATCCTCTGCTCCACAGCCCCGGGTAATGCCGGGGCTTAATCATGAGAATTCGAAGTCTGTTATCAAGGCATAAGTTTCTCGACTTGCATAGATTTTATTTTTAGAAAGCCAACATCAGCAGTAATTAGTGGAACTGAGCTTGAAACAGCTGTTGCTGCTATTATTGCATCTGGAAGCTTAGTTTTGTATGTACGTCGAATCTCAATTGTAAGCTCTCTAATGCCTTCACTAATATTCAGAATCTCACAATTGTTAAGAAAATTGCGAATAATGGTCTCTTCTTTTTCATCAATCTCAGGAAAGGACAGTAATTCCATAACAGTAATCACAGATACTGCAAGTTTCTTTTCGAGAAATGGCTCCATGCAAGCATTTCCTGCCAGCAGATACACGACAGCGTTTGTATCGGCAATATAATCAAACCCACTCATCACGAGACCTCCGCTGCAAGTCGAGTCCATCCGGGAGGCTCTTTGCGCTTCCAAAGAACTCATTCAAGTCGGAAAGTTTTTTTCTACTTTTATGCTCTTGACGAAATAGAATGAATTCCACATACTGGGATACTTCATCCAGACATTCTTCAGGCAGCATTTTGAGCTTTTCCTCTAACATTGAATATGACATGGATATCCTCCTATTTATAACGGCTCTATACGGTCAAACGGAATGCTACGCACTGTGTTATTCCGGACAGCATAAAAATCTGTTAATCTCTGGCATAAAAGTTCTTCCTGCAATTCAATTGTTTTCTCAATCATAGTATAGCGCAAATAATAATAAGCCACAAATGAACAGGAGAATCTTATCGTATTCGGAATGGACATTTGGCAACCATCAATAAGTTGCGAAGAAATGATATATTGTGACTTGAAACATTTTATCCTCCCACTGCGTTCAGATAGATGAAGACGTCTTCTGGAAAATGCAATAATGGAGTCAGTGTATGATTGAAGAACAGTACTTGATTCGGCAGATAAAATCCGACAGTCAGAAGGCACTGGAAACAGTGATCGACAGATATGGTTCTTACGTGAAAGCCATAGCCGCCAATATCATAAAACCGCCGATGACAGATGCAGATCTAGAGGAAGTCGTATCGGATGTTTTCCTGTCTCTGTGGAATCATCCGGGAGATCCTGGCCGGGGAAGCCTGAAGGGATACCTGGCAGCGACAGCAACGGTCGGTACTGCCTTCGCGTCAGGCATTTTTGTGATGCATAAACAGCATGCTTCGCCGGGAGAAACAGAAAAACGCAGCGATGTCATTCTTGTGAATGACCAAACGGGAGAGACAGAGACTGAGGAATATGTGCTCAGGGATGTGGCGGTTTCATTTACCTTTACCGGTGAGGATACACCAAATGAAGTCTGGGTACATCCAGACTATCTGCCCAAAGAGCCGGAGCAGCTGAATCAGGATCTTATGATAGAAGGAGAACCGGGCTGGTATCAATACCTTTCCGGTGAATCCGGGTTCACGGATCCGATTCCCTGGCAGATCAGCGTTCATTATGCATTGGCTGACACAAAGCTTGTCCTGCTTGGTGAGATTGAGACGGAGGCGGAGACTGACTGGGATGGACTGCAGGTGACGGAGATAACACTTTCCAGAGCAGAAGGGGTATCGGAGAATTATGTAATTCTCTTTGACCCGGATGCGGGGTATATGATCATTGTTGCGGGAATGTCGGACATGGGAGAACTTGAGAAGATCGCCAAAGGGCTTGATATCCGGGTTACCGATACGCCGGTTTCCACCAGCAGGCTATATACAGGATTTTCCACGATTAAGCTGGGACGCGGGTAGGGGTATGACTACAGTTTCGTGCCGTTCATCATGAAGTATGTAAAACTTTGAGAGCAGAAAAGCAGCAAGTATTGCAATCCGATATACATTTTTCTATAATGATGGGAAAGGAGGTTCAGATATGGCTGTTAAATCTGCAAATGTAATCGCCCGGGTTGAACCGGAGATTAAAGAGAAAGCTGAGGATATCATGGGAAGGCTTGGAATCCCTGCCTCGACTGCTATTAACATGTTTTACAGACAGATTATTCTTTGGAATGGAATGCCCTTCCGCCCAACTATTCCCATGGACCATCCCCTCTCAATGGATACAATGACTAAAGAAGAATTTGATCTCCGGATGAAAGAAGGTTTGAGGCAAGCAAAGTCTGGACAATCAAGTCCTGTAGATGAAGTGTTTGATCGGGTTATTGGAGAGATCGCAAATGACTGAGCATTATGAAGTCAGGATTACGGAGCATGCGGAAGAAGCAATGCATGTAATAGCCAGATATATAGCTTTTGAATTGCTAGATCCCCAAGCTGCAATGAATCTTCTGTATAACCTGCGGGATAGAATCAGGAAATTGTCAGAGATGCCTCAGAGAATCAAGCCAATCAATGAGGAACCATGGGGAAGTGAAGGCATGCGAAAAGTGCTCGTTCATAATTACTACGTATACTTCTGGATTGATGAGGATAATTGTTTAGTCCAGGTGACAGATGTTATTTACCAT
>Ga0256405_10006383_pt1 | contig 18929 bp, 14 predicted proteins | sample RumenRJG_02DNA_FD_189096 | JGI IMG/M metagenome (GOLD analysis project Ga0256405, IMG submission 189096) | Bovine rumen microbial communities from Lethbridge, Alberta, Canada - RJG_02 | ecosystem: Host-associated > Mammals > Digestive system > Stomach > Rumen | place: Canada: Alberta... | reverse complement strand
AGATAAAGAGAAGGAGGCTTGCAGCAAAAACTGTGAGCCTTTAATTTGGTACTCAGAAAAAGAAAAAGTCCACACAAAGGTGGACTTTTAGTATCTTTATCAGACTAAGATTAGTTCATAGCCTTGATCTTAGCTGCTAACTTGCTCTTATGACGAGCTGCCTTATTGGTGTGAATAAGACCTTTGTTTGCTGCGCGGTCAAGTACTGACTCAGCGGCGGTAAATGCCTTCTTAGCATCTTCCTTGTTACCAGCAATAATAGCTTTGATTACATTCTTGATAAGGGTGCGCATCTTTGAACGTGCAGCAACATTACGCTGACGAGCTTTCTCGGAAATAACAACGCGCTTCTTTGCAGACTTAATATTAGGCACAAATAGCTCCTGAATTCTTAAAAAATTGCCACTTTCCGTTTTTGAGGTGGCACACAAGGTACGTATTCTATCAGTTTTTATAAAAAAATTAAAGTAGAACACAATAATTGGGCGATATTTTACATTACTTTTTGCAAACAACAACATATTAATGTACAAAAATAGCTAACACTTTGAAAAATAAATGATTTATTTGTGGTACGAAATTATCGCAAGAAAGGGGTTTTTTAAGATATAATTATTTCTTTAAAGTAATGTTTTAAACCACGAAACGCAATGGTGTTTCTGGTCAATTTCTGGTTAATCGTAAAAGTTTAAAATGCGCCTTATCCGCTGCCTTAGTGATTTTAAAGGAACTCCTGACGGGATATCCCTGGCTATTGGCAATTTTGATGGTTTTCATAAGGGCCATCAGGCTGTAGTTGAGGCCATGAAGGAAAAGGCAAGGATCTACGGTTTAACTTCGGCGGTGATGATTTTTGAGCCACAGCCTCTTGAATATTTCTCAAGGAGCCGTGCTCCTGCCAGGCTGTATTCATTGAGAGACAAGCTGCAGGCACTTGAAGTTGCAGGTGTAAAACTCGTCTTCTGCATGAAGTTTAATCAGGAATTTGCTTCAATGAGCGCTGAGGATTATGTAATCGGTCTTTTACATAAGAAGCTCGGTGTTAAAAGTGTTACTGTTGGCACTGACTTTAATTTTGGAAAGGGCGGTGCCTACACCATTGAAGACTTAAAGCGCATTGGTGCAGGCGTATCAATGCAGGCCCAGGCAATTGATGGTGTTGAACTTGACGGTGTCAGAGTCTCAAGCACCAGAATCAGAGGATATCTGTGTGAGGGCAGGCTTGATCTTGCAAAATCCTCATTGGGACGCAGCTACTCCATATCAGGAGCTGTGGTGCATGGTTATGCTCTTGGCAGAACCCTGGGATTTGCAACTGCCAATGTTAATATAAACCGCAGAGTGTCTCCGCTCTCAGGTGTATTTGCAGTTAAGGTTTTATGCCAGTATGGTCTTTTTGACGGTATGGCGAACATAGGGTACCGGCCAACGGTGATAAATGGTCAGGAAAAAGCCCTGCTTGAAGTAAATCTGTTTGACTTTAATAAAGATCTCTATGGCACAAGCATCAGAGTTTTCTTTATTGAAAAGATCAGGTCAGAACAGAAGTTTGCAAGTGTGAGTGACTTGAAAGAGCAGCTCTCTTCAGACAGAGAAGAGGCAAGAAAAGTTCTTTTGGGTTACACATTTGATGAAGAATACTGATTAAAAGTTTAATTGCAGATTTTAAAAGTCAGTCTGACTGTTAAAATCTGGTTCAGATTTTTTATTTTGTTATTGGTGATTTAAAAAATGGCTGATTATAAAAGTACTTTAAACCTTCCTAATACCGAGTTTCCAATGCGCGGTAACCTGGCAGCCCGCGAGCCTTTAATGCTTGCTGACTGGGAAAAGCGCTGTCTTTACAAGAAAATTCGTACCGCAAGAGCAGGAGCAGACATGTTCGTGCTTCACGATGGTCCTCCATATGCAAACGGCAACATTCATATCGGCCATTCCATTAACAAGGTTTTAAAGGACATTATTGTTAAGTCAAAGACCTTATCTGGTTTTGATTCTCCATATGTTCCTGGCTGGGACTGCCATGGTCTGCCTATCGAAGTTAAGGTAGAGAGCCTGGTTGGCAAGCCTGGTGTAAAGGTTGATGCTGCAGCTTTCAGAGAAGAATGCCGCAAGTACGCCAAATCTCAGGTTGAAGGTCAGAGAAAAGACTTCAAGCGTTTAGGTGTGTTAGGTGACTGGGAAAATCCATACCTGACCATGAACTATCAGACTGAGGCTGATACCTTAAGAGCTCTTGGCAAGGTTATTGAGAACGGTCACTTTATCCGTGGCTTAAAGCCTGTTTACTGGTGTATGGACTGTCAGTCAGCTTTAGCTGAGGCTGAGGTTGAGTATGCAGATGTAAAGTCAGACTCAATTTATGTTCGCTTTGCATCAACTGATGATGAGAAGGTTCTCTCTGTATTCAATGCACAGGGCAAGGGCGAGGGTAACATCTCATGTGTAATCTGGACTACCACTCCATGGACCTTACCTGCAAACCGTGCAATCTGCATGAATGAGCAGTTAAAGTACAGCCTTGTACAGGTAAATACTGAGTTAGGTAAAGAGCGCTTTATTATGGCAACCGATCTGGTTGAGACTGTAATGAAGGAGTGCGCTATTGAGGAGTACTCACTTTTAGGTGATGAGGTTTCAGGCAAGGCTTTAGAGCTTATGAAGTTTGCCCACCCATTCTTAAATATCACTGTTCCTGTAGTGCTCGGTGCTCACGTTACCCTGGAAGCTGGTACTGGCTGCGTTCACACTGCCGGCGGTCACGGTCTTGACGATTATAACGTATCAGTAAAATACGGTGTTGAGATTTACAATCCAGTAGGACCTGACGGCTGCTTTAAGGATGATGTAGAGTTCTTTGCAGGTCTTAACGTATTAAAGGCAAATCCTAACGTTGTAGAAGTATTAACCAAGAGAAATGCTCTGGTTAAACTTAAGGTTATTTCTCACAGCTATCCACACTGCTGGAGACACAAGACTCCTGTTATTTTCAGAGCCACCCCTCAGTGGTTCATCTCAATGGATGGCAAGGGCTTAAGAGCTCAGGCTTTAGAAGAGATTAAGAAGACCAAGTGGATCCCTGCCTGGGGTCAGAACCGTATTGAGGCTATGGTAAAACAGCGTACTGACTGGTGTATTTCACGTCAGCGTACCTGGGGTATGCCATGTGCCGTTTTAATCCACAATGAGACCAATGAAATCCATCCTGATACTCCTGCAATCATCGAGAAGGTGGCAAAGGCTGTAGAGAAGGGCGGTATTCAGGCATGGTGGGATATCTCTGTTGAAGAGTTAATCGGTGCACAGGAGGCTAAGAACTATCACAAGGATCCAAACACCTTAGACGTATGGTTTGACTCAGGTTCAACCCAGTACTCAGTTGTTGATCAGCGTGAAGAGTTCAAGGGCCATGGCGCAGATTTATATCTTGAAGGTTCAGATCAGCACCGCGGCTGGTTCATGTCATCTTTAATGCTCTCTGTAGCAACCAAGGGACACGCTCCATACAAGGAGGTTTTAACCCACGGCTTTACCGTTGACGGTCAGGGCCGCAAGATGTCAAAGTCACTTGGCAACGTAATTGCTCCACAGGAAGTAATTGACAAGTTAGGTGCAGACGTACTGCGTTTATGGATTGCTTCAAATGACTACACCGGTGATATGGCAGTATCTCACGAGATCTTCAAGCGTTCATCTGATGCCTACCGTCGTGTTCGCAACACTGTAAGATTCCTGCTTGCAAACTTAAACGGCTTTAACCCAGAGACTGATATGGTTGAGTTTGACAAGCTCGTTGAGCTTGACAAATGGGCAGTATCTTTAACAGCCAAGACTCAGGAAGAGCTCTTAAAGTGCTATGAAGAGTACGATTTCCACAAGGTGGTTCAGCTGTTAATGAACTTCTGCTCAATTGAGTTAGGTTCATTCTATCTTGATATCATCAAGGACAGACAGTATACCGCCAAGGCAGACAGTGCAGCCCGCCGTTCATGCCAGAGTGCCTTATACGTAATTGCCGAGAGTTTAATCCGCTGGATCGCTCCTATCCTGTCATTTACTGCTCAGGAAGCCTGGGAGCAGATGCCAGGCAAGCGTGATGAGTTCGTATTCACATCCAAGTGGTATGAGAACTTACAGAAGCTTGATGAGTCATCTTCATTCAATTCTGATTACTGGCAGAGAATGCTTGCATTCAGAAATGAGGCTAACAAGGCAATTGAAACTGCACGTAACAACGGTGTAATTGGTGGTTCATTAGAGGCTGTGGTTACCATCTATGCCGACGGTCAGCTAAAGGAAGACTTAAAGAAGATTGAGAAGGAGCTGTGCTTCGTACTCATTACTTCAAAGGCTGTTGTAGCAGATGGTGCAGCACCTGAGAATGCCTTCAAGTCTGAAGTTCTTGAAAACTGCTCATTTACTGTTGAAAAGTCACAGGCTAAGAAGTGCGAACGCTGCTGGCACTATGAGGATTCTGTAGATGCAGATCCTCAGTACCCAGGTCTTTGCAAGCGCTGCGTAGAAAACATCAATACTGATGGCGAAGTAAGACTGTTTGCATAAGATGAGCTTTATTAAAGAAAACAACGGAAGCAGGTTCCTTTTATGGAGCCTCTTCATTGTCATCATTGATCAGCTTACCAAGTACCTCGTGGTTTATAACATTGAGGAGAACACTGTAGGCTGGTCATTTATGGCTCCATTCTTCCGTCTGGTGCATGTTCACAATGAAGGCGCAGCTTTCAGCTTTTTAGCTGACATGGGAGGCTGGCAGAGATATTTCTTCTGCTTTGTCTCAGTTTCCATTTCAGCTTTGCTTATCTGCTATCTTCTGCGTACTGACAGAAAGAAGAAATGGACCTGTCTTGCTATTTCCTTAGTGATTGGCGGTGCCATCGGCAATTTAATTGATCGTATGGTTTTATCCTATGTGATAGATTTTCTGCTCTTTCACTTCAGAATTGACGCTTTTTCTATTGCCTATACCTATCCTGCCTTTAACGTGGCTGATATTGCTGTATGCATTGGAGCAGGTTTACTGGTAGGTATCGGTTTCTTTGGTAAAGAAGAGCAGTCAAAGTCCTGATTCAACCTATAAACGCTAAGAGCCTGATATGTCATTTACAGTAAATCTTGCAAAAGTAAGAGGCATGTGTGCCGGTGTAGATCGCGCCATTAAGATAGTTGAACGCACCTTAGAGCTTTACAAAGACAGAAAGGTATATGTCTATCATGAGGTGGTGCACAACCGCCATGTGGTTGATGACTTAAGAAATTTAGGTGCGGTTTTTGTTGAATCCTTAGATGAGGTTCCAGACAGGAGCGTTCTGATTTTCTCCGCTCACGGCGTAGGTATTGAAACCTTTAAAAGGGCAGAGGCAAAAGATCTGCATATTATCGATGCAACCTGTCCTGTGGTAAAAGGTATTCATCACAAGATGAACCGAGCCTCAAAGCTTGGTCTTGATGCAGTCGTGATTGGTCATAAGGGGCATCAGGAAGTAATCGGCACCATAGGTCAGTACACTGGTCCTTTAAACAAGGTACACGTGATCCTTACTAAAGAAGATGTTGATGAGTTAAACATTGATGGCAAGAATGCATTCTTTGCCACTCAGACTACCTTAAGTGTGGATGAAACAAAACTTACCGTTGAAGCCTTAAAGAAAAAGTATCCTGAAATACAGGGCCCGGTTGACGATGATACCTGCAAGGCAACCCAGGTAAGACAGAACGCTGTAAGAGAACTTGCAATGTGTTCTGATATAGTTCTGATTGCTGGCAGCGCTAATTCCTCAAATTCAAACCGCTTAAAGGAAGTTGCTCTGTCTGTAGGTACCAGAGCCTTTCTTATCGATGACTACACTCAGTTAAAGGATGAATGGTTTGAGAATGTAAGCTCTGTAGGCTTAAGTGCCGGAGCCTCTGCTCCTGAGTATGTGGTAGATGATCTTGTAAATTATCTGCTCTCACACGGCGCAGATTCCGTTATTCCAATAGGTTCGGATTTTAAAGAGAAATCATTCCCTCTTCCTAAAGAACTTCTATAACTCTTTTCTTTTCAGGCAGTCAGAAGACTGCCTGAATTATATATATTTGTGATATAGAAAAAGACTATACCTTATTATCAAAAAATAATATATTAATATAGTTTTTTCTTTTGTTGCGATGAATTATTATAAGTGACAGTATTTTTTATAACTTAAGCAGCCTTGAAACAGGACTGCCATTTGGAGTTTTAAATGAAAGATTCAACAAAGTGTTTACACGCAGGTTACACCCCTGGTAATGCAGAGCCTAGAGTTCTTCCAATTGTTCAGAGTACTACCTTTAAATACAATACCACTCAGGACATTGCAGATCTGTTTGACTTAAAGACTGCAACTTTCTTCTACTCTCGCCTTGGCAATCCTACCTGTGATGCTGTTGAAAAGAAGATCGCCGCTCTTGAAGGCGGTGTTGGCGCTATGCTTACCTCATCAGGTCAGGCTGCCACCTTAACTGCAATTTTAACCATTGCCAAAGCTGGCGACGAGATCCTGTGCTCATCAACCGTTTATGGCGGTACTTTCAATCTGATGGCCGTAACCTTCAAGAGAATGGGCATTAACGTAATCTTCTTTGATCAGCAGAATGAAACTGATGAGCAGATTGAAGCAAAGATCAACGAAAAGACCAAGGCTATCTTTGGTGAGACTATTGCAAATCCTGCTTTAACCGTATTTGATATTGAGCGCTTTGCAAATATTGCTCACAAGCATGAGATCCCTCTGATTGTTGATAATACCTTTGCAACTCCAATTTTATGCAAGCCATTTGATTTTGGTGCTGATATCGTGGTTCATTCAACCACCAAGTATATGGACGGTCATGCTGTTCAGGTAGGAGGTGTTGTAGTTGACAGCGGTAAATTTGACTGGGCCAAGTCATCAAAGTTCCCAGAGTTTGTAACTCCTGATGACTCATACCACGGACTTGTATATACCACCACTTTCGGTAAGGCAGCTTTCATTGTCAAGGCTCGTGTGCAGATCATGCGTGATTTGGGTGTATCTCAGTCACCACAGGCAGCCTTCTATATTAACTTAGGTTTAGAGACCCTGCCTTTAAGGATCAAGCAGCACTCAATCAACGGTAAGAAGCTTGCTGAGCACTTAAAGAATCATCCAAAGATTGAAAAGGTTATTTACCCAGGTTTAGAGGACAGCGAGTACAAAGCCTTAGCTGACAAGTATCTTTTAGATGGCTATACAGCAGGTGTGCTCTCACTGGTTATCAAGGGTGGCAGAGAAGGTGGTGCCCGCTTTATCGATAATGTAAAGATGGCTTCACAGGAAGTTCATGTAGCTGATATCAGAACCTGTCTGTTACATCCTGCAACAGCAACTCACAGACAGTTAAGCGATGCTCAGTTAGCTGACTGTGGTATCTCTCCAGGTCTTGTTCGTCTGTCTGTAGGTCTTGAAGATATTGATGACATCATTGCTGATATCGATCAGGCTTTAGAGCACGTATAAATCAACCATACAAATCTGATTATTAAAAAGCAGAAAGCGTATACTTTCTGCTTTTTTACTTATATAAGGACATATAATTTTTTGATCCTGAAAAGGCAATCATCTTAAAGCAATTGCAGGAGCATTAAACAGTGAGCAGAGGATTTATAAGATAGGCAAGTATAAAAAAACTGGAGTAAGGTAACTCCAGAAAATGATTTAATTGATTTCTATGTAGGTTGAAGCGCTTTTATCGCCACTTTTGATGGTAAACAGGCCGCCATTTAATCTTAAAAAAGATAAATCATAGGTTCTTATCTGACCTACATGTTCTCCATCGCAGGTGATGGTACGGCGCTTTAGAATATGCTTCTGGCCAATACTGATATCTTTGAAGGTTGCCTTGATTGGGGTGCCAAAGCCTAAAACAAAAACCTCAACAGATGAGTCGTAGATCTGTTTGATTCCGACAGCCACAACCTTCTGCTCGTTTCTTAATTTTACCTTGTCATAGAGCGCGCAGTAGTATGGATTAGATAACATGCTTGCATTGCACAGGGTAAATGGCATGAATGAGAGAATAATTGAAATTATAAGTTTCTTCATATTGTATTTCAGGCCTTCACCTGTACAGTGAAGGCCATAAGCTTCTGTTGGTTAATTAGAGGCTTTCAATTTCTTTTAACTGAGCTAACACCTTCTCAAGCTGGGTCTTGTTAAGCTCTAACTGAGCCTTTGCACCCTCGATGATATTAGCAGGAGCCTTAGATACGAAAGCTTCATTTGAAAGCTTGCTTTCACCTGATTTGATGTTGCCCTCAAGCTTTGCAATCATGCCCTTTAAGCGCTTGATTTCCTCATCCTTGTTTACAAGATCTTTCATTGCAATCAGGATTTCGGCATTGCCAAGAGGCTTTGCTGTGCAAGGAGGTACTTCATCCTCTGCATTTACAAACTTGACAGGCTCGATGTTGGCAAGATTCTCCATGAAGATGAAGTTATCGGTTGCACAACGGATCTCATTGTCGTTTGCACCACGCATCATAGGAGCAAGCTTAACAGAAGGAGCAACCTTCATTTCTGCTCTTAAGTTACGTACGGTGGTTGCAAAGTCCTTGATGAAGCTGATATCAGCTACAGCCTGAGAGTCATTGTCAAAGTCTGACTGTACAGGGTATGGAGCTGAAATAATGGTCTTTTCAGCGTTGAGCTTGTCAATCATAGGTGCAGTCTGCTGCCAGATGGTCTCAGTTAAGAATGGCATTACAGGGTGAGCCATTCTCATGGTGGCCTCTAATACCTCAACTAAGGTGTAAGCAGTTGCATTCTTCTGAGCATCGGTTGCAGTCTCTGACTTTAATACAGCCTTGGTAAACTCAAGGTACCAGTCGCAGTACTCATTCCAGATGAACTCGTAGATATTTGAAGCAACCTGATCGAATCTGAAAGCATTGATTGATGAGGTTACCTGAGCAATTGCCTCTGACATCTTGGCTCTGATGAAGCGATCTGCCACGCTTAAGTCAGCTGGATTTGGCTTTGAAAGCTTCATTTCACTTACATTCATCAGCACGAAACGGGATGCATTCCAGATCTTGTTACAGAAGTTTCTGTAACCGTCTAATCTCTTCATATCCCAGTTGATGTCACGGCCGTTTGAAGCTAAGGCGCATAAGGTAAAGCGCAGTGCGTCAGTACCGTGAGCTGCAATACCTTCAGGGAACTGCTTGGCGGTACGCTTTGCAATCTTCTCAGCCATCTGAGGCTGCATCATATTGGCAGTACGCTTTGCAATCAGGCTGTCTTTATCAATGCCGTCAATCATGTCTAAAGGATCTAATACGTTACCCTTTGACTTGGACATCTTGTTGCCTTCCTCATCACGGATAAGGCCGGTAACATAAACAGTCTTGAATGGAACCTGTGGAGTGCCGTCTTCATTCTTCATGAAGTGCATGGTCATCATGATCATACGGGCAACCCAGAAGAAAATAATATCAAAGCCGGTTACCAGGGCAGATGTTGGGTGGAACATCTGAAGTTCTTTGGTGTTGTCTGGCCAGCCTAAGGTAGAGAAGGTCCATAAGGCTGATGAGAACCAGGTGTCAAGCACATCTGGGTCACGGGTTAACTTGACATCAGCGCCTAATGAGTACTTGGAGCGAACTTCTTCTTCATTTCTTGCAACGTATACCTTGCCGTTTTCATCGTACCAGGCAGGAATTCTGTGACCCCACCATAACTGACGTGAAATACACCAGTCCTGAAGATCATTCATCCATGAATAGTACATGTTGGTGTACTGAGCTGGAACAAACTTGATGCGACCATCCTGAACAGCTTCAACAGCTGGCTTGCCAAGTACGCTGGCATGAACATACCACTGATCTGTGAGCATTGGCTCGATAGGTACACCGCCACGGTCGCCAAAAGGCTGTGAAAGAGCATGATCTTCAATGTGATCGAGTAAACCTGCGCTCTTTAAGTCCTCAACCATGCGCTCACGGGCTTCAAAACGGTCAAGACCGCGGTATGCCTCAGGGATAAAGCCCTTAACATCACTAAGTGGCTCGCCGTTGGTGTCGAATACTTCACACTCGTCTCTTACATGAGCATCTTCGGTGAAGATGGTGAACATAGGAAGCTTGGCTCTCTTGCCTACTGCATAGTCATTAAAGTCGTGAGCAGGGGTGATCTTAACGCAGCCGGTACCGGTGGTCATGTCTGCGTGGATATCTGCTACAACAGGAATTCTTCTGCCTACTAATGGTAAAATCAGCTCTTTGCCTACTACATCCTTGTAGCGCTCATCGTTAGGGTTTACAGCAACGGCTGAGTCACCTAAGAGAGTCTCAGGACGGGTGGTTGCAACTAGCAGGTAGTCCTTGCCGTCTGCAGTCTTAACACCGTCTGCAAGCATGTACTTTAAGTACCACATGAAGCCTTTAACATCTTTGTTTTCAACTTCAAGATCAGAAATTGCGGTGCGGAGCTTTGGATCCCAGTTTACAAGGCGCTTGCCTCTGTAGATAAGATCTTCATCGTAAAGACGGACGAAAACTTCAAGCACTGCCTTTGAAAGACCTTCATCCATGGTGAAGCGCTCACGGCTCCAGTCAACGGAAGTGCCAAGACGTCTCATCTGACGGGTAATGGTGCCACCTGACTGCTCCTTCCACTCCCAGATCTTCTCAATGAACTTCTCACGGCCGTAGTCATGGCGGGTCTTCTGTTCTTCCTTTGCAATCTTGCGCTCAACCACCATCTGAGTTGCAATACCGGCATGGTCGGTACCGCACTGCCACAGAGTGTTGTCACCCTTCATGCGGTGATAGCGGATGAGGGTATCCATAATGGTCTGCTGGAAGGCATGACCCATATGAAGAGAGCCTGTTACATTTGGTGGAGGCAGAGCAATAGAGAAGGACTCTTTTGATGCATCGTAATTTGGTTTGAAACAGCCTTCTTTTTCCCATTTTTCATAGGTGCTGTTCTCAAAATTTTCTGGTGTATAGGTTTTATCCATCTGCATAGTTTTTAAACCTTAAAAGCTATAGTTGTGGTCGGAAAAATTTTTTCTATTCTACCACTTTTTGACTCTCCTCACACATACAAAATCTAGTAATAAAATATAAAAACTTTTTTTTGCAAAAACGATATAGAATTGATTAGTTTTATATATATGTAGAATCGGTTTTCTTGTTGAAGATTAGCCCTGTTTTGTAAGAAGTATGAATCGGGGGCTTTAAGTAGATGGCGCTATGAATAAATTTGCAGAGAAATACTTTAAATTTTTAATTTTTACAGTAGCGATTGTAATAACTTCACTTGTTTATGCAGTTGCTCTGTTTCATACAAATTCTGCTTTTTATGCCGCCGTTGACGACAAGAACAACGCAATTTCCGTAGAAAGAATGATTAACCTTTCATCTGAGATGGTGAAGGATTATGACATTATTCTGAAGAATACCCATCGTCTTGCTGACTTTATCAGAGAAAATCCAAACGCCACCAACGACAAAATCGGTGTTTTCATTTCAAAAACTCTGATGCCAAGAGATCTGTCATCATTCTTCAACAGAAAAAATACTGACTTTGTGGCATCCTACGTGATTGCTCCAGATGATATCATCTCCATGACCTATTCAAATCTGCCAGGCAATTCAAATCCTGATTTATCTCACTTTCTTGATGCCTCATCTGATTATTATCTGAACCTTGCCAAGAATAATCCTGGTGATGTTGTGGTACAGGGTCCTCTGCCATCAGTTCATTCTCATGATGTGCTGATTTTTAACCGTGAAGCTATTTACATTAACGGTAAATACTGGGGTTATGTGGGACTGACTGCAGACTTCTACAAATTCTTAGAGTGTGTGCGCCTTGCTGTTGAAGACGAACACTTTGTGTACGCAATCAGATCATCAGTATTCAATGGTGCCTCGGACTTCGTATGGGGTGACAACACTCTGCTTTCAGACAGGACTGTTGGCAGCCGTCAGAAGTCAATCTTCTTTGGTAAGCAGCGCTGGGATCTGGCTTTGAGAGTAAAGGTTACAGAAAGCGCAAAATCTGCACTTAACAACCTGCACCTTATCATTGGTATTCTTTATGTGATTACACTTTTTGTTGTAATCATCATGTGCAACTACCTGTGCAGATTAAGATCTGTAAAGTGCATTGACCTGCTGACTAATACCTATAACCATGAGTACTTCTGTTCAATTATTCAGCGTGAGCTTAAGAACAAGCAGGAACATGCACTTATCGTAATGGATATCAATTACTTCAAGCAGATCAATATCGTCTATGGCCATCATACCGGTGATGAGCTGCTGACAGAAACCACAAGACGTCTGCGTTCTGTTATCGGTTACAACGACAAGATCTGCCGTATTGGAGCCGAGTTTATCATCTTCTTGAGCAATGTTAAGTCAAGAACTGAAGTTGAGCGAGTTTACGGTGAGATTGTGACAGTCATGTCAAACAACATTGAAACTAAGAATTTCTCAATCAAGCCTAGCATTGTGATGGGCTCTTCAAGCACCATTGAAGAAGGCCGTGACATGCGTGAGCTCTTCCATAAGTTAAATGACAATCTGGAAGCTAACAGAAAAGCTCAGAAAGGCGGTTAAAATTGTAAAATTCTCAGAAAATTCTGTCTAAAAAAAGATAATAATGCTGATAATCTTAATGTTTATCAGCATTTTTTGTTTCTTTGACCTTTAACGGAAATTTCAAAAAGAATAGACAGTAAGCTCCTATGTGGTAATCTATAATTAGATAGTGTGCCACATTCAAAGATAATTATTATGATTAAGAACTACAGACTCATCGCCGCAATTACAGGTGTCGTCATTGCTATATCTGCAATTGCCGGTCTTTTAGGCTACCTTTACGCTAGTAATACCATTGATGAATTCAATACCAGGGTATTAGAATACAAAAAGCCTATCTATAAACTCAAAGCCGGAAAAACCGCAAAAAATGTTATTGACGATTTTACCGACAACTTTTTTGAATATCAGGTTTTAAGAATATATCTTCATTCACATCCGGAGCTTACTGCAATTCAGAAGGGCGAGTACTTAATCGACGGCAAGAAATCATTAAAAGATCTGCTTACCGATATGGTTGCAGGAAATGTGGTTCAGAAAGAATATCCAGTCTTTGCAATTATTGAGGGTACCAATATTGCGAAGATTATAAACAAGATTAAAGCTCGTAACGTTCATGACAGGACTTATGCAGATCTTGCCAAAAATCCTAAGGCTCTCATCAAAAAGTCTTTGGAGAAGGCTACTGAACTTTATGAGTTGATTGGAGATGAGGTAAATTCTCTTGAGGGTCTGCTCTCTCCTGCCACCTATCCTATGTACGACAAAGAGCCTGTTACAAACATGCTCTCAGCAAGTATGGTGCGTCAGCTTACCTATCTTAAGAATGAGTGGGAAAACAGAAAAAAATCTGATCTGATTAAGACTCCTTATGAGGCTCTGATCCTGGCATCGCTTATTGAAAAAGAGACTTTAATTGACGAGGAGCGCACTTTAATTTCATCGGCTTTTTACAATCGACTTAAAATCGGCATGCGACTGCAGACTGATCCTTCGGTAATGTACGGTGTAAGCAAGACTTTTAAGGGTAAACTTACAAAATCTCATTTGAAGAAGGATACTCCATACAATACCTATACAAGAGCAGGTCTTCCTCCAACTCCCATCTGTATGCCAAGAGAAAGTTCAATTTATGCGGCGCTGCACCCTGAAAACAGCAGTTACCTGTATTTTGTGGCCAAAACAGAATCTCCAAAGGATGGTCATGCCTTCACAAGTTCGCTTGATGAGCATAACAAGGCCGTAGCAGCCTACAGAAAGAGAATTAAGGACTACAAATCAGGAAAGCTTGATACTCAAGAGGAAGATTGCCCGAAAGAGGAGATTAGGGAAAATGAAAATCAAAGTTTTGCAGAAGAGAACGTAAAGGATAAAAAATAGGTTTTCTATCAGCTTTTTTCTGAGCTTAAAAGAGGTTAATAAAAGCATCACTGTTTACTGTATAATCATACAGTCAGTAATATTATTTAAAGAAACATAAGTTATGGCAAAAGGTTTATTTATTACATTAGAAGGTTCTGAAGGTTCAGGTAAATCCACTCAGATAGAGGTTATCAAAAATTATCTTTTAAGCAGGGGACATAAGGTTGAATGTGTAAGAGAACCTGGCGGAACTCCGATTGCTGAAGATATTCGTGCTCTGTTAAAAGAAATAAGAGAGGATGACAGGCTTTGTGACAAGGCAGAACTGCTTTTAATGTATGCAGCCAGAGCTCAGCTTGTGCAGACCTTTATCAAGCCAAAACTTGAAAGCGGTATTGATATTATCTGTGACCGTCATGATTTATCCACTATTGCCTATCAGGGCGGTGGAAGACAGATGAACATGGCTGATATTGACGCTCTAAGACAGGTGGTGTTAGGTTCATTCAGACCAGATCTCACCATTTTGCTGGATCTTGATGTGAAAGTTGGTATGGCAAGAGCCAGAAACCGTGGCACCTTAGACAGATTTGAAGTTTCAAAAATTGATTTCTTTGAGCGCGTAAGACAGGCTTATCTTGATTTTGCCAAAGCTCATGAAGACTATGTCAAAGTCATCAGCGCCGAAGATCCGATTGAAACGGTAAGTCAGAATATTTTAAAACTCCTGGAAAAATACTGATGTTAAACAAATGGCTTTTAAGCTCCTTTAACACATTTCAGGATGCTGTCAAATTAAACAGAACTCCTCATTCTGTCATTATCTCCGGCAATACCAATTTAGGTACGGCATCTCTTGCATTGAGTATGGCCAGACTGTTTTTATGTGCAGACAGATCTTTTAATGACGGTTGCAGAAGCTGCAAGTCCTGTCAGTATTTTTCATCGGTTTTAGATGAAAAGACAGTTAATCTTAATGAAGATGAAGATTCAGGTTTTGATTCTCATCCTGATGTGGTAGCGCTACTTCCTACAGGAGCAACTCAAAGAGAAGATTTTGGTCTTACCCATTCCTTTTATGAATTACTCTCATCTGAAAGTTCTGACAAGAGCAGTACTTCCAGTATCAAGGTTGATGGTGTCAGAAAGCTAAACGAGTGGATTGTGCAGGGCTCTGTGTTTGGCAGAGGCAAGGTTGCAATCATATCTAATGCCCATACCATGATGGAATCAGCTTCAAATGCTCTTTTAAAGACCTTTGAAGAGCCTCCTGAGAATACTCTTATCATTCTGCTTACAGATTCTCTTGAGAATCTGCCTGCTACAATTTTATCCAGAGCCTCAAAAATTCAGATCCCAAGGGTAAAGAGTGAGGATGCAATAGAGTATTTAAAGGCAAATGTAACAGAAGAATATTCAGAGAATGAAATTCTTTTATCTTTAGCACTTTCAGACAATTCTCCTACAGGTGCAAAAGAGTGCCTTCAATCAGGTCTTGTAAAGAATGCTTTAGAGATTGTCTCAAAGATAAATGCCGCCGTATCCTATCACAAGGCAGGAGCAAACCCTGAGCTGTCATTATGTGCCAGGGAAGAGGCTATCGCTCTGATGCTTAATCTTACAGATGATGACAAGTATCTTGTATTAAGGGAATTTGTAAGCGAGCTTTTAAAATACAAGGCTGGATTGAATGTTGAAAATTTACCTTTTTTAAATCACAGAAACATCTCAAAGTTGTGTAAAATATCTGCTGTAACATTATTTGATGTATATAACAGCCTTATGGTATTAAGATCTGACGTCAGCAAGATCCAGCACAAAGCTCAGTCAGCAGTGTTAAGAACTGTAATTGATACACTTAAAGCGTAAAGGAATAGGTTTTGATTTTAACTAAGTACATATTCAAAGAAATCTTCAAAACACAGATGATCTGTTTTATTGTTCTTTTCTCTGTGTTTATGTGTCAGACTGTGATCAAGCTTTTAAGTAAGGCTTCGGCTGGTACCATGCCTGTAGATGTTGTCTCAGAGATGGTTTTATACTCAATGCCTTCAGTAGGCTTCATTCTGCTGCCATTAACCTTGTATGTGGGCATTATTATTGCCCTTTCAAGAATGTCCTCAGATTCAGAAATGGTGGTAATGAAATCTACCGGTGTATCAAGTAAGACCTTCATGAAGATTGCTATGGTTTTAGCCTCAATGACAGCGGCAATTACTGCATACAATTCCTTTGTACTGATGCCAAGAGCCACTTTAGAGCAGAAAATCCTGCGTGAAGCCTCACAGAATGATCCTCAGTATCTGCCAATTGAAAGTGGCAAGTTTACCAATTTTGGTGATTACACCATTTATATTCAGAAGGTTACAGGCCAGAAATCAGACAGAAATTTAGGTCAGGTTTTCATCTTCAAGGATATCTCCTTAGTTCAGGGCCTTTATGATGAACTGATGTGCGTGATAGCTGATTCAGGAAATGTAAAGTTTGATGAAAATGGCACTCAGTGGGTTACCCTGTATAACGGCAACTCCTACAAGACCCAGCCTTTTGGTGGTGATTTCAAGAAATTTAATTTCAAGACTTTCTCTGTTCCTGTTGCAAGTGAAAGCAATTCAGATTATGAGGATGAGACTCTGCAGAGTACTCCAACCTCAGTGCTCTGGGATTCTGATGATAGAAAGGCCAAGGTTGAACTGCAGTGGCGTGCAGCTCCAGTGCTTGCCTGTTTTATTCTTGCAATCATTGCAATTCCTCTGTCCATGATTAACCCAAGACAGGGCAAGTTCTCAAGATTAGGTCCTGCAATTATTCTGTTTGCAGCCTACTATATGTGTCTTTTATCTTTAAGAAACTTCATCAACGCTGACAAGTTCTGGCTCATCCCTGGTCTATATTTTGTGCCGATAGCGTTCTTCTTCTTTGTGGCAATTCCTATCAATATGGAAAAGACCTACATCAGAAGAAAAAAGAAAGCCAAAGCCTGATAAGAAGGTTCAAGTGCTCAGTGCATTAACTGATTTTCTGTTTAAAGGTGCAGGCATAAGACGTGTGCTTGCCACCTTAATTGGAAATCTTATTTTAGGTCTTGGTGTCACCGGACTTAAACTCTCCGGTATGGGGAATGATCCTTGCACTGCCTTTCATCTTGCCGTATCTGAATATATCGGTATGAGCCTTGGCAACTACCAGCTTTTAATCAATATCGCACTGCTTTTGATTCAGATAACTTTTGGCAGAAGATACATAGGTTTTGGTACTGTCATTAACATGGTATCAATAGGCTATATTGTAGATTTCTTCACACCTGTAATTTCTCAGACTATTGGTAATGCCTATGGCGCTCCTTTATGGTATCAGCTTACCTATATGATGCTGTCCTTAGGTGTGTTAAGCCTTGGTGTATCCATGTATCAGTTAGGAAACATGGGACTTGCTCCATATGACTATCTGTCAGTAGGTCTTACCGATCACTATAAGGGAAGATATTTTTACTATCGTATGCTAACTGATGGTTTCTGTTGCACCATGGTGATTTTGATGGTGTACTTCTCATTAGTTGGCTTTAGAGAATGTCACCTTGGTATCGGTACTGTCATGTCTGCCTTATGCCTTGGTCCTTTTATCAACCTCTTTAACAGACTTAACCTCCATTGGATAAGATAACAGGCAAAAAAAACGGACCTTTAAAGGTCCGTTCTGCTTATTCATTCTTTTCTTTACTCAATATCGCTTGTCTGCCTGAGCTTTAAGATTGCAAGGTTTTCCTCTCGGTATTCACGAGGAGATTTACCCTTGAATCTTCTAAAGAGTTTGGTGAAGTAGCAAGGATCTTTAAAACCGCAGGTCTGCGCCACTTCGTTTACGCTTTTTGAACAGGTGATAAGACGTAGTGAAGCTACATCAATACGGAACTTGTTTAAATATTCCATAGGACGCAGATCGGTTAATTCCTTAAAGAACTTGCAAAAATACTTTTCTGAAAGTTCAACAGAAGAGGCCATCTCTTCAAGAGTGATTTCATTTACGTAGTTCTCATAAATGAACTTGAAGACGAAGTTTGACTTTAAGAAGTGCTTGTAGAATCTTGTTGCAACTTCATTTTCGTAGATGTGATACTTCTTCTGATCAATGAGCAGAGCGAATACATCAAAGATCTTTCCCATCACGAAGATGCCGCTTCCAAGCTTGTTGTTCTTGATCATCTCAAAAACGTCACCGATGATGGCAGTGATTTCTGGCTCTTCCTTTTCAGAATAGAACATCTTTACTTCAAGCTGATGAGTATCGATCATCTTGATAACTTCAAAGTGTGGCTTTGAAAGATCAAAGAGATCTCTTAAGTTGAAGGTAAACGCCTCATATTCGGTGTCTTCAGTCTTTGGCTGGCATGCGTGTACAGTATTTGCACCTAATACTACGCAGTCGCCCTGTTTCATGTTAATGGTGTTTGCATTAGCATAAATGGTTACTTCACCCTTTATCACTCTGAAAAGCTGCTGACATGAGTGATAGTGGAAAGGAACAACAAAATTTGCAGAATCCTTACTTAAGTGATAGTACTCAAAAGGTAAGTTTTCTGTTCTGTTCTTTGTAGGAATTGGAGTTCTTTGTCTCATTTAAGTAAACCGATATATTACTTTTTTTATCTTTATACGAATAACCGGAATTTTAAATTCTGGAATAATAATTTGCTAGTCTTATTTTTATTTGTGAGACTAAGCATTTTGTTTCTGCCCAAATCTGAAAGTAATGCTCTCAGGTGTGATGGGAAGATTTTATACTAGCGAGCAGACAACAGTAATTTTATTAAAGCACATAGCTGCTCAGTCTTAGCCTGTTTAATATTTAAAACTTGATTTAAATATCAGCGGTGTATTATATAAGAGATTATACGAAAATTATATAGTTTATTCACTTTTATATGATTAGAAAACGAATATTTTTATATATATAA
>Ga0256405_10006381_pt1 | contig 18941 bp, 14 predicted proteins | sample RumenRJG_02DNA_FD_189096 | JGI IMG/M metagenome (GOLD analysis project Ga0256405, IMG submission 189096) | Bovine rumen microbial communities from Lethbridge, Alberta, Canada - RJG_02 | ecosystem: Host-associated > Mammals > Digestive system > Stomach > Rumen | place: Canada: Alberta... | reverse complement strand
ATTTCTTAAAATTTTTACCCATAACTATGCTCGAAGAGCCAAAGAAATTGATTTTTAAACAACAAATGTGGTGCTAGACCGCATTTATAAGCCGTTTTTTAGTTAAAATCGAAATGCAAAACTTGAGTTATTTATAAAGCCTGAGACAAAAAAGTGTCTCAGGTTTTTGTTTACAGATGGTATAAGATTAGTTTTGAATTGTTTCAATATCTGTTTTCTACTGTACTAAGGTGTCGCAAGTTTCAGTTTATAACTGTCGCGAGATCCCTTAATAACTTTACAACTGTATCACGATTGAAATTTAAGACTGTATCAAGACTTTGTAACTTTTGGTTCAAGACTTTTTTTACAAAAGGTTCATGACCTCATTTTTTTCAATTTCGTCAGTAAAAATGTAATTTCTTTATTACATTCGTCAGTAAAAATGTAATTTCTTCATTACATTCGCCAGTAAAAATGTAATCTCTTCATAATATTCGTCTTCAAAAATGTATTATTATAAATATAGGAGGTAAATAAAATGGAAAGATTAGCCTATAAAAAGTTACTCGGTTGGAAAAACAATAAAAACAGAAAACCTCTTATACTTAACGGCGCAAGACAGGTTGGAAAAACTTGGCTTCTAAAAGATTTCGGTGAAAAGGAGTATGAATCAGTAGCATATATAAACTGCGATGAAACAAAAGATCTAAAAGCTGTTTTCAGCGACTTTAACACAGATAGACTAATACGGGCTTTTTCAGCTATTTCTGGCGTTAATATAAAGCCAGAAAATACTCTTATTATTTTGGATGAGATCCAAATCATTCCTATAGGTTTAACATCTCTGAAGTACTTCTGTGAAAACGCACCAGAATACCATATAGCAGTTGCAGGGAGTCTTCTTGGCATAGGATTACACGAAGGCACAGGTTTTCCTGTAGGAAAAGTAGATCAGATAAATCTTTATCCATTGAGCTTTAAAGAGTTTTTATTAGCCTTAAAAAAAGACCAAATTTATAACGCAATTCAGACTCATAAATGGGAGGAACTATCATCATTATCTTCCATATTTATTGATCTGCTAAGACAATACTATTATGTAGGAGGAATGCCTGCAGTTGTACAAGCATATGCTACTAACCACGATATATTCGAAGTTAGAAATATCCAAAGCCAAATTTTGTCTGATTATAGACTAGACTTCTCTAAACATGTACCAAAAGATATTCTCCCAAAAGTAAATATGGTTTGGGATTCTATCCCGGCTCAGCTTGCAAAGGAAAATAAAAAATTCATATACAGTAAAATAAGAAAAGGAGCCAGAGCAAAGGAATTTGAAAATGCAATTCAGTGGCTTGTCGATGCAGGTCTAGTATACAAAGTACTCCGAGTTTCAAAAGTTGAAAAACCGCTGAAATTTTATGAAGATTTTGATTCATTCAAGCTTTTTATTCTAGATCTAGGATTACTTGGAGCAATGACTGAAGTAGATGCAAAAGATGTTCTAGTAAATAACAATGCTTTTACTGAATACAAAGGATCATTTACCGAACAGTATGTATTACAGGAATTACAATCCTTAGAAAAAAGAGTTTACTATTATTCTAAAGAACACTCCGAGCTTGAACTTGATTTTGTAATACAAAACTATAATGTTTATCCAATTGAGGTCAAGGCAGAAGAGAACCTAAAATCAAAGAGTCTTCGAACAATATACACTGAAAACAATCAACTAAAACCGGTTAGATTCTCTATGGCAGCTTATAAAGAACAGGATTGGATGGTAAATGTTCCTTTATATCTCATAGAAGAATGGCTTGAACACGCTGAATAGAGTTTTTAGCGAAGATTTTCTTCATACAATGAAGAGTCTAGTTTATTTCAGTATGACTAATTGTAGAGAGATGTAGAGCGATTTATTAACTTATTGAATTTAATGGAACTTATTATTAATAAATCCTCTACGAAGCACCATCCGCCTGAATCATACATTTATGTTCTCACGTTTTATCAAAAACAAATTTAATCTGTTTTTTTCATTATTGTCACTTCATGCAGATTAAAAGACCTTGATTATTCATATGCGTTTTGCAAAGTGCACTAGCAGAAACGTCTTTGCATAAGAATTATGTATATGTGCAACAGACAAATTTTTAAATTGTAAATTATACAGATAGTATTTTTAGATAAAAATTTGACATGGCCTTATTAACTTCTTTTCTGAAAAACGAACTACCATGTGCTTTAAGACTGAATTAGCATTTCCATCAAACAATTATTAGAGTTAATACTTTATCTTTTTTATTTACCATTCTACGATTTATTAAAATAAACAGATTCAGTAAGAATTTTTTTATACATAAGCGTTCTAATAATTTATATATATTATTTTAATAATGCGAAAATATTTATTAAATAAATATTTAAAATTTTTTTCAAATCAAAAACCTTATATTTTTATAACATTTTACAAGCTAATAAATTTATTGTTATTTGTTATACCATCTTATATTTATAATTCAAAGTATTAGAAGAATTAATTTAATGCTATATACTAATAAAAATCCATAACTAATTTAAGTGGTTATACACTTTTGTTATAGATAGAAAGTATTTTCTCTTAGTTCAAGACTTCTCTATTGTTTTTTTAAAATGTGATTTTATTCAATATTATACTATTAAAGACAATATTTTTATGGTATTTAATATTTAAAAGGTATATATTTACTATAAATCGTAACGTTACGATTTTTCATACTATCAATTCACCTCAATGATTGAAAGCTTAGTCCAATGCACTGCAAAGTGTGTTGGATTTTTTTATTTTCTTCAAAATTTGAAGTTTATGTTTTTCACTTTTTAGAACTTTTAATGTAAATTTACACAAACTTTTTTTTGGATCAAAATAATGGCTACTCTTAAAGATATCTCTAACATAACAGGCTACTCTGTTACAACAGTATCAAGAGCATTGAAAGATGGTGAAGATGTAAAAGAAAACACAAGAGATTACATAAAGTCTGTCGCTAAAAAAATGGGCTATTCAGTGAATCTTCAGGGACTTAGTCTAAGAACAGGCATAAATTACAATATTTGTATGATTATGCCATTGCTAAGAGGCAAGGGTTTAGACAGGGACGTAGGCAATATCGCGCTCATTTCTGGCATTACATCAGCTCTTGAGAATACTCCTTATAAACTTAATATTATTCCTTTATCGGCAGATTTTTCTCCTCTTGAGGCAATTAAAGAAGTTGTTGTCAGGAACCTAGCAGGCGGCATCATTTTTAATCTTTCAACTTTAAAAGACGAAAGAATTGAATACCTGACAAACATTAACTTTCCTTTTGTCTCATACGGAAGATCACTTTCAGACATTGACTACTCATTTGTTGATATAGATGAAGAGGATCTTGGATACAAAGCAATTGATTACCTTATCAAAAAAGGTGCTAAAAAAATCCTGTGCATCAATGGTGACGAGATTTTTACATATGCTTACCTCAGAAAGAATGGTATGTTAAAAGCATGTCTTGATAACGGATTTGATGCCGAACGAAATTTAACAATTATTAAAGAAAAATCTGATGCAAAAATCTGGAGAGAATATTTCTGCACTTTAATGAAACAGGATTCAAGACCAGACGGCATTTTCTGTGGTACTGAAATTACTGCCCTTGGATGCCATAGCGGAATTAAGGATGCTGGACTCAAGATTAACAAGGATGTACATTTAATATGTGCAGAGTGCAGTGATCTTGCAGCCTTTTTTACCCCTCCTTTAACCGGAATTAGACTTAATAATTATCAGACCGGACTTAAACTTGGAAATGCTGTACTAAAACAGGTTGAATCTAAAAATGAGCAGAAAACACAGTTAATTTTAAAACCAGAAATTATGCTCAGATAACAAAAAAGCCTCTGATTTAACTCAGAGGCTCTCTATAGAAACATCTTCTTTAGATATTGTAAATATCTAACTCATCAGCCTCAGTTGAATCCTTCCAGGCCTTGTCTGCTTTAGCATCATCTGAACGCAGTTTTTCAATCTGCTCAAAATAATCAGCTGCAGGAGGAACAACATACTCACCGGTAAAGATTGAAGTATCAAACTTGGTAAGCTTTGGATTCTCTTCAGTTACTGATGCCTCAAGATCAGAAAGCTTCTGATAAATTAAAACATCAGCTTCGATTTCCTTGCAGATCTCGGCATTGTCACGACCAAAGGCAATGAGCTCCTTGGAAGTTGGCATATCGATACCATAGATATTTGGATATCTGATTTCAGGAGATGCTGAAGCAAAGAAGACTTTGCTTGCACCTGCTTCCCTTGCCATCTGAACAATCTGTAATGAAGTTGTACCACGTACGATTGAATCGTCAACAAGCAGTACATTCTTATCTTTGAACTCTGCAGGAATTGGATTCAACTTGTTGCGTACAGACTTCTTACGCTGTTTCTGACCAGGCATAATGAAGGTTCTTCCAATATATCTGTTCTTTACAAAGCCCTGACGGTATGGAACACCTAAGGTTCTTGCAATCTGAACTGCGATGTCAACAGAAGTATCCGGGATTGGAATTACAACATCAATCTTAAGACCTTTGTACTCATTCTGGATCTGCTCGGCAAGCTTGGTACCCATACGTACGCGTGAAGCATAAACTGAAACACCATCAATGATGCTGTCTGGTCGGGCAAAGTAAACGTACTCAAAAATACATGAGTTTAACTTAGGCTCTTTTGCACATACTCTAGTGTAGAGTTTGCGATCATTGGTGATTAACAGAGCCTCACCAGGATTTACATCTCGAACAAGCTTAAATCCAGATACATCAAGAGCAACAGATTCTGAAGCAACCATATATTCTGTCTGGCCATCTTCATTTACGCGCTCGCCTAAAACCATAGGACGAATGCCGTTTGGATCACGGAAAGCAATCAGACCGATTCCAAGAACAACGCTTACTACAGAGTAACCGCCTTCGATTTCATCGTATACGCCTGAAACTGCAGAAAAAATGTCATCAACAGTTGGAACTTCATTTTCAATCTGAGATAACTTCCATGCAAAAATATTTAAGAGGATTTCAGAATCAGACTGAGTGTTAACATGACGTCTTGCCTTCTTAACCTTCTCTTTTAAAACATTTGAATTGATAAGATTGCCGTTATGAGCTAATGCAATACCATATGGAGAGTTAACATAGAATGGCTGAGCTTCAGCAGCTGAAGAGGAACCAGCTGTTGGATAACGGTTATGAGCAATACCAATGTTACCTCTTAAACGCATCATGTGACGCTGCTGGAAAACATCTGAAACCTTACCATTTGACTTACGCTGATGGAAATTACCCTGTTCATCTACAGTCACAATACCTGCGGCATCCTGACCACGGTGCTGTAACACCTGAAGTGAATTATAAAGGGACAGATTGACAGGAGAAGCTCCTACAATACCTACTACACCACACATATTATGCTCCAGTAAATTCAGGGGTTGCCATAAATGAGAAGAACCATTCAACAACACGGTTCAGCTCAGGAATAAATAGTGAATTCTTGTACCAGTCGTATTCCATAATAAATGATAGAATATGAAATCTAAACAGCATATGGAAAAGTGCCAGACATGCGCTCACGATTAAAATTCCGCGTACAGCACCAAAAGCGATGCCAAGAAGTCTGTCAAAACCAGACAGACCTGCTTTTTTAACCAGTGAACATATAAATTTTGAGATGAATCCTACAACAATTAAAGTTATAACGAATAGTAAAATTACAGCAATAACATTTCTTGTTAATTTATCATCAGAGAATGTTAAGAAAGAACCTATAAGAGAATAGAACCTGCTTGCCACAATAAAGGCAATGATCCATGAGAGCAATGAAGAGGCTTCTTTAACAAAGCCTCTGATAACAGACACCAGAGCAGAAAAGCCCACGATGCCTAAAATTACCCAATCAAGAGCAGAAAGAACAGGCATTACTTGGTCTCTTTGGTAATTACTTCTAAACCGCCTAAGTACTTGCGAAGAACCTTAGGAACAGTTACAGAACCATCTGCATTCTGATAGTTTTCAAGCACTGCAACTAAAGTTCTGCCAACTGCAAGACCTGAACCATTTAATGTGTGTACAAGATCGATCTTACCGTCCTTACGACGTACTCGAGCCTGCATACGGCGAGCCTGGAAATCTACGCAGTTAGAACAAGAGGAAATCTCGCGATAGCAGTTCTGAGCTGGCAGCCATACTTCAATATCATAGGTCTTAGCAGAACCAAAGCCCATATCACCTGTACATAAGGCAACAACGTGATAAGGAATTTCCAGAGCCTGAAGAACAGATTCAGCATCAGCAGTTAACTGCTCTAAAGCAGCCCATGAATCCTCTGGCTTTACAATCTGAACCATCTCTACCTTGTCAAACTGATGCATACGGATTAAGCCGCGGGTATCACGACCAGCTGAACCGGCCTCAGATCTGAAACATGGAGTATGAGCGGTAATCTTGATAGGTAAATCCTGCTCAGGAATGATTTCATCTCGTACCATATTGGTTAATGGTACTTCAGCGGTAGGAATGAGGCAGAAGTGATGCTGCTCACCATCCATAGTGCTGTTTCCATCAAGGCTTGTGTGGAACAGATCTTCTGAGAACTTAGGCATCTGACCTGTACCGTATAATGAATCAAGGTTTACAAGATATGGAGTATAAACTTCTGTATACCCCTGCTCTGCATGTAAATCAAGCATCAGCTGAACTAATGCGCGGTGAAGTTTGCAGATAGCACCGGTCATAAATGCAAAACGTGCACCGGTAACTTTTCTTGCATTCTCAAGATCGAGCATGCCAAGACCTTCACCGATTGCAACATGATCCTTAACTTCAAAATCGAAAGTGCGTGGTGTTCCCCACTTTCTCACTTCTACGTTTGCAGACTCGTCAGGTCCAATTGGGCATGATGGATCTGGAAGATTAGGAATGGTTAAGGCAATGTCGTTTAACTCTTTTAAAACTTCATCCTGCTTAACTTTTACAGCTTCTAATTCTGCTGAAATCTCAGCTACCTGATTCTTAATTGCAGAAACATCCTGACCAGCCTTAATTGCCTGGCCAATGCTCTTTGATAAGGAATTACGCTGAGCCTGAAGCTCCTGAGTACGAGTCATGGTCTCTTTACGTAATGACTCTAACTGATTAATTTTCTGTACATCTAAATTGAATTTACGTGTTGAAAGGCGCTGAGCAGCTTCTTCGATGTCAGCACGCAGGTATCTTGAGTCAAGCATGGATAATTTGCCTGTAAATTACAAATATAAATAAAAAGGATTAAAGCCTTGTGGCTATACTTATCGTGTTAATTTTACCATATAGCAAAATAAATTAGAAAAGGAATTTTAAAAGAAAGATAGAACTGACATTATTATTTTGAAACTCAATATTTAAGCACAATTACAATTATGAGAGCGAAAAAGGACAAATCTCAAAAAGAAGTTTTTTATCTGATATTTGCAGTAATTGCGATTGTTTGTACCATTTATTCGTGTTTTTAAATCTCAACAAACAGCCTTTAAGTAAGGATTTAGATCCGCAAAACAACAAATATGTACAAAAGAATACTGTGTTCTTAATAAGTAACTTTATGAAAAAGTGCGTTTTTTTCCGACAAAACCTTCAGGATAACGCTTATCCGGTTCCATACGGTCGCGCTCATCAAGATATTCGCATTTCTTTGAAAGGTTGATTTCAAGACCTCTGTCAGATGGGTGATAGTATCTGGTACCAACAAGCTCTTCTGGGAAGAAGCTTTCACCTGCGGCATAAGCACCCTGATAGTCGTGAGCGTAACGATAGCCTTTCTTGTAGCCCATATCTTCCATAAGCTTGGTAGGTGCGTTTCTAAGATAGATTGGCACATCAAGGGTGCCGTTATTCCTGGCATCCTCCCTTGCCTTGCCAAAAGCTTCATAAAGACGGTTGCTCTTAGGCGCCAATGCACAGTAGACAGTTGCTTCAGCAATTGCTCTTTCACCTTCGGCAACTCCAACTCTGGTAAAAATATCCCATGCATTCAAGCATACAGTCATAGCTCTAGGATCAGCAAGACCAACATCCTCTGTTGCAATTGCAAGCAAACGCCTTGCAACATACAGAGGGTCACCACCAGCCTCTAGTATTCTTGAATACCAGTATAATGCAGCATCAGGAGCACTTCCTCGTACAGACTTATGGAACGCTGAGATAAGTTCATAGTAGGCATCTCCTCCCTTATCGTAGTTAAGCATATTTCTTCCGGCTACGGCGCCTAACATGGATAAGGTAAGAATTTTTCCTCCTGTTTTAACAGGAGCAGCTAAATCTGATGCCATTTCAAGAGTATTAAGCAAATGTCTTGCATCACCAGAGGCTAAATCAATAAGTGCTTTCTCAACTCCGTCTGCAAGATGAATATCTTCGTTCTTAAGCCCCTTTTCTGAAGTTAAAGCCTGCTCAATAAGTTTTGCAGATTCAGTCTCCGATAGTTTCTGCAGCACATAAACTCTTGCTCTTGATAACAGAGCAGAATTTAATGAAAAAGAAGGATTCTCTGTTGTAGCACCAATAAAAGTTATGGTTCCATTTTCAATATGCGGAAGGAATGCATCCTGCTGAGATTTATTAAAACGATGAACCTCATCAACAAAAAGAAGAGTGCGTCTTCCGTTCTTCTTTCTTAAAAGAGCTCTGTCAACTGCATCTCTGATATCCTTAATGCCGGATGTTACAGCAGGTATCTGCTCAAAATATGCGTTACAGGCTTTGGCAAACAAAAGAGCCAATGTAGTCTTACCAACTCCAGGAGGCCCCCAGAGGATCATTGAATAACACTGACCTCTATCCAATATTACTCTCAGAGGTTTGCCTTCACCTAATAGATGAGTCTGACCGATATAATCAGAAATTGAGTCTGGACGCAGACGAGATGCCAATGGAGCAAAGGCAAGCTCCTCTGAAGAGAGTTTTTCCTCTTCAGATTTCTTATCAGCCGCTTCCTGCTCAAAGTGAGCAAATAAATCAGTTTGATCTGCGCTCATCGTCTAACTGTGTACCATCCGGAATTGTATAGTCGAATACTGAATCAGCTACTGAATTTGTGATATTTTTCAGATCGTAGCGGTTTGTATTTCCGTCTGCCATGCAAATTACTATAGCTTTAATATTCTTACCATTAAGTTCAAGTTCGATTGATTTTAATTCCTGAGTATTCTTTGGAACAATTTTATAGCCTTTAGTTGACTTACTAATCTCATACTGTCCCCAAATCTTCTCATCATTTGATGTTAAAAGAAGGAATGGTGAAGAGTAAAGATCCTTTTTGTCATATAAAGATGCCTGCTCTACGAAAGGATCATAGAAAACAACTACATTGCCTTTTGTAAACAGCACCTGCTCATCCGGATCAAGAGTATGCATCATCAGGTGGTCTGGTCTTTTAAGAGCCAGATAACCTGTAGAATTTGACAGAACTGAACCGTCATTTTTAGTGACAGTCTGGGCAAAATCAGCTTTAATAGCCTGATATGAAAGAACTTCTTTTTGTAAAGATTCCTTATCTGAAGCATTTGCCATACCAATCATAGCAACACAAAGAAGTAAGGAAGAAACAATCTTTTTCATAATAATCCCGATATTTGCGAGTATGTAAGGCAATTATAAAGAAACAGTACTTAGACTTAACTTAGATGAGATAGCCCTTCTCATCTATAATGCCTTCCGTTTTTAACTGCTTATGAACTCTCTTGGCTCTGTTCCATCCTAAAGAAAATTCTGTCTGAATTTCTGAAACAGATAATGCTTTGCCAGAAGCTCCGCAGAACTCTCTTGCATATGCAACAATTGCATCAAACTTTTCGTCTCTTGATGATGAGCCGTTATTATCAGAGCCTCTGTCTTCCTCTACTTCAGTCTCATCTTCAATATCAGTAACACCTTCTACATACTCAGGATCACCAGCTTCATCAATCCACGCTTTAACCACAGCTTGGACATCAGCAGTACTTGAGTAAGGTCCGTGAGCTCTGAACAGTTCATTGTTATTGATTTTCTGGAATCTTGCTATCATATCGCCATTACCGAGCAGATTTTCAGCACCGGTATCATCAAGAATAATTCTTGAATCCATAGCTGACTGTACTGTATAAGCAATCTTTGCTGGCATATTAGCCTTAATTACACCGGTAACAACTTCTGCACGAGGTGACTGGGTTGCAAGGATAAAATGAATACCAGCTGCTCGAGCCTTGGCCACAATTCTTGAAATCAGGCCATCTAAAGACTTCTCACCTTTCTTTGCACCTGATGATACAGCCATTAAATCAGCAAACTCGTCGATAACCAGAACGATATAAGGAACTGGTTTTAAGACAGGAGGCTCTCCTCCCATATCTGCAGACCATGCAGGATCATATACCTTGTTTCCCTTGGCGTTTTCTCTTCTGATAAGCTCATTGCACTCACCAATATTTGGGACTCTAAGTGAGGTTAAGAGCTTATAACGACGTTCCATTTCTGACACAAGCCATGAAACTGCAGCTAAAGCAGAGAATGGATCTGTAATAATTGGTGTCAGAAGATGTGGCAGATTCTGATACTGAGTAAATTCTACAGTCTTTGGATCAACCATGATTAAGCGCAACTCATCAGGTGAACGCTTTAAGAGCAGAGATACCATCATTGAATTTACGCCAGCAGACTTACCTGAGCCAGTTGTACCTGCAATCAGAAGATGCGGTGCAGTTGCAAGATCTGCTACTATAGGATTGCCAACTGTATCAACACCAAGACACATAGGAAGTTTTGCGTCTGAATATGTTACACATTCGGCAATATCACCAAGAGTGATTAACTTGCGATGACGGTTTGGGACTTCAATACCTACGTATGGTGTGCCTGCGACAGCTTCAATAACATTAAGCTTGCCAGACATTAAAATACGCTGCAGATCGGTACTGATATTTTTAATTTCTTTTGATCTTACACCGCTTTCAAGTCTGACATCGAAACGGGTAATAACAGGTCCGGCAGTATTTTGTACAACCTGAGTACGTACTTTGAAATCCTGCATTGCCTTGTTGATAATCCTTGTCTTATCAGCAATTTCCTCAGAGTTGTCAAATGACTCGTCTTTAGATCTTGCAAGAAGATCAATACTTGGTCTCCATGAAGAAAACACTCTGCTTGGAGTTGTTTCTGTTGACCTTGCATATGCTTTTGTAGGCATCTGAGTAATTGGATTTTTGCTAGGCTCTACAGTCATGCCGTAAGGTACGCCACCAGAGATTGATGAAATATCATCAAATGGAACCTTTTCTGTATAATCAACAGGAAGATCCTCAGAACGACCAGAAGCAGATTCTCTTCCTGAGTTTTGATTATCAGAGGCATAATTGTTCTGACTGTTAACATAACTTCCGGCTGATGATTGAGATATTCCGCCAAAGCCAGAGGCTGATTCTGTCCTGATGGAGTTTCCAGCCATAGAATCTTTTTGGTCAAATGAAGAACCTTCATGTGCAGAAGAGTTAAATAATGTACTCTGCGATGTCGGACCATAAGTACCGGTAATAGTGGTTGCAGGAACTACCTGAGCAGATGCGGTATTTTCGTATGAATTTACAACACCTCTGGTTCCTCTTGAATACTGTTCAAAAGCAGCATCTGACTCTTTGATTGGCTCTGACTGAACTTTTTCAAGTCTGTTGTCTGCAGGAGCAGACTGTGGCAGAGAGCTACCTTCAGTTGCAGAAGCAGATGGAATAAAGGCAGAGGTCAGATTGCTTACATTGATTTCATGATTCTGCTTTTCGCGTGCAATAAAATCAGTAAAACTGATTACATTCTCTTCCATTTCCTCTGGAGATGGGAACATGCTCTGAGAACCGTCACTTCCGTAGGAATTATCATAGCTCTTTAATGAATCCTGCTTTTCGGAGCTATCCTCGTGATAAGAGCCTTCTAATCTTCCTGCACTCATTGCAGAGATTGGATTTACCTTGTCAACTGGAGTTTTAGTGGTTCTGGTAATTACAGTACTTACTTCAGAATGACGCATTGGACTGCCAACTGACTCTACAGGAGGAATATGAGAGGCACCTGACTTATATACAATGGTCTTTGGTTCTGCTGGAGCCTTATTGTCAAATGTTCCGGCAGCAACACTGCTGCTGCCACTTACAACAGAAGTAGTAATAATAGTTTTCTGCACAGTAACCTTTGGAGACTCCTGAACATCCTGAATACGTGAATCTCGAATGATAGTCTTTGACTCGTTATTATTTTCAGATTTAATTTCTGGGGCTTTAGGTGCAAATACAGAACTGCCGGTAATGAAAGTTCTTGGACCACTATCACTCTGAGATTCAGTCTTACCTGATACAGAGGTTGAAGAGGCCTGTGAAGATTTATTGTCACTGGTATGAACACCAGGAGAGATATACAGCGGTTTTGATTCTTCGACCTTTGGAGCTCCAACAGCTACACTGCTCTCGAGCAGAGAAAGATCTCCAAATTCTGGTTCAATTCTCTTTGCAATAGGAGTCTTATGATTATTTCTGCCAAAAACAGAAATCGGAGCCTGAGCTGTTTTCTCCTGAGGTCTTGGTGAACCAAAAACAGGGAGCTGACTTCCAGCACCAAATGCAACTTGAGGTCTTACACCAAATGTTGAACCATGCAGAGAACTCTGACCTTTTAAAAAATTAACCGGACCATTACGTGAAGAGTCGCCAAAGCTTGGTTCATGCTTTCCGAAGGTACCGAGATTTGGAATAACCCTTTCCTTATGAGGAGTATTAGCCTCCTCTGCCACTTTTTTCTCAATATCAAGATGAGGTGGATTGTCAAAAACAGAAATGGTTGTCTGAACAGGAGTCTTTTCAAGTTCAGTATTTTCCTTAGCATTCTCCTCTTCTTCCTGAGGTTCCTGAGAAGGATTGTCCTTTCTGCGCAGAACATATTTTGTAAACAGATGTCCTATTGCATCGCAGTACCACAAAGGACCTTTATTGGTAAACAGCATTAAACCAACAAAAGAAATGAATAAAGGAAGAAGACCAGAGGCTGGACTTGGCAAATGATTAAAGAAATACTGATTGAAAAACTCGCCTAAAAGACCACCTGCGGTTGAATCATCAGCTGCAAGATGATCAAATATCGGACAAAGACCTAATACCATGGTATCAAGGCCAAGAATACAGATTCCTACCAGAAAGAAATTGATCTTTTTGTAATTTAAAGATGCAAATGAAAAAATAAGTCTGTAAAAAATAAAAACCGCAATAAATGGGAAAAGGAAAGTTACATTTCCAAAATATTCAAAAAGACCAGATACAAAGGATCCATGTGCAGCAGGAACAACACTGTTTACAGCTGCATTAGTAAGAAGTTCACCGTTCATGGCATCATCTGAGGTGCTTTTAAAAGAAAACAGTGAGCAGAAAATTACAAAACCAACAAAACAAATAATACCAAACAATATTTTCTGAAATAATGACGCCTGTTTTGTATTATCAGCTCCTTGAGTTGGGCCAGAAAGCATTATGTCCTCCAAAGATGTACTGCTTGATTACATCTTTAATTTTTATATTTAATGTTTTTTGCTTAAATTCGATCAATTTTATCACTAATATAGCTTGCATTCAATTTTTCAAAAGTCAATAAGCTGTAAAGCTGAAGCAAAATAGAATAAAATAGTGCCAGAAAAAAGGAGCAACTCATGATTAACATTGTTTTATACCAGCCGGAAATGCCATCTAATGCAGGTAACATCATTCGCTTGAGTGTTAACTGTGGTGCAAGACTTCATTTTATTGGACCATTAGGTTTCTACCTTGACAATGAAAGACTTATGCGAGCAGGTCTTGACTATCATGAGCTGTGCAACCTTACTGTTCATGTCAACTTCCAGCAGTTTCTTGAAAAAGAACAACCTAAAAGACTTATTGCTTCAAGTTCAAAAGCTCATAATTCACATGTTTCATTCAAGTTCAAAGATGGCGACTACGTGATCTTCGGAAGAGAAAAAGAAGGTCTTTCAGAGGAAGTGTTTGCACACATTCCAGAAGAAAACCGAATCAAAATTCCAATGATGCCGGAAAGCCGCTGCCTGAACCTGTCAAATTCAGTTGCAGTAGTTGCTTACGAAGCATGGAGACAGTTTAATTTTGAAGGTTCAAAAATTTAAACTTTCATCACACTTTTTGTATTTTTCTGATAAAATGGCATTTCAGCAATGATCTATTGAGGGATACACGAGTGCTAGACTTCTTGGTACAGTTTTTCAGTGATTACGGTTACTTTGCCGTTTTTTCTTGCCTGCTTCTGTGTGGTTTCGGAGTTCCTGTACCTGAAGATATCACACTGGTTTCAGGAGGAATCATCTCTGGAACAGAATGTGCCAACCCTCATATAATGCTTATCGTTGGTCTTGCCGGCGTACTTATTGGTGACAGCACCATGTATATCGCTGGCAGAGTGTTCGGATATCGAATTCAGAAGCTAAGATTTTTCAGAAAACTCTTAACACCAAAACGTTTCTCTCAAATTCAGAAAAAATTCAAACAGTACGGTCTTGGACTGCTGTTTGTAGCACGATTCCTGCCAGGACTTCGTTCTCCTATCTATCTTGTAGCAGGCATGAGCCACAGAATCTCTTACATCACATTTATCGTAATGGATGGCCTTGCAGCTATTATCTCAGTTCCAGTGTGGATTTATCTTGGTTATTTCTTCGGAGACAACATAGATCTGCTGATGGAATATGTACATGACGTACAAAAAGGTATCTACCTTTTGCTTGGTGTCTTAGTAGCTCTTATCGTGTTCTTTATCATTAAAAGAAAGCTTCATGCAAAACTTGATAAGGTAACAGCAGAAGATAATCATGACACCGGTTCATCAGGCGAAAAATAACTAAGCTCCCTATTTTTCACAAAACATTTGCAAGATAATATTAAAAATGTCTGATACTTCACCTCTGCAGGCACTATCTGCAGCTGCTATCGCTCAGGCTGCTGAGCATCATGCATACGATAAAGCTTCCAAAAAATTCAAAAGAGCATTTTTGCTGGCAATTCTTGCTGGAGCCGCTATTGCTTTAGCTTTCTGCTTTTATACAACAGCAGTTGCAGCTTTAGGAGATGGCCCAGGTAAGATTGTAGGCGGTCTTTTCTTCGCTCTTGGACTATTCCTGGTGGTGTTATTAGGAGGCGAACTCTTTACTTCATCCACCCTCACTCTTATCTCAAGAGCAAACGGTCAGATCACTACTTTTGAACTCTTAAAAAACTGGGCGACAGTGTACTTTGGAAACCTCGTTGGCGCACTGATTATCGTCGCAATTATCTTCCTTGGAAGAACATATATGAACTTCCACACAGGTTGGGGTCTTACAATTTTAAATACTGCCGCCCACAAGATACATCATATCCAGCCATCAGATGGTGAGGGCTTATATGCTTACTGCAGAGGCTTTATCGAGGCTGTATGTCTGGGTATTGTCTGCAACATTATGGTTTGCGTGGCTGTATGGCTTTCCTGGGGAGGAAAAACAGTAACCGATAAGCTTCTTGTTATGCTCTTCCCTATCGGTATGTTCGTAGCTTCAGGTTTTGAACACTCTATTGCAAACATGTTCATGATCCCAATGGGTATTGTTCTTGAGAACTTCTCTGTTCCAGAATTTGCAAACGCAGTAGATTTATCAAAGTATGCTGATCTTACTGTTTCAAACTTTATATTGAATAATCTTATACCTGTAACCATCGGAAATATCATCGGTGGAGGTATGATGATTGGACTGTTTAACTGGTATATCTGGAAAAAAACAGTTTAATATCATCCGAAACTTTGCGTTAATTAACTGATCTATGTAAAGTTTATATACTAATAGTGGAGCCCCATGATAGGGGCTCTTTTAATTCAGTCTGCAATAATCAGATAAAGCTTCAATCGACTCAATTTCCTTTTCTTTCTCATCGACACTGTCAGCTAATTCATCTTCATCAATATCCTGATTGTCAGGAGATTCAGATGGCACAGGTATCTGCATAGCTTCAAGCATCTCTTTAAGCCCACAGGTCACCTCACTGAAATAGCTTCCAAGCTCAAACTTAGTCTGAATAATAGAATCAAGCTTATCAATTACCACTCTTTCACTGTCATAAGGCAGTTTGAGTTTGCTGTTTTTCTCCATGGCAAGCTTGAGCCTGCGGCGAAGCATGATGGCAATGGAGGTTGCAATAAACTGAACAAAGGCTTTTCCTTCTAAGGACTGATTGGAGCTTACTCTAAAACGAGAGCCTGACAGACGCTGCTTGAACAGGTTAAAGGCATATTCTACCTCGTTGCGTTCAAAGTAGGCCTGATAGGCACTGACAGCATCTTTCTCCAAATCACTTACTAAAATTCTTACGCCTTTCATAAGCAGGTATTCATCTAAAGCCTGACGGTTGGTCTGATATGTGGTGACACCGTCGTTTTCATTTCTTAACTCGGTAATAAAGTTTTGCTTAATGTAAGCAAGAGCAGGTGGTATTTCACGGTTTTCTCTTAGCAGCATTGCCACTTTGGCGATATTCTCGTGGATGGTCTGTTCATGGGAGTTGTAGATACTCTTGTCATAGTATATATGCACAAACATCTTCTCTCTCTGGTGAGGAGTTTTTTTACAGTCAGTTTTAAAGTTGACAGGAAAGCTACAGCTCTAATTCTTTGCTTTTCTCCACGATAATCTTCTTTTTAGTCTTAAAATCTGAAGGATAAAGCTTCACATATTTTATGGATTGCAAAAAATGACGAACACTGTCATCTGTAACAAGATTTAATGGTTCTGAGTTTGCCGATACAAGGAGCTGCATCTGGTATTGAGAAAGAACATCCATAATCACTCCCCAAAAGGCCTGTTGCGTTTTTTCTCCATTACAAAGTAAATGAATATCATCAATTATCAGAACATCTTTTTTGGTGATCGTATTGTGACTAAAAAGCGTGTCGTTATCTTTATGCTCCGAGATTGACGTAATGTATCTTCGAATAAAATTATCAGCCCTCAGAAAGCTTATTCTTGAATCAGGATTATTAGCCTTAATTCTGTTGGCAATCGCCCATAAAAGATGAGTTTTACCTACACCAGAATCACCATAAACATAAAATGGATTATGGTCATTACATCCAGGATTTTCAGATACCTTTTTTGCAAGAATAACTGCCTCCTGATTTTTTTTGCTTGTAATGAAATTTTCAAACGTCTTATTTAGATAAACGCTGTGAGGCACAACAACATTTGAATTTAGCTCATTAAAAGCAGAGAAAAGAATAATCTCTACTCTAACACCTGGATCATCGAGATTTTTTAATAATTCCTCTATAAGTTTTTGGCCAAACGATTCTAATGAACTTTTTATGTTTTCATTACTGCAGATAATGTACAGTGTTTTCTCTAATATTCTGAGTTCGCATTGAGAAGAAAGACACTGAAACAAAGCTCTTTCCAGGGCATTATCTGAAGCATTGCAAATCTTATTTACTGTCCTATTCCAAAGATTGTATAATTCCATGTATCTACTCCCTTAACTCTGCAGGAAAACAATCAAATCATAATTGAAGTATATCTTTGAAGTATTCCTAAATTTAGAACGCATAAGCCTCCAAAAAATGATTATTTGAGGACAATTCCAAAAAAGAGAACATCTATCAACTATAAATAGAGATAAGTAAGATAAACGGATAGATTTATGGCAACCAAACAAGATCCCGATTCAAAGCGAGTTGATAAAGCGCTAAAGCTTTATCGATTACTTCTTATCAACGATAAAAAATATTCAACCACAGAACTGACAAAGATTTTAAACTGTTCTAAACAGTCCATTAGGGCAGTCATTGATGATCTTAATGCCAATCCTGAAATAAATATCTGCGAAGAGTTTAATGAGCACACCAGAGTCAAAAAATACTTTATAGAGCACTGTAAACATGGAATGAATGAGCCAATAGCTTTAGAAGGTTACCGCCAGATGGAGCTATGCAGAGATCTTATAGGAGAGCTTCTACCTGAAGACGATCTGCTTGAACTAAATAAGGTTTTATTTAATGCTGCTAACTATCTTCCTCGAAAAGACAGATGTAATTTCAAAACATTCTCGATTGCAACAGGATTTTCAAAAGGACATATCAATTACAGCAATTCAAAAGAAATTCTTCATAAACTGTATGACTGCATTACACAAAAGAAGTGCTGTTCACTCTCATATCAGAAAGAAGTAAATGGCACTATAAAAGAGTATTACTTTGCTCCCAAAAGAATAATCTGCCTCCGAGATACCCTGTATATAAAAGGCTGGATTGTTGAATACAAAAGTAATCGGGTTGTAAACAAATATCAACATCCAACTAATTTCTCTGTACACAGAATTCAGAACATTCAAATCCTGAAAGATAAGACCTCAAAAGAGCTATCGGACGTGGTAAACAAACAAGACAAGTTTGGGCTCATATCTGAAAATGAACCTTTTAAGGTGATTCTAAAATTCACTAATCCTCATGCCATTACCTATGTGGCAGATAGGATATGGAGTAGCGACCAGAAACTTGAATTTAATGAGGATGGCTCATTAACTCTTTCTTTCACCACTGACAGTTATTACGAAACATTTACCTTTGCTCTTTCATTTGGTAGAGGAGTGGAAGTTGTTTCTCCAGAAGAATTAAGACAAGAAGTTAAGGCTGAAATTAAAGAAATGAAAAAAATTTATTGTAACAGCTAACTTTTCGGTACTCTCTCAGATCAAATTTTGTAAATGGTCAGAATTAAATTTCTGACCTATTATTTCTGAGCCATGTACCATGGCATCAATTTATCCAAAATCTCATCAGAAATTGAGTGAGATTTATATCCAGTAATCGTACCTCTATGATCT
>Ga0256405_10006378_pt1 | contig 18964 bp, 20 predicted proteins | sample RumenRJG_02DNA_FD_189096 | JGI IMG/M metagenome (GOLD analysis project Ga0256405, IMG submission 189096) | Bovine rumen microbial communities from Lethbridge, Alberta, Canada - RJG_02 | ecosystem: Host-associated > Mammals > Digestive system > Stomach > Rumen | place: Canada: Alberta... | reverse complement strand
CGTAAGTCAGTTTGCAGGCATCGTAAATGGAAGCGTGGTTCTCGCGGTCGTTCAGGATATAGTCATCTTTTCCGCAAATGGAAGAGATGATTGCCAGGTTGGTTTGGAAACCCGTGGAACAGGTCATGGCTTCTTCATATCCGGTGAAGTGCGCGAGGGCTTTCTCCAGTTCGAGATGCAAGTCAAGTGTTCCGTTCAGGAATCGGCTTCCGCTAACGCCCGTTCCATATTTCTCCAATGCACGGATGCCGGCCTCAATTACCTCAGGATCTTCCGTGAACCCGAGGTAATTGTTGCTGCCGAGCATGATTTTCCGTTTTCCTTCCATATAGACCACCGGTGCCTGCCGTGACTCAAGACAATGGAAATAGGGATAGACATTCTTGTTCCGTATTTCATCCAACAGGTCTATATGGCATTTTTGAAAGAGATCCATAAATGGGGTCTTGGAATAGGAAAAGGTAGATTAGAAGAGTTTCATTTCCTTAAGTACTTCCGTGGTCTTGCGCACGGCAGCCTCACTGGCGCGGAATTTTTCCATCTCCTCTTGCGAGATATTGAGTTCAAGCACTTTCTCAATACCGTTTTTGCCGATGATGCAGGGAACACCAATCGTGATGTCCTTCATGCCGTATTCGCCTTCCAAAGAAGCAGAGCAAGGAATCATCTTCTTCTGGTCTTTAATAATGGACTCAGCTACGCTGGCAGCTGCAGCTCCGGGAGCCATCCAGGCACTGGTACCGAGCAGACCGGTAAGGGTTGCACCGCCTACCATGGTTGATTTTACTACTTCTTCGATTTCTTCTTTGCTGAGGAAATTGCTGATATTCATACCTTTGTAGGTCATGCAACTGGTCAGAGGAACCATCGTGGTGTCGCCATGTCCGCCGATAACAAATCCGTCCACATCGTTGGCGTTGCATTTCAGTGCTTTGCTCATAAAGTATTTAAGGCGTGCACTATCCAGCGCTCCACCCATACCGATGACACGGTTTCTGGGGAGACCCAGCGCATGAAGTGTCAAGTAAGCCATCGTGTCCATGGGGTTGGAAACGACTACCAGAATAGCATCCGGCGAGTATTTCAGGATTTGGTCGCAGACACTCTTTACGATACCGGCATTGACTCCGATAAGTTCTTCGCGGGTCATACCCGGTTTGCGAGGAAGACCACTGGTGATGATAACCACATCCGAACCTGCAGTGCTGCTATAGTCATTGGTGACACCTTCCACAATGGTGTCAAAGCCCATCAGCTGGGCGGTCTGCATAATGTCCATTGCCTTACCCTCGGCGAGACCTTCTTTGATATCAATCAGACAAACTTGGTTGGCCACTTCGTTTACGGCCAAAACATTGGCGCAAGTAGCTCCTACATTACCTGCACCCACAACTGTTACTTTTGACATAATCTTTTATAATTTTGTTTTTGTTTGTTTTATTAGTCGCAATAAATTACGTTTCAACCCGCAAAGATACAACAAATTTATGGAATGACGAAATTTTTTAATAAAAAAAACAAAATAATCTTGAGATTGTTGTGTGTTTCAAAAAAAAGTAGTAATTTTGTGGCGGTGAAATATATAAACTCATAAACACAATGTCATTAAACAGATTTTTTTCGGTTTTTCTTCCCCAAGAGGAGAAGTTTTTCCCTGAGTACAAACAGATGTCTTCCCGTATAGTAGCGGCCGCAGACCTCTTTACTGAGTTGGTTTCTACCACTTCGCACGACCGGCAGATAGAACTCTACACCAAGATTAAAGCCATTGAGACGGAATGCGACAATATCATTATTACGATTTTCGACCAATTGAACGATGCGTTTGTGTCGCCTTTCGACCGTGAAGATATGCACCAGTTGTGCGACGATTTGGATGATGTGATGGATTACATCAATGCTTCCGCCAAGCGCCTCATTCTCTATCAGCCTAAGCAAATGCCCAATACGGCAATGCACATGGCCGAGATTATTTTAGAAGGTGCCAAGGCCATTGAAGTGGCGTGCGGAGAACTGAAAACGATTAACAAGAAACCTGCCATTGCTTTGGAACAATGCGCCAAACTGCACGATTTGGAGCACGAGGGCGATGATGTGTATGATAATTTCGTGAAGGAACTGTTCGAGTCGGAGCAAGATACGAAAGAGCTGATCAAAATTAAAGAAATCATGCACAACATGGAGGAGGCTACCGACTGTGCCAACCATGTGGGAAAAACATTGAAAACCATCATCGTTAAGTACGCTTAATAAACAATGGGCTATTTAATTACGATTATCCTGCTGGCCATTGCCTTTGACTTCATCAACGGCTTCCACGACTCGGCTAATTCTATCGCCACTGTGGTTTCTACCAAAGTGCTGAAACCTGTGGTGGCAGTTGTTTGGGCTGCATTCTTCAACTTTGTGGCATTCTTTATTGCCGAATATCTATTAGGCTTCAATATCGCTAATACGGTTCAGCGTGTGGTGGAAGCAGAATGGGTAACGTTGCCGATTATTATCGCCGGTTTGGCTGCGGCTATTATTTGGAGTCTGCTTACCTGGTGGCGAGGCATTCCATCCTCGTCCAGTCACACATTGATAGGCGGATTAATGGGGGCCGCCATTTGCAGCAAGGGAATAGCTGCTGTGCATTGGTCCACAGTGGGAATGATTTGCCTGTTTATCATTGTGGCTCCTCTGATAGGCTTTATTGCCGGTAATATTATCACGGTATTCTTGTATTGGTGCTTCCGCCGCGTGAAACCGCATAAAGCAGATGTGTGGTTCAAGCGACTGCAACTGGTTTCCAGTGCTTGCCTGAGCATCGGTCATGGTTTGAACGACAGTCAAAAAGAAATAGGTGTTATCGCCTGTGCACTGACAGCGTTTGGGGCGAAATACGGTTTTGAGCATCTGCCTACCTGGTTACTGCCGGACACCGTAACGTGCGCAGGAGAAATCGGACACAATTTTACGGGTGCACCGTCGTGGATTCCGATTGCGTGTATCACAGCCATTGCCATCGGTACAATGTCCGGTGGATGGAAAATTATCAAAACGATGGGTAACAAAATAACTAAAATAACGCCTTATGAGGGATTTTGCTCACAGGCCGCCGGTGCTATTACCTTGTTTGTGACCCAAAACTTGGGAATACCCGTATCCACGACCCATGTCATATCAGGCAGTATCATGGGTGTCGGATCTGTGAAAAGGATGAATGCAGTTCGGTGGGGAGTCAGCATCGATTTGGTGACAGCATGGATAATTACTATCCCTGTTTCTGCCATGATAGGTGCTTTGGTATATGGTATAATGATGATTGGGTAAAAAAAGAGAGAGATGACCTCTCTTTGTTGCGGAGGATGGGATCGAACCACCGACCTTCAGGTTATGAGCCTGACGAGCTACCACTGCTCTACTCCGCGATATACACGATTTTCTCAATCGGGCTGCAAAGGTAGTGCAAATAATTGAGATAACCAAATATTTTTGTAAAAAAATGCAATTTTATCGTAAAAACATGCATTTTTTGCAGAAAGGTGAGATAGAAAATGCAATTTAGAGATATAATAGGTCAAGAGTCTGTTAAACAGCGTCTGCGTCTTTCTGTGCAGGAAGGGCGTATTCCACATGCCCAGATATTGGTTGGACCGGAAGGTGTGGGGAAATTGCAGTTGGCTGTCGCCTATGCGCAATATCTTAACTGCCCTCATCGAACAGATACGGATTCTTGCGGGGTGTGCCCCACCTGTTTGCAGTATCAGAACTTGCAACATCCTGACTTGCATTTTGCGTTCCCGATCGTTAAAACGGATGCCGGCGATGTGTGCAATGATTTCATGGATCTGTTTCGGCAGACATTGCTAACCCAACACTATTTTTCGCTGGACGATTGGTACAAAACGATGGGCGTAGAAACCAAGCAGGGCATGATTTACGAGAAGGAAAGCAGTGAAATTCTCCGTAAATTGTCGCTTAAGGCGTTTGGGGAAGGCTACAAAGTGATGATTGTCTGGCAACCGGAAAAGATGAATCAGGTTTGTGCGAATAAATTGCTCAAATTACTGGAAGAGCCTCCTCAAGATACGGTGTTCTTGTTGGTGTCAGAACATCCCGACCAGTTGCTTTCTACTATCATAAGCCGTGTGCAGCAGATTCGGGTGCCGGCACTATCGGAAGAAGAACTTGCCGCACATTTCTCACCGGATATAGCCCACATAGCTGCCGGCAGTTACTTGACAGCAAAACGCATTGCTGAAGATAACGGGCAGAACAAACAGTTTCTTGCAGATTTTATCGCATTGATGCGCAATGCTTGGAAGGTAGGGCATCAGCGAGATTATACCGCTTTGCAAGAACTGCGGAAATGGAGTCTGGAAATGGCGGATGCCAAGGTTGGGCGGGAGCGACAGAAAGCATTCTTGCAATATGCTCTCCGTCAGGTGCGCGAAAACTATATTCGTAATCTTTCTCATCCCGAAATGAATTACCAGACCACAGACGAAGCTGCGTTTTCGGAAAAATTCTGTCCGTTTATTCATAGTGGCAATGTGGAATTATTGACGGAAGAGTTGTCTTTGGCTGAACAACAGATAGCACAAAATGGAAATGCAAAAATTATATTCTTCGACCTCTGTCTGAAGATGATCGTACATATAAAAAAATAGACATAAACATTGGACATATATTTATGAACCACGAATTTACTTTAAATCAGGATGCTTGCCATTTCTCGGAAAAGTCTTGCCGTCGCAATTCGGCACATATGTTGCCTGTTGTGGACTACTTGAGTGATCTGCCGGAGAATGTACAGGAAACAGATTTTGTGGAGGTGCAATTCAAGAATACCCGTAAAGGATACTATCTCAACCAGAGCCATTTTCCTCTGGAAAAAGGGCAGAAAGTGGTTGTCGGGGCCAATCCGGGGCATGATCTTGGAGAGGTGGTGCTAACAGGAAGATTGGTTCTGGTACAGATGAAAAAGAACCATATAGATATGAGTCGTTACGACATCCGTCCGGTATTACGTTATCCCACAGAAAAAGATTTGCATGATGCAGAAGAGGCGCACAAGAAAGAACAAGCCACAATGATTCGTGCCCGTCAGTTGGCTAAGTCTCTTGGCTTGGAAATGAAGATTGGGGATGTGGAGTATCAGGGCGATGGTTCCAAAGCCATATTCTACTACATTGCAGACGGACGAGTGGATTTCCGCCAACTCATCAAAGTGTATGCCGAATCGTTCCGTATACGCATTGAGATGAAGCAGATAGGTGCCAGACAGGAAGCCGGACGCATCGGCGGTACAGGCCCTTGTGGACGTGAGTTATGCTGTTCTACATGGATAACCAATTTTACTTCTGTTGCAACAGGAGCCGCGCGCTTGCAAAATATTTCACCCAATCCGCAAAAGTTGGCGGGACAGTGTGCAAAACTTAAATGCTGTCTTAATTACGAAGTTCCGCTCTATGAGGAAGCGAAAAAGTTGGGATATTCTTTGGGTAATAACGGCACAGAGAAAATGCAAGACAAAGAAGCAGACCTTGGTTATCAGAATGTCGTGGGTCAGGATGACCTCACTCGTTTTGACAAAAAACGCCGCCAACGTCCCATGCGGGATCGCCGAGACAACCGCGGACCGCGGGATATGCAACAGCGTGACAAACATCGGAAGAACAATGAAAACAAGAAATCTGATACTCCTTCTGCTCAGTAGTTTGATAGCCGCTTGTTCGGACACTGCCTATATAGAGAGCCATGATGTTAATCCGTTAGGATGGGACAAGGATTCGGTGTTGGCTTATTCGTTGGTGGTGCCTGATACGGTTGAGAACTATGATATTCTGCTTCACCTTCGTCACACGGATAATTATCCCTATCAGAACATGTGGCTCTTTTTAGGGGAGACGGATTCGTTGATAACTGACACTATTGAATTCTATCTGGCAGACGATAGGGGTATATGGTTGGGCGACCGTGGTAACGGACATATCTCCATGCCTGTCTTGTATGAAAGCAGTATCCGTTTCAAACAACTCGGCGAACGGCATTTATACATCCGTCACGGTATGCGCACTCCGTTGCTACCGGGTATTACAGACCTTTCAGTAGAAGTTAAAAGGACCAAATAACCACCATGGGAAAGAATAAACTGAAAAAGTTTGCCGATATGGACATCCTGCCAAATGTTTTCCAGTGTTCCATGAAAGAGATGGAGGCAGAAAACGCAGTGGTAAAGATGGCGGGGCATTGGCGGGAGAATTACTTTCGCAATGCCAACCCTTTGGTGCTTGAATTGGGGTGTGGCCATGGGGATTATACGGTCGGTCTGGCTGTGCAGTATCCGGAGAAGAATTTTATAGGTGTTGATATCAAGGGGGCACGGATGTGGCATGGGGCACGGCAGGCTTTTGATGCCGGCATGTCGAATGTCGCTTTCCTGAGAACCAATATAGAATTGCTTCCTCGTTTCTTCATGTCGGATGAGGTGGATGAAATCTGGATTACTTTCCCTGACCCGCAGATGAAAAAAGTCACCAAACGTCTTACTTCCACTTGGTTCATGCAACGTTATCAGCAATTATTACGCCCTGCCGGGCTGATTCATCTCAAAACGGATAGTCCTTTCCTCTACACCTATACCCGAGCCATGTTGCGGGAGAATAATTATCCGGTCATCTCCGATACAGATAACCTTTATGCGGATATGCTTCCGCAAGGGGGGCTTACACAGCAGCAGACTGAGAACTTGCACAATGCAAGGGCGTTGCAGACCCACTATGAAAAGCAGTGGCTTGACCGTGGATTGACTATCAAATACTTGTGTTGGTCACTTGTCCCGAAAACTGCATGGGAGGAACCGGATATTGAAATAGAGAAAGATACGTACCGCTCTTACGGGCGTAACTACCAAGTCTCAAAATAATCTATAAACTGAATATATTATGGAAGAAAATCAACCTATTCAATTACCAGAAAACGCGGGACGCAAACTCCGTCCCGGAGAGAAGTACGAACCCATTCTTCGTCCGGAGAAGCAATATCCTGAGGTGACCTGGTACAGTGTCAGTTTAGGTGTCTTGATGGCAATCGTTTTTTCGGCAGCAGCGGCTTATCTGGGGCTGAAAGTCGGCCAAGTTTTTGAGGCGGCGATTCCTATTGCAATCATTGCTGTAGGGCTGTCGTCCGCATTGCGCCGCAAGAGTGCATTGGGTGAGAATGTCATCATTCAGTCCATCGGTGCCAGTTCGGGCGTAATCGTGGCAGGAGCTATATTCACATTGCCTGCGCTGTATATCCTGCAAGCAAAATATCCGGATATTACGGTCAATTTCATGCAAGTGTTCCTTTCATCGCTTTTGGGTGGATGCTTGGGCATCTTGTTCCTCATTCCGTTCCGGAAGTTCTTTGTGCAGGAGAAACACGGCGAATATCCGTTCCCGGAAGCCACTGCCACCACGCAGGTGCTTGTATCCGGCGAACAAGGGGGCAATCAGGCCAAACCGCTTATCTGGGCGGCTGCTGTCGGCGGATTGTATGATTTCGTGGTTTCTACTTTTGGCGTTTGGACAGACTTCCTTTCCACGCGTATGACGGCATGGGGTGAAGCTGTGGCGATGAAATTCAAAACCGTTTTGGCTGTCAATACTTCTGCTGCAGTTTTAGGTTTGGGCTATATCATCGGTCTCAAGTATGCCGCTATTATCTGCTGTGGCTCGTTCTTTACATGGTGGGTGGTTCTTCCTTTGCTTGGTGCTACGGGCATGGGAGACATGGATCCGCAAATGCTTTACACCGGTTTCGGGCGCAATATCGGTATCGGTGCTATCGCTATGGCGGGACTCATCGGTATCGTTAAGAATTGGGGTGTCATTGCCGGTGCCGTAGGACTGGTGAAAAAAGAGTTCGGAGGCAAAGGGAAAGCGGTGGCGGAAGGTGTTCTGCGTACGGAGCGTGACCTCACCATGCGTTTCTTGCTGATTGCCATTGTTGCAGCGTTGGTGATTGTGCTCGTTTTCTTCTGGGTGGGCGTATTGCATAACTTCACGCAGGCTTTGGTAGCATGGATTGTTGTTACGGTCATTGCCTTCCTCTTTACCACAGTGGCGGCCAATGCCATTGCTATTGTGGGAAGTAATCCTGTCAGCGGTATGACATTGATGACCCTGATTATCGCTTCGGTTGTTTTTGTTGCTGTGGGAATGAAAGGTTCCAGCGGTATGGTGGCAGCTATGGTTATCGGTGGTGTCGTTTGCACGGCACTTTCGATGGCAGGTGGTTTTATTACAGACTTGAAAATAGGTTACTGGATCGGCACTACGCCGCAGAAGCAGGAAGCATGGAAATTCCTCGGAACGCTGGTGAGTGCGGCTACTGTGGGCGGTGTGATGATTATTCTCAACAAGACTTATGGTTTTGTGGGGGATAATGCATTGGTGGCTCCGCAGGCGAATGCGATGGCAGCAGTCATCGAACCGTTGATGTCCGGCCAAGGCGCACCGTGGATGCTTTATCTTGCAGGTGCTGTGCTTGCGTTGATTCTTAACTTTGTAGGCGTTCCTGTATTGCCGTTTGCGCTGGGTATGTTTATTCCTTTGCACCTCAACCTTCCGTTGCTCATTGGCGGAACAGTGGCATATTTCGTGGCACGCAAGAAGGCCAAAGATGGTGAGAAGGCCGAAGAACTTGCGGAAAAACGCAACCAAAAGGGCACTTTGATTGCTTCCGGTTTCATTGCCGGTGGGGCATTGATGGGCGTTGTTTCGGCAGTTATCAAATTCTGTGGTGCCGATTGGTATCTTTCCGAATGGGCGGCTTCAGTGGGTGCGCAGATAGCGGCCATTGTGGCATACATTGCACTCATCACCTATTTCTATCTGGCAAGTAGAAAAATCGACAAATAAGATAATCTCAATATTTAACCTTTAACAAATTCTTTCAATTATGGTAAGTTACAAAGAACTCGGATTGGTGAACACCAAGGATATGTTTGCCAAAGCCATCAAGGGCGGATATGCTATTCCCGCTTTCAATTTCAACAATATGGAGCAGCTTCAGGCCATTATTAAGGCAGCTGCAGAGACCAAAAGTCCTGTTATCCTGCAGGTCAGCAAGGGCGCGCGCAACTATGCCAATCAAACGTTGCTGCGTTATATGGCGCAGGGTGCTGTGGAGTATGCAAAAGAACTGGGTTGGGAGAAACCCCAGATTTGCTTGCACCTTGACCACGGCGACAGCTTCGAAATCTGCAAAAGTTGTGTGGACTTTGGTTTCTCAAGCGTCATGATTGACGGTTCCAGTCTGCCTTATGAAGAGAATATCGCTCTCACTAAGAAAGTGGTGGAATATGCGCATCAGTATGATGTTACCGTGGAGGCTGAACTCGGTGTTCTTGCCGGCGTAGAGGATGAAGTGGTTGCTGAAGAAAGCCACTACACCAAACCCGAAGAGGTGATTGATTTCGCCACCCGTACCGGCTGCGACAGTCTGGCTATCTCCATCGGAACAAGCCACGGTGCTTATAAGTTCAAACCCGAACAATGCACCCGTGACCCGAAGACCGGCCGTCTGGTTCCTCCTCCATTGGCATTCGATGTGTTGGATGCAGTGATGGAGAAACTGCCCGGATTCCCAATCGTTCTCCACGGCTCATCTTCTGTTCCGCAGGAGTATGTTGATATCATCAACGCCAATGGTGGCAAATTGCCGGATGCAGTAGGTATTCCGGAGGAGCAACTTCGCAAGGCTGCCAAATCGGCTGTCTGCAAAATCAATATCGACTCCGATTCTCGTCTCGCTTTCACCGCAGCCGTACGCAAAGTGTTTGCCGAAAAACCGGGTGAGTTCGACCCGCGTAAGTATTGCGGACCCGCACGCGATTTGATGGAGGAGCTCTACAAGCACAAAATCATCAATGTGCTGGGCTCCGACCATAAAGCAGAGTAAACAAACTGTCTGTAGGGAATAATGTATCCGAAGCAAATTATTGATGCGCTTCGTCATGTGCGCTATCCCGGTACAGGTAAGGACCTTGTGGAGGCGGGGATGTTGGAAGACGACATCCGCATATCGGGCTTGGAAGTGTCTTTCTCTTTGATTTTTGACAAGGACAATGACCCTTTCATCAAGTCGCTTGTTCGTGCTGCGGAAGTGGCGGTGCAGACCTATGTGGATGAAAACGCCGCCGTGCATATCCATACAAAGTTCCGTCAACAGCGTCTTGCACCTGAACGGCACGAAGAACCTTTTCTTCATGCCGCTCAGGTTATTGCCGTCCATTCTGGAAAAGGCGGAGTGGGGAAATCCACTGTAGCCGCTAACTTGGCTGTTGCACTGGCGCAGGCGGGCTTCCGTGTAGGATTGTTGGATGCGGATATACATGGTCCCAGTCAGCCGAAGATGTTTCATACCGAGGATTGCCGACCCGTTTCGGTGGAGGTGAACGGCCGTACGCTTATTCAGCCCATTGAGCAATATGGTGTGAAGATGCTGAGCATCGGTTTCTTTGTCGACCCCTCGCAGGCGGTTATCTGGCGCGGAGGAATGGCTTCCAACGCCGTCAAACAGTTGGTGCAGGATGCCGATTGGGGCGACTTGGATTATTTCCTGATAGACATGCCACCCGGCACCAGTGATATCCATCTTACCTTGTTGCAAGTCTTGCCTCTCACGGGGGCAGTCGTGGTCACCACACCGCAGCCGGTCGCATTGACGGATGCACGAAAAGGGGTGGATATGTTCCGCAACGAGAAGATAAACGTACCGGTGTTGGGTATAATTGAAAACATGGCTTGGTTCACGCCTGCCGAACTGCCGGAAAATAGATATTATATCTTTGGCAAAGACGGTGGCAAACGGTTGGCGGAAGAACTGGATGTGCCTCTGTTGGGGCAGATACCGCTCGTGCAGTCTATCCGCGAAGCAGGGGATGAAGGAATGCCTGTCGCCCTGCAAATGGGACATCCTGCCGCAAAAGCGTTTGAAGAGATTGCCGCCAAACTGAAATAATCATGACCCGCACCTCCGAACTCGGCACAGCGCCTGTACATAAACTGCTCTTTCAGTACGCATTGCCCGCCATCATTGCGATGACGGCTACATCGCTGTACAACATTGTCGATTCGGTGTATATCGGGCATGGTTGTGGAGCATTGGCATTGGGCGCGCTCACGGTGGCAAAGCCGTTCATGGATATCTGTGCCGCTTTCGGAAGTCTGGTTGGCGTGGGAGCCTCTTCGCTATTGGCTATCTATCTGGGCGAAAAGGACTACGAGAAAGCCAATCGGGTGCTGGGGAATGTTATAGTGATGAATATTATCCTTTCATCACTTGTGATGGTGGTCGGGCTTATATGGCTCGACCCTATTTTGATGGCATTCGGCGCAAGTCCTGACACCTTGCATTATGCGCATGATTACATGGAGGTTATTCTCTACGGCAATATCCTCACGCATATCTATTTCGGACTCAATGCCTTGCTGCGTTCGGCAGGTCATCCGCGGTTCTCTATGACTGCAACCATTGTGGCGGTGATCATCAACATCATTCTGGACCCTATCTTTATTTTCGGGCTGGATATGGGTGTACGCGGCGCGGCGTTGGCAACGGTTCTCAGCCAGGCGGTTGCGGTGGTTTGGCAGATTACCAAGTTCTTTGACAAAAACGAACTTGTTCGCTTCCATCGGGGTATATGGCGCCTTAATAGGCATATCACCCACCGTGCATTGGCAATTGGACTATCCCCGTTCTTGTATAATATCGCCCACTGTTTTGTGGTGATTATCATCAACAACCAACTCAAGAACTTCGGCGGTGATATGGCGATTGCCTCGTATGGTATCATCAACCGCATCACGTTTGTCTTTGCCATGATGATTATGGGGCTTAACCAGGGTATGCAGCCTATTGCCGGATACAACTACGGAGCGCGGAAATACGACCGTATGTTGCAGTCTTTCTATCTCACGTGCCTTTACGCAACGGGGGTGATGGCGATTGTGTTTGTGCTGGGTGAATGTTTCCCGAAGTTTGTCACCGAACTTTTCACGCACGACGATACGCTTATCAGTCAGACCATTACGCCGATGCGTATTATCTGTTCCACCATGCTCATTATTGGTTTCCAGATGGTGACAGGTAACCTCTTTACGTCTATCGGCAAGGCGGGCAAGGCTATTTTTCTGAGTCTTACGCGTCAGGTGTTGTATTTGATTCCTTTGGCGCTTTGGATGCCTTTGTTGTTTGATGACCCGTTGAATGGTGTTTGGTGGGCGATTCCTGTCAGCGACACTATTTCTGCGATTACGGCGGTTATTGTCCTTTTAGCCTCTCGCCGCAAACTTCACATGGACTGAGTCCGTAGAAGACCTATCGATAGGTGAAATTGCCTTGCATGGGTGTGTGGATTTATCGTCTGTTAAGTAACATCCCTTTCTGCCATTTCAGCGTGGGATAGGTTCGTTTCAGATAGGCTTCTGCTTCTTCTATACCGCTGCTACCGCTGGTTGCGAACGGAATGAGGGTCTTGCCTTCCAACTGCGGCAGGTTGTTATCCAGCCACGAGTTGATGATGCGTGGGCATATACCCCACCAGATGGGGAAACCGACATAAATCGTGTCATACGGCGTGACGTCCGTACATTGTTTGATTGTCGGACGTTCGTCAGGATCGTTCATCTCGATGGATGAGCGAGACTTGCTGTTGCGCCAATTGAGGTCGTCGGCTGTGTATTTCTCTGCCGGTTCAATCTCCCACAGACGGGCATTATGTTGTTTGCTCAATTGTTCTGCTGCGGCTTTGGTGGTGCCGGTGGCTGAGAAATATGCCACTAATGTTTTTGCTTCCATACTTGTCATACATGCTGCACAAAGGAGTGCCAATACGATGCGTTTCATATCTGTTATGTGTTTATCTGTCTTTCATTGCGGACACGCCGCCATTATGGATTGCCTGCTGCGTGCCTTGCCCAATCGGCTGCAAAGGTAGTGTTTTTTTGTGGAATATGCAAATAATAGTCTACGTTTTTTATTTCTGCACGGCTAATTAACCTGTTTTTTTGCCTAACCAACTTTGTACTTCCATGTTGAACTTCGGGATAAACATTCAACTAAAAATCTCCGATTTTTCTTATCCTGCGGAACGATTATTTGAAATTTTCTTGCACACCTCACAAAAAAGCAGTAATTTTGCAGCGGAAATGAAAATCAATGTTCTATGAAGGCTAAACCATTCGTCAAATGGGTTGGTGGAAAAACACAACTCATTGAACAACTTGAAGCCCTGCTTCCAGCTGACTTTGACCAATGGGAGAATGCACTTACATTGAGCCGTTTGTCGGCGGAGGAGCTATGCTCTTTTAATAAAATGAACACAAAAGCACAAAAAAGCAATTTTTTTATAAAAATATTTTGCTATTCAAAAAAAAAGCATTATCTTTGCAGCGGATTTTGTTATGAAGTATAACGAATTACACAAAAGGCTAAAGAAATTTGGTTGTTATCCTACCGGAAATTCCATTGCAGGACATCCGGAATGGTATAGTCCGATAACAGGCAAGTACTTTCCTACAAGCAATCATGGAAGTAAGGAAGTGGCCCCCGGAACATTGAAAAATATAATTCGCGATTCAGGCATCGCATAAATCTGAAGCATTATGGCAAAGAATTACGAAGCACATGTAGAAAGTAATGGCGCTAATTGGTATAGCGTTTATTGCAATGAGGAGTTTCCGTTTGGTGTATTCGGAGAGGGCGCAACGATTGAGGAGGCCGAGCGTGATTTCTTGGCTGTCTTTAATGAGATGCGCGCAAACTACAAAGTACGTACAGGCAATGATGTAGAAGCTACCTTTACGTTTGTGAAAGATATGTCTGCCGTACTTCAAGAGTGCAAAGAATTTATATCGTTTGCTTATCTCTCGCAATTAACGGGTATCAGCAAAGCGATGTTATCGCAATATGCTTGTGGTACTCGCAGGCCGAAACCTGCTCAACGCGAACGTATTGTTGGCGGTATCCATCAAATCGGTCAAACGTGCATGCAAGTTGGTGTGTGCTAAAACTCGCCATTTATGACGCAAGCACAAGCGGTAATAGAAACCATTGAAATGTTGGGAGGCATTGCGACACTCAACCAAATCAATCAAAATATCTTCAAGATAGAAGATTGTCAATGGCGCACCAAGACCCCATTTGCAAGCGTTCGCCGCATAGTTCAGCAGACATCAGGGATTTACAAAATTAAGCCGGGTCTCTATGCGTTGGAGTCGCATCGTCAAGAATTGGAGGGAAATGGTTTGCGTTTAGTCGCATGGAACAGACAACAACGGAATTGTTGGAGAAGATGTAATTGCAAAGCGAGAATAACGAAGCCGACATTTGTCGGCTTTTTTGTACCTTTTGACTCGTTAATTCTTTCATTCTTTAAACGTTTTTCTCTGAAAAACTTGCCCACCTCACAAAAAGACAGTAAAAAATTTGCATATATGCAATTTTTGTTGTACCTTTGCAGCGAAATTATAAATAGGGGGATTATTTATGGAAACAATGACTCGGACTATACAGATTACATTACCTCTGGCGGATGCCTCTTTTCTGCGGCGTTTGTCGAGTAATATGGGTTGGCAGATAGCAACTCAAAGAAATGTTGTTCGGCATCATCGTCCCACCAAGACCGGCTACTATGAAAGCGAACAGTTCTACAAAGATATTGATGCGGCAGAGCAAGATATCGCGCAAGGGAAAGGGGTGCGCGTTAGCAGCAAACAAGAATTAGATGCACTTTTCCTATGAAATACATCTTATCTTTTTCTCCGCGTGCGTTAAATGATTTGGAAAGAATCAAAAAATCAGGTGATCAGGCGCGCATTAAGAAACTACGGTCTATTTTGGAGGAATTAACCGAGCATCCATTAACAGGAATTGGAAATCCGGAGCGTCTCAAATATCGTCCAAACACTTATTCAAGGCGTCTCTCCGGAAAAGATAGAGTTGTATACTCCGTTTTCGAAGAAATTGTAGAAGTCAATATCCTTCAGATGGTCGGACATTACGATGACAAATAACAATCCAATGCAACGCATTTATAATCAAACAATTACCCCCCCCAGCGAAGGGCGCAAGGTAAACAAAATCAACACATTTGCAACGTCATAGGCGGTGCTTGACTTTCGCGTCAGGCATCGTCTTGTCGTATATAATAACTAACAAAAATAACCCAATTAATTAACCAATTTAACAATCAAATTTTATTAAAACAATGAAAAAGATTTTTGCATTTTTTGCAGCCGCGCTCATGAGCGCAGGCATGTTTGCAGCAGTAACCCCGAAGGGGACTGACGTATGGGATGATGCTACCAAGACCCTGACGGTTAACGGCAATCCGGCAAGCAATGCCTATATTAATGTGAGTGACATCGAGAATCTGGTTATCAGCGATGCTGTCACAAGCATTGGAGATAATGCTTTCGAAAATTGCAACGGCCTCAAATCGGTTTCTTTTGGCAGCAGCCTCGCAAGCATTGGAAAGGAGGCTTTCGCTAGTTGCATCAAACTCGAATCGGTTACTTTTCCTGCATCGTTGCAGAGCATCGGAAAGAAGGCTTTCTCGCAGTGCTACGCCCTCACATCGGTTACTATTACCAATGGCCTCACAAGCATTGGACAGCAGGCTTTCTATAATTGCGAAAAACTTACATCGGTGACTATTCCGAGTAGCGTCACAGACATTGGATCGTCTGCTTTTGGTAATTGCAAAGTCCTCACAGGGATAGTGGTCGCCGCAGAAAATCCGAATTACAGCTCTGCAGACGGTGTGTTGTTCGATAAAGACAAAACCACACTTATTCAATGTCCGGGTGGAAAACAAGGAGAATATACTGTTCCCAACAGCGTCACAAGCATTGGAAATAGCGCTTTCTCTAGTTGCTACCTCCTCACATCGGTTGAAATCCCCAATAGCGTTGGAGAAATTGGAGTTCAGGCTTTCTCTAGTTGCATCGGGCTCACATCGGTGACTATCGGCAACGGCGTGACAAGCATTGGAGGTTATGCTTTCTATTATAGTTCCAAACTGGCTTCGGTTACTATCAATGCTACTACGCCACCAACCCTCGGAGGTTCTGCACTCGATAAAACAGCGGCTGCCCTTACGATTTACGTGCCGGCAGCGTCGGTGACTGACTACAAGGCTGCTTGGACTGCTTATGCCGACAAAATTGAGGCTATCTCTGGCGGCGACGAACCGGCAGGACAAGTAATCACCTGGGACTCTGACTTCTGCTCTAACGTGAAAGCCTGCTTCGACAGCTGGGAAGGGCAGCATGTGGAAGAAAATAACACGAAAGATGGTATTACGGTTACTTATACTTATTCGAATTCAGAATCTAATGGTTGGAAGGGAGGTACTATTGATATGTATTACCAGGAGAGTATACTGACCTTCACTTCTACAGTAGGTAACATCAGCAAAATTGAAATTTATTATTATGACAACTACGGAAACACTCCTAACGGCTGGACCCTTGATGCTACGAATAAGAAATTCGTTTGGGAAGGCACAGCCGCTGCTGCAGTAGATATGGTGGGCGGATATGTTTACATTAATCCAAATTACATCGTCTTCACCATAGCCGGCAGCACCCCGACCGCGGTAGAGAATGTACAAACCAACCATGTACAAGCTACCAAATTCTTCCGTGACGGCATGCTGCTCATCGAGAAGAACGGCAAGATCTACAACGTACAAGGTGCAGAGGTTAAATAAATCATAGCCTTCAGGCTAATTGTATCGCAAGAGGCGGTAATCCGAAATGGGTTACCGTCTCTTTTTTTGTGTCCTAAACCCAGGGCACCGCCGTTTTGCTTGAATGGCAAAATATAAATCAAAACTCAAATCCGAGTTGGCACAAGCAGCCGGTTTAAAAAAACGAGATTAAGACATTATCACATAGCATAAAATTTGAGATTAGTGCAATTTTTATTTAAAAATATTTTGAGATTCCGAATATTTTTTGTACCTTTGCACCGGTTTTTCAAGAAAACACAATTTAAACCGCTCAAATATGGTATTTAGACGTAAGTTATATGAAGATATGCTTCGATGGAAAGAGGAGCGTCATGGAGAGACAGCTTTGCTCGTCAAAGGAGCAAGGCGAGTTGGGAAATCGACCCTCGTAGAGGAGTTTGCTAAGAAAGAGTACAAATCGTATATCCTTATTGATTTCTCCAAGAAGAATAAGCGGATAGACACGCTCTTTGACGATATGAGCGATCTAAACTTCTTCTTCTTGCATTTACAACAAGAAACTGGTGTTACACTTCATGAACGCCAAAGTGTAATCATCTTCGACGAAGTACAAATGCAGCCTCTCGCGCGCCAAGCCATCAAACATTTAGTCAAAGACGGTCGCTATGATTATATTGAAACAGGGTCGCTACTCACGTTAAAGAAGAACGTGCAGGATATTGTTATACCCAGTGAAGAAACTCGGGTAACACTCAATCCTTTAGATTTTGAAGAGTTCTTATGGGCAATCGGAGTAGAACCCGGACTGAGTTTTATTAAAGTCTTCTACGACAAGAAAGTACCATTAGGAGCGAGCCATCGTAAAACAATGCGAGACTTACGCTTATACATGCTTGTCGGAGGCATGCCACAAGCCATCAATACATATCTCGAAACTAACAATCTCCAAATGGTGGATAAAACCAAACGTGAAATACTGGCACTATACGACGACGATTTCCGCAAGATAGATCCACTTGGCAGAGCCTCACGTATTTTGCGAGCCATTCCCAGCCAGTTATCAACCAATGCTCGCAGATTCCAAATTACGACCGCTATGGAAAGTCGCAAGACAGAAGGTACAGATATTGTATTAGCAGATATGGAAGATAGCATGGTAGTACGTTTGGCTTACCATGCCAATGACCCGAATGTCGGATTTGGGTTAAGTCGCAACGTGGAAAACTACAAGATGTTCTTGCTGGATACAGGATTGTTCGTCACGCTATGCTTCTGGGATAAAGATTTTACCGAGAACATTATTTACAATAAACTATTGAGCGACAAACTGGACGCTAATCTCGGCTATGTATATGAGAATTTGGTTGCTCAGATGCTTAGTGCCCAAGGTAATCAATTGTACTATTATACCTTCCCTACAGAAACGGGAAAGCATAATTACGAAGTGGATTTCTTGTTGTCACGCGGCAATAAAGTTTGCCCTATCGAAGTGAAATCCTCCGGCTATAAGACGCATAAGTCGTTAGATGAATTCTGCAAAAAGTTCTCAGCACATATAGAAAGTAGGTACTTAGTCTATACCAAGGATTTGCAGAAAGATGGAGAGACTTTGATGGTTCCCGTTTATATGACACCACTATTGTGATATGGTTTAAAGCCGGAAACGTAAATTTTTGCTATTAGCGAATAGCCGGAAACGTGAATTATAATCTGCGATGACGCAGCCCCGAACTGGGGTTGCGTTTTTGTGTTTATAGCCGACCCTCTGCGGTCGGCTTTTTTATTAACAATCATATCAACTTAAATTATGACAAATGATTATGAAATGGAATGCGCTGTGATGGAAGTAGAGCGCACGAGGACAAGTAGAGAACTTCCCAAACGAATACCCAACATCCCTGCCATTGACGGCAAGCGGATTTTGTTCTGCATCGTGCAAGCTCGGATAGACGCGTACAAAGAACAAGGAATTAAGAAACCACTGACGGAGATAGTGGCCGGATGCGGGATTACTGCACCGACATACTATAATCTGCTGGAAAAATACAATTCGGTGTATAAGCAATGTAAAAAAATCTGACAAAGTCGATTAAAAAATTTTTAATTTTATTCCGAAAGTTTGCAGTACTTTTGTCGTCGCTTACGTTAAGGCTCGGTACGAATCGCGATATACATCGCTCATAAGAACTCTCGCCTTACGCTACGCTCTCCCCACCGGATGCACTTCGTTGG
>Ga0256405_10006377_pt1 | contig 18965 bp, 14 predicted proteins | sample RumenRJG_02DNA_FD_189096 | JGI IMG/M metagenome (GOLD analysis project Ga0256405, IMG submission 189096) | Bovine rumen microbial communities from Lethbridge, Alberta, Canada - RJG_02 | ecosystem: Host-associated > Mammals > Digestive system > Stomach > Rumen | place: Canada: Alberta... | reverse complement strand
CGACCGTGACCCACAAACTCGTGGCATTGAGACATTCAACAACTACCTCATGCACGACAAGCGAGTTGAGCAAGTCATCCTGCCACTTCGCGATGGTTTAACACTTATACGCAAGCTATAAAACGTCCTTTCGTAAACGAAAAGCCAACATTTTGCATGATTTTCACACATTTTCATTGCAAAATGTTTGGTAATTCAATAAAAATGCTTACTTTTGCTTACAAATTGTAAAACAAAACTATAAGCAATGGAAAAAATCGACAATCTCGACAAGAAGATTCTTAGTATTCTGTCGAAGAATGCGCGCATACCGTTCAAGGACGTTGCCGCAGAATGTAATGTGAGCCGTGCTGCCATCCATCAACGTGTGCAACATCTGATAGATGCTGGTGTCATCATGGGCAGTGGTTTTGATGTCAACCCCAAGAGTTTGGGCTACTCTACCTGCACTTATGTAGGTATCACACTGGAACGCGGTTCTATGTATAAGAATGTGGTTGAGTGTCTGCATGAGATACCAGAAATTGTGGAGTGTCACTTTACGACAGGTCCATATACCATGCTGGTCAAATTGTATGCTCGCGACAATGAACAACTGATGCATCTTCTCAATGGACGTCTGCAGGACATCCCTGGCGTGGTCGCTACCGAGACGCTCATCTCGTTGGAACAGAGCATCAAGCGCGATATTCCCGTTTCCTTAGAAGCACAGTAATCGCACCATTACGGAACGACGGAATGACGGAATAACGAACGAATTAACGAAACTACTATGGCCAATCCATTTGACTGGCAGTCGCAATTGGCAACTGTCTATGCTTCTTTCCCAGAAGCACAACGCCGCCCTGTCATCGGCATCTCAGGCAACTATGATGAGCAGACCTGTAAACTGGCCGAAGGCTATTACCGTTCTGTTCAACAGGCAGGTGGTGTTCCTGTCATCATTCCCCCACTTGCCGATACCGACAGCATCATCAATACGTTGGAACATATTGATGGACTGCTACTCAGTGGGGGAGCTGACTACAACCCTTTGTATGCCGACGAAGAGCCAATACCCGCATTACACGGCATCAATAGCGAGCGTGATCTGCCTGAACTGCTCATCACACGTTTGGCTTACAATCGTCAAATACCCATCTTAGGCATCTGTCGTGGTATTCAGACCTTGGCTATGGCATTGGGTGGCAAGGTTCTTCAGGACATCGGACAAACGACTGTCAAGCATTCACAGGATGCCAATCGTTCTGAGCCAACCCATCGCGTCACCGTCGAGAAGGATTCCACCTTATTTAATATATATAAGGAAGAGAAACTATACGTCAACTCATTCCATCATCAGGCTGTAGGCGATGCTGGACCGTTATTCCGCGTTACAGCCACAGCATCTGATAGTACCATCGAGGCTATCGAGAGTGCAGAATACAAGAGCATCCTCGGTGTTCAATGGCATCCCGAGTGTCTTGTGGAAGGCTTACCTCTCTTTAAATGGCTCATCAACGAAGCCACCGCCTACCGCAACACCTGCAACATGCACAGCCGTGTCCTGACACTCGACACACATTGTGATACACCTATGTTTTTCCCAAAGGGTGTCGACTTCGGCAGTCGCGACCGTCAATTGCTTGTCGACCTCCACAAGATGTCCGAGGGTCATCAGGATGCCACCATCATGGTTTGCTATCTGCCACAGCCTAAGGACGGCAAGGACTTCCGCCAAATGGTAGAATTCGACGTCAACGGTCCTACAGCCTATGCCGACCTCATCTTCGACAAAATAGAGACTATCGTTAATCATAACAGTCAATATATCAACATTGCTCGCACACCTGCCGACCTTTGGATGAACAAGCATCGCGGACTGAAGAGCATCATGCTGGGTATTGAGAATGGCATCGCCCTAGATGGAAAGCTGGAAAACCTTCAGCACTTTGCCGAACGCGGCATTGTTTATATGACGCTCTGCCACAATGGCGACAATGACATCTGCGACTCTGCTCGTGGCAGCCAGACACATCATGGTGTCAGTGCCTTTGGTCGTCAGGTCATCAGCCAGATGAACCGTCTGGGCATCATGGTCGATATGAGTCACGCTGGCGAGAAAAGCTTTTATGACGCCCTCGAGCTGTCCAACCAACCCATCGTATGCAGTCACAGCAGTTGCCGTGTCCTTTGTGACCATCCACGCAACCTTACCGACGATCAGATGCGCGCCCTTGCACAAAAAGGCGGTGTCATGCAGGTCACATTGTATAATGGCTTCCTTGTCAAGGATGGTGAGGCAACCATTGAGGATGCCATGCGCCATCTCGAACATGCCATTGACATCATGGGTATTGACCATGTTGGTCTTGGCACAGACTTTGATGGTGATGGTGGCATTCGCGGACTGGGCAACTCAGCTGAGCTACTCCATTTCACCCGTCAACTGATGGCTCGCGGCTTTAACGAAAGTGACATCCAAAAGATATGGGGAGGCAATTTCCTCCGAGTTATGCAACAAGTGCAAAGTGTCAGAAAACAATGAAACGCATTATTACATTATTACATTGCATCATTATTGTATTATTCCTATTCAGTTGTAGTACCACCAAGAAGAGCCAAACAGAACAATCGGTCGTGAACATCGAGTTTAATGCCGATTCAGCTTATGCCTTCTGTGCTGCCCAGTGCAGTTTCGGTCCTCGTACCATGAATAGCGAAGCCCACGAATTGTGTAGTGAATGGATTCAGCAGAAATTCAGCCAGTACGGCTATCAGGTAGAATTACAGAAAGCCGACCTGAAAGGCTATAATGGTACCATTCTCAAAAGTACCAATATCATTGCTCATCAGCCATCAGCCATCAGCCATCAGCCATCTACACGTATCCTTATCTGCGCCCACTGGGACAGTCGTCCTTGGGCCGACAACGATCCAGACGAGGCCAATCATCGCAAACCTGTGATGGCTGCCAACGATGGTGCATCGGGCGTGGCTGTCATGCTTGAACTTGCCCGTTTGTTACAGCAACATGATTCGGCCTCACTGGCAGTCGACTTCATCTGCTTTGACGCTGAGGACTGGGGCATCCCCCAATGGGAAGAGGAATTTGATGGTGACTCATGGGCCTTAGGAGCACAGTATTGGGCAGCTAACTGCCAAAAGCAAACAGCTGACAGCTACCAATATGCCATATTACTTGATATGGTTGGAGGCCAGGGTGCGAAGTTCTATCGTGAAGCTTACTCCATGCGCTATGCCCGCAACATTGTTGAGCGTGTCTGGCAGGCTGCCAACACAGCAGGCTATGGTAGCATCTTCCCCTATTTGGATAGCGGAGGCGTTACAGACGACCATGTGCCTGTGAACGAGAAAGCCGGTATTCCTTGTATCGACATCATCAACCACTATCCCGATTGTGAGCAGAGTTCATTCGGTCCTACGTGGCACACGATCAATGATGACATGCAGCACATCGACAAGAATACACTTAAAGCCGTCGGTCAAACCCTCGTACAATTAATATTCTCAGAGTAATCCTCCTAACTCTTAACTTCTATTCTTACAGCTGACCCGCCTCCACTAAGAGTACCACTCTTTCTGTGAGGCGGTCAATGCCTTCGGCGTCATACTCCTTCTTGAGCGAAGCACCAAAAGCCCAGGCGAAAGCCTGATAGAAGCCGGCACGTACTGGTCCAAGGAATGCCTGAATCAGTTCGTAGCCTGACGAATGACTTTCACGATAAATCAGTTTGATAAGCAACTTACCCTGCGAGTAGGTCAGTTTCTTCATACGGGGCTTATATTCCTGCATGATGCTCTTCTCCACACGCTTCATGTGTTCCTCCTTTGCTTTCTTATTAGGCAGTGTTTCCAGATATTCGGCCGTCTCCATCATAATCATGTTGGCTTCCTTGGCTATGGGCAGCACCGTCTTCACATTCTTTACCAGTCGCATGTAGGCCTGAGCCTGACGCTTGCTGCTAAACTCCACAGGCGGAAACACGTAGACGTTGTTCATCTCCATGTATTGAATACTGTCGCCACCTTCCAGCACCTTACCAACCTTGACGGTAGGCACAAAAGTAGGACTGTCCATATCGACAGCCTCAGGTCGCTTATTATTCTGAGCCATCCCACTCTGCGTGATGCCCAGAATTGCTATTATCGTCAATACATGTCGCTTCATTACATAAAAATCGCGGCAAAGGTACGAATTAGCAAGCAAAATACAAAACTTTCGCGACACAAATCTCGCCTTTGACGTACTTTTGTCGCGAAACCTGTCATGTGTCGCTACAAAGCGAGAAGAAAAACAAGAAAAAAGTTGGAATGAAAGAAATATCGTCATATCTTTGCAATGTCAAAAGGAACAAACAACCTCCTAGAGACAGAAAAAAGAATTATCAAATAATATAGTATTAACAAATTTAAAATTTAAGAAAGGGAACAAGTTATGGCAAAAACTCCAGTAGCAATGAAGATTGACGGTTACAAAGATCGCGAAGTATTGAAGGTAACCTACGAGTTCGAACAGGAAACAGATGTTGAGGGTCAGATGGCAGGCATCCCCCGCGGTGGTAAGATCACAGTCCGCGTAAAAGCACTGAACGACGGAACGCCCGACCTGATGGCATGGATGGTAGAACGCAACCTGCCCAAGAACGGAAGCATCGAGTTCCTGGAAACAAAGACTGGCAAGGCTATGAAGACTATTAAGTTCACCAACGGCTATTGCGTCGACTTCGAGGAGAAGTGGGAGGACAAGATAGGACACTACGAGGAGATTCAGATCACCTGCAAGCAAATCGAGATTGGTTCTGTAAAATTCGAGAATGAGTGGGCATAGCACATTAAAAATTTAGAATTGAGAGTTAAAATTGAAAGTTATAATTAAAGAATAGAAAGGAAACAAGATATGGCAGAGAATGTAACACCGGTAATCCTGAAGGTTAAGGATTTCGAGAATCGTGAAGTGTTGATGGTCGACTACAAGTTCAATCAGGCCACAGATCGTGAAGGACAAATTTCGGGTATCCCCCGTGGCGGTCGAGTCAGCATACGTGTCAAGGCGATGAACGATGGCAACAGCCAGTTACTACAGTGGATGCTCGCTCCCAACGACCCACGCGACTTTGTCATCACGTTTGAGAATACTGTCGATGGTTCGACTATGAAGGAGCTGAAGGGCACAGGTTGCTACTGCGTGAAGTACAAGGAGAATTGGGAAGACGGCTTGGAGCACTTCGAGGAAATCGAGGTTGTATGCCAGACGCTCGAGAACGGACCAGTAAGCTTCTCTAACCCCTGGAAGTAATTCACAACAGCGTAATAAATAATCCTGAGATTCCAATGGAGTCTCAGGATTTTTTTCGTGTCATCTCATCACAACCTTACGCCCATTGAGCAGATAGACGCCCTTCTGCGTAGGTTTCTTCTGCAACTTGCGGCCATTCAGGTCGTACCACTTTTCACTATTCACTTCTTCACTATTCACTAGCGAAGCGTCAATACCCGTCATGTTGCCACCATTGATGTCGTTAATGGGCACAAAGCGCGGAGCGGGAGCATTAGCAGCATGTGTGGTATAAGCTTCGAACGGACGTATCTCACGATAGTCACGCTCAAAGACGCTACCCTCAAGATACTGACCACGAACCTCGCCAACATTAATGGCATAGTAACGCGACGAACGACCCAGTCGCTGCATAGTCGATGTCATCATAATGGTCGAATCGCTCAGGGCCAGCGTGCGCTCTTCTGTCACAGGCACAATGGCATTGGTGGCCGAGAATGTTACGCGACCAGGCAGGTTGAACTGCTCCGAATATTCCGAACTATTAGGCATAGCGATGATATATGGTACGTAAGCCTCTATCTTATCGGCCTGCACAATGCCGTTCGCACCCAAACGGCGCAACCAGAAATGTTTATTACTGTCACCTCTACCGAAGGGTGATATCGCGCCCTGTTTCTCGTGGGTAATGGTCTGCACGTTGAAAGGCAGAGCAATACTCTCCCAACCACGACAGACACCAACCATCGTTTTCTGATTGAATACACGCTGATAGCTGATTTGCTCTGCTGTAAAAGTCTCTGGCACAAGAAAGTTGCCGTTATCCGTTGTTGCATCTACCAAGACAATATCTTTGGCAACGCCATTAATGACGACATTGGTAATATTTCTGGGAGCCAGTGCATCACTTTTGACGTATACTAGCAGGTTAGGATTGTTTACCATCGTGCTGACCTCGTCGGGGACGGTGAAGTCGGCATTCCAGACAATGGCACCCAGCTCACTGTTAGCAAAGGCATCCTCAGTAACGCTGGTCACGCGGAAATTGATATTGTTGTAGAACACCTCAGGAGCAATGGTGACAGCTCCCTTATAGACGCTACCATAGCCCAGCGGCTTTCTTACTTCCACCTGCGTAGAGTCGACAGCATGATAGGCGATGCCATTGATGACGAAGCCCTGCTTCATCTGATAGACCATATCAAGACGTGCCATCATCTCATCGGCAGCATATTTCAGCTCATAGTCATCGAACCGCTCTTCCGTACGGCGTTCATAGTAACTATAGAGCATATCATCCATACGTGCCTTCATCTCATATACATCAGACAAAGGCACATTAGGATCACCATCACACTCATCAAGTATCACTCTGCCTTTTTCATACGTATACAGCAACATCATCCAACCCTCATAAAAGTAGTCATAGACGGCAGGTTTCGACTCTATCATACCTTCTTTCACGGCAACAGCAGTGACGGTGACATCGTCACGTATCTCTATAGGATGCTCATAGCGGGTGCGCAGATTACCATTGATGGTGTCAGAGATGATCGGACCGAACAACACATTATCTATATAATAGGTATCAGCCACGCCACCGAAGTTCAGCACAATCTGATTCGTGCTATCGTTGTCGATCTTCAACGTAAACTCGTAATCAGCCCACTCCTTGCCTATTGCCATCGTGTCCGCAACACTGCGCGTATCTGCTAAGGTGTCGTTCTGACAGAAGAACTGAATCTGACCGTTGCCAGACGCTGAGCGAGCCTGGAAGTGAATGGTATAGTAGTCGTTCTTGGTCAGCGCCTTGTCGAACCGATAGCCCAATTGGGCAGATTCCATCACGCTGTCTACCCTACTGGTGAGCTTCAGCATATAATTACTGCTATAGCTGCCGGCATATACATCTTCATTATAGACACTCTTGGCTTCCTGCAGATTGTCGCCCCACGCCTTCCAGTCACTGTAGCGTCCCAGCGTGCCATAGCTGAAGTTCGCATCGTCTTCCTTCAGCATACGTCCGTTCATCGTATAATAAATTTCCGCGCCCTCTGTCTCCGTCTTGATGCTCAATTCACTGTCCCAACTATTCGCAAATTCAAACGTCGGCGTCTCTACAGTGTCAGGCACCTCTTCTTCAACGGCATCTACCTTGAAGCTGATATTGTCGAAGAAGAACTCCGTTGAGCTCTTTTCATTACTCAAGTTAAAAACAATGGTCTTGAAACCGTTATTTTCAGTAGAAACTTCTCCTTCCACTTCGTAGGTCTGCCACTCAGGTGTTGCCGTAAAATTACCAAATCCGTACCAATTGAGATATTCTCCTGGTTCTGTGTGGACCTGTGATGTTACTAGTGCACCCTTGCTTGCTTTGTAGTCCATAGAGAATCTGTACTTCTGGCCTGTCTTCATCGGTTCGCCAATGCGAATCATGAACTGCGAGTGAGTAACCTCCTCGGGATTCTCCAGCGACACCACCTTAATACACTGATTACCAGGATGCTCACTGTCTTCCACAATATTCTCTTGTGTCAGTTCCTGGACCTGTAAGTTATAGCTAAGGGCAAAACTGCTATAGTCTTCTCCCTCAACATTTCCATTCTTAACCCGCTCAGGATTCAATGTGAAGTAGCCAGGATTCGAGGCTCCGCCGTCGATGTGAGCGTAAGTATGGTCATAATGACCTATATAACCACAGGACGAGCCCTTACCTCCTACAAGTTTATGACAAGCATAAAACATATCCTGACCCATGGTCACAGAAGCAGTACTCCACAGGTCACCCACATAGACAGTTTCCAGCTCAGAACAACGATAGAACAGCCAGTCCATATTCTCGACTTTTGCAGTATTAAAGCCGCTAAGGTCAAGAGTCGTCAGTTTTTCGCAATATGCAAACATACCATACATGTTCGTCACATTGTCCGTTTTAAGATTGGCAATGCCTGTGATTGTGGTCAACTGAGAAAAATCATAGAACCAGAACGGCGTACTTGTCAGCGTTGTGCAATTTGCAAATGAGTGATCAAATACAACGGAAGAGATATTATGCCTTTGGTCATACCAAAGCACATTCTCAGGACGTGCATAGCTTTCACCTACGCTCATACCATTGCGTTCTTCTTTCTTCGTATCATAGTAAAACTTTAAAGTCTTGTCCTCTTCCAATACAGCATAAGCCTCTGCTGTTGGAGCTGAATAGCGGATGCCAATATTGTCACTACTATTTGCCAAAGTATCACGAGCAATATTGTAGATAAGAGCATAGAGTGACTGGCCGCCTTCTCCACGAAGAGTGAGCACCTCATCAGCAGTCATATGTCGCACATCAAAAGGCAGACTGTCAGTCTGTTGATAGAGTCGCAAGTCACAATCTTGTGTCACACTGAATTGATAGGTACCCTCTTGCTCCGCAACAAGTCTAAAAGCGCGGAAGTCACCTCTATCGCCTTTCTCCGCAATACACATCGTATCAGCCCTTAGCGCTATCAACTGTTGTGTTATTGTGTCAGCAATGCAGGCCTCAACCTCCCAAGGGGCACTTTGCTGCCATTCGTCAGTCAGGAAACGCATAGAGAACTGAGTCGTGTCAGTACGAATTAATGAGACCTTATCCGCACCAAAGTGAAAGGCCGTCTCAGCACTAATATCATAGAATGTGTTGGATACAGGAATGTCGAATTCCTGCTCCTGCATCGTCAATTCAGCAGTGGGCGGAACGTTTACCGTTTGTTCCAGTGAGTCAAGAGCAAACATATACCGATAGGCGGTAATACTCGGAGCCACCTGAAAGGCTCTACGTGACAAAGCGCCCATTGTGCCATCAAGATTTCGCGGACGTACATTCAAATAGTGTACGCCAGCAGACAATCCATTGAGGTCGACATCAAAGTCATTGACATCGACTGTCTTCATTTCTTCTATACGATTGTCAATCCAATAATCGTACATCGCAGCATCAGGAGCAACTACAAAGCCATGGCGATGCAAAGCACCTTCACTACCGTCGCTGTTCGTGGCGCGGAAGTTGAAGATATGAGCACCTGGCGTCAACCTGCTGATGTCAATCTCCAATTCTATCTGCTCATTGGCTGTCACAGTGGCACGACCATCATAATCGTTGTCAATCCACCAAACAGACTGCTGCGCCATTGTAGTCAGCGTAGCCAGCAGGAGCAGCAAGGTATTAATGATTCGTCTTCGTTTCATACGCGTACGAAAATTATTTAGTTGGTCTTTACCTTCAGCGTAACCTTCAACTTCTTCTCTTTGCTGTCTACACTATAGCTGGCCTCGGAAACTGTTGGTAATGTGGGCGAAAGGGTAAATGGCAGAGGGCCACCTGTAATACCAACTTCAGTGCCGTCATTACAGCGACGTTCGCCTTTCAAATAAGCGATATCATCATCACCGTATTCAGGGTAAGTATTCGCATTTTGATATTCTAACTCATCTGTGATGGATTCGCCATCTTCCATTGGCCAACATCCTTCGTTCGTACAATTAGAGATAACAGTATAACCGTATTGTTGAACATACAGACAATTAATAAAAACTGCCTTATTGCCATATGATGAATTAGTCCATCCACCAATGATACAACCTTGATAGGTCGCAGTGTTATTACGGTAGTCGTTATACAAACGACCGATATTGCAATGGTCAAACACTGCTGCTCCTGCTGATGGCGCATCTGACTCTATACGACCTATCTTTGAATTATAAATCGTCATTCCTGCTAAATTAGGTGCCAAATTCCCACCAGCTCCTCTTTCTGGATTTAGATAGAATGCTTCACGACAATAACAATTTTCCATCACAGCATAATCAGTTTTAGCATTAAAATCAATGTTGCTAAACTGGCATTTACGTATCTTCAAACCATTAATCTCCTTGGTGATGTTGAGACTTCCTGTTAAATATAGAGCATCCAACAAATAGGAAGAAAGCATTGTTGTATCGTTCATTGCTATGGTAATACCACCAGAGATAATCGTTTTCGCACCTGCACCTATCAAACTCACACGCTTAGTGATTGTGAAGTCTCCAACAAAGACTCCCTCACTTAACAGCAGCATATCACCATCTGTAGCCACTTCCAAAGCATCAGTAATATGTGCTGGATTAAAGAAACGAGGGTCCCCGCCTTCGTGCAACAGCATCACAGAAGCTGTCTGTGCAAATGTAGCTACGTTTGCCATAACAAGGCAAATAATCAATAAAATCTTCTTTTTCATAACTGTTCTATTTTAGTTTAATATCTTCTACTTTGGTAAGTAGTGGCACACCACGATTGCAAAGATACGGAATATTTCTTAAAAAACAAAGAAAAAGTGCAAGAAATCAGCGACATCTGAGACATCAGCGAGAGAAACGGCTTCTCGCTTGCAGCGAAACGGCATATCTTTGATAGAGAGAAGCCGTTTCGCTCAGAGGCCGAAGGCTTTAACCTAATAGCGCGAAGGAAGCAAACGCATTGTCCGAAGGAAGCGGACGCCTCGTCCGCTACGTGCGGAAGGGGCAGGAGGAGGAAGCGGAAGGGCCTTCCGCCCGTAGCGGGCAATCCCTGAACTGGGTTGACTGCTGACAACAACACCTCCCCTCCTCCCGTCACATGACTCTAATGTCGATAGACAAAGGGATTAAGGCACGGGAGGTGATGCACAGACTCCTCCCTAACACCTCTGAACTATTGCCAAAGCGCTTTGAGGTGATGGAGCATTGTGGTGCTTTCGCCACACGAACCAGTATGCTGAATGTGGATGCCACCAAATGGGTTGGCATCGACTTTAGCACTCAGGTGCACCTCATGAGGAAGAGTGGAATTAGCAGGCTGAGGCGTCTTCGTGGTGACATCAGCAGTCAGCAGTCCTTCGTTGAAATGGAGCAAAATGGTACAATTGGTACGATAACAGGTGGAAGAAACGGGCTCAGTGAGAGGGGTGATCGTGCCATTATTGTAACGAACCAAATAGAAGTCGACTGCTTTGGCATGTTTAGTGGTACGGATGATACGCAGACCATAACCTGTCAGCGTCTTGGTGTCGAACTTTAGGCAAACATCCATATACTGCCCTGTAGCTGAACCAAAGCCTTGACCTGCCGTCTTGGTAGGGTCAACATCCAGCATCAGCGACATATTGTTATAGGAACGTTTGGCTGGTGTGTACATCAGACGGGCACCTCGCTGGGCTTGTAAAAGCCCCATTCCAACGGCACCATTAAAGCCTTTGTCATATTCCCACATGGGCTTTTCGCGATTGAACGACCAAGGATATTCCGATGTGTCAGAAGGCTTGAAGCCATCAACAGTCCACACGCCTTCAGCAACAATTGGTTGCCAATTGCAATAGAAATCGTGGAAGTCTGTCTCAAGTTCATGTCGCATAGGAGCCTTCTTCACCTTAAACGTAGCAAAGGCAGGCTTCAAGCCATAATTGCTACGCGGATGTTTTGGCAAGATGACAGCCTTCATAATGTGTCCTTTGTCAGACTCGCTGAGCAAATATGTACGTAAAGGACTAGTATGACTGCTAGTTAAGGGAATGTCGTCGCGATACCAAGTGACGAGCGATTCGTCGCGACGACCTTGCAAGTCAAGTTGGTAGTCAAGCTGCAGTTGTTGACCATTAGAAGTAATACGTGGAGCCTTGATAAAAGACGGGGCAGGCAAAAGGGATGGTTTTACGATGAGGTGGCAGGCTCCCTCTCGACCATCCTCAGCATGAGCAAGAATGCAAAAATCAGCGATTTCATCGGAATTATTGGTTGGCACTACCAATACTTTATCACCATCTATCGGACGTAACAAGACAGCATTCTCATAACCAGGCTCCACCTTCCAAGTTACAGAGGCGGAAGTGGTCAGAAGTAGTGAGTCTTGACCAGTCAGGAGAGTTGCCTCACGACTACTGATTGGCAAAAATGGAGGCATCGCACCCTGATAATCCCTCAGAACAACAGTATTCTCAGGCTGTCTGCCACCAATGATATAAGGTTTACCATTAAGTGTGAAGTTCTTCTGATAGCAGCGCAACCATTTCTGAGGATAAGCTGTCCATCCTATATAGATATTATCAGAGGGGGCATGATAGCGACAATCCACCACAGTCACAGGACCACCTTGTTTGCAGAAATACATCTCACGATTCTCACCCATCACGTTGAAATCGCAGTCAATAAACAAAGCGCCCTTACCAAACGTACTCCAGAAAGGCTTTTGCCCATAGAGGTCAAAGTTACAATGACGATAGATAGCTGTGCCATTCAGAGCATCGTCAGTACATTCGAAATGACAGTCTTCATAATAAGAGGTCTTAGCACCATTCAGCGGATTGAGGTTCAGACGACTGATGAAGCGAACGCGTTTTGCTATCAGACTATCCCCATGTACATAGCCCACGTGGGCTTGGGTAATAGCATCACTACGTTTTTTTCGATTAAATCGTGGATTTTTGGGATATACAAGGTCTACATTGCAGTAGTTACCCATCGTCAGATTCTCAACCTCCAACTTATCGCACCAGAAGTCGAACATCGTAAAATTGCCAATAGCACCCTGCGTCTGTCCACGCTGACTAGCCAACACAACGTCCTCAGGGCGTTCGCCTTTTCCGATGAAATGGAGGTTTTTGCACTTAATGACCATACCAAATGGCTCACGACCGTTCTTGCCCACCTTAACAGTAGCATCATCAGGATCGTCAATCCAATAGACACCAGGATTGATATAAACCGTGATGCCTTCGTGAAAATGAATGGCAGCATCTTGGAAAGACTTATAAACAAAGGGAGAAAGACTAGAAGCCTCCGCATCAATCATGATGTGAAGCGAATCGAGGCTTTCAGCAAAAGCCAATAAGGGCATGAGTGCCCACAAAAAGAAAAGTCGACGCATAATGAAACTGACGGATTTACCTACTGACGGGTTTACCGATTTTGTTTAGTCTTTGTATTTATAGATGAGTTTGTTAGCTCCAGAAGTAATCTCCAATTCGTCACGATGCTCTTGGATGAACGAATCGATATGGCGCTTACGCTTTTCTTCAAAGATTTCATCGACAGCTATCAAGATGCCCGTCTCTTCCACATCACCAAAACCATAATTGATGGCAGTACCAAACAACTTCATCGTAGGTGACAAGCCCATGTAGGCATTGACCAGTGGTGGGATATTGTAGCCCATATTACGAATCTCACGATTCAAAACAAGATAGTCATCTTTAAATGTCTTACCACAGAACAAAGCCTCTAACACCTTGACATCTGTTTCCAATTCCAACGGTTTCATCGGAATAATAAGGTTCTCTTTGTCATCGAAATGCTTCTTGAGAAAATAGAGAATCATGTCGCGTCCCTTACGGATGTAAGAGGGGTACATGGTCATCTTGCCAAAATAATACTTAATATTAGGACGAATCACTGTCAAAGCGCCCAAGCCATCCCAGAGGTTATCAAGCGCAAACAGGCTTTTGGCTCCCATACGTGACGACTGATAAGGCAGACTGACGAAAGAACGGCCCAACTCTACCGTCCAAGGAGCATAATCTTTCAAGAACTTCTCAGAGAAATGGAACATGTGGCTGGTAGCCAATATGGGTTGTCCTTTCTCGTCATATTGCCAATCCGTTCCCAACAAATAACGGTAACCACCAATAATCTCTTCTTCCTCAGGATTCCATACTATCAATTGTTTATAACAGTTATCACAAGTATCAAACTCGTCGATATCCATTTCCTTACCTGTGCCACCACCAGCTTCGCGGAAGGCAATCTCACGCAATCGTCCGATCTCCCTCATCACGTTAGGCGCATTATGCGCTGTGACAACGTAGATTTCGTTGTTGCTCTTGTTGGTCATACGAAGCTGCTTGTCAGATGTCAGCTCGCTTTTAAGCAGTTCTTTACTGATTGGCTGGATGATGGGTTGTTCCATGTTTAGTTGAGAGATTAGATTTGAAAGTTATAGGGAATAGACTTGATTTTGAACAAATTGCGCCCATTCCAACGGAGTTTTACTCTTATCGAAGGTCTGCCAGGGAATGGGCTTTCCGATTTTCACTTCGAACGTCTTGCCTACATTCTTGTACATCTCGTCTACCAAGAAGAGCATAGCCAGATTGAAAGGCAGGAAACGATCGCTGAAGTTTGCCAGACGATAGAAGAATTTCGAATTCTGTCCACTGAAGTGGATGGGAACGATGTCACGCTGACACTCGACACTCTTCACGACAAACGTCTTTGACCAGGGAATATCACGTATCACACCATTCTTTTTGCGCGAACAAATGCCAGCAGGATACATCAGCATGTGGTTGTCACTTTCGAAGCCAGCCTTTACCATAGCTGGGAAATTACGGCTCTGATGACCCGTTTTGTTAATAGGGATACAAAGTGGTGCTAAGCCTGGCAGGTTCATCAGCAGGTCATTCACCAAATAACGAAACCTTGAATTGTAGTGGCGTCCGATAATGGCACCAAGTGCTACACCATCTTCACCACCCAATGGATGGTTCGACACAAAGGTATAGAGTCTGCCATCATTAGGATCAGGCAGATTTTCCTTTCCTTTTATCACAAGCGTCATTTGCAAGTAGCGAACACATTCTTCAAGCCACTCTGTACCTACTTTATCGCGTGACTCCCATAAGAACTTGTTCACCTCATCCTGATGGGCTATACGTTTGAGCCATGAAACAAGAAAGCCTGGTACCCACTTAACCTTGGTTCCCATCTTACTCTTCAAGATATTGTCAATATCTATCGTTTTTTCTGTAATTTGCCCCATGTTTCTCTCAGATATTCCGTAACATGAGTGCAAAGGTAAGCATTTTATTTTGTAATTCTTGCACTTTTTATCATAAAATGTGCAAAAAAAGTAAAACCACCTTTGAAACTGCCTCTAGACTATTATTTTGCCCCACCAACGTAGTAAAAACACAAATAGCTAATTATCAGATGCTTAACTATTATTTCACAAAATTTAAAGATTCGCTTACCAAAAAAATCGAATAATTGTGGGGAATTGTGGGGGAAAATGATTACCTTTGCACCCAAAGTTACAAATAACACATAAGTACGCATGCGTTTTTTAGGTAATATAGAGGCAAAAACAGACACAAAAGGTCGCGCTTTTCTCCCCGCAGCTTTCCGAAAAGTACTGCAGATGAACAGCGAGGAGCGCCTGGTACTACGCAAGGATGTATTCCAGCCTTGCCTAGTACTCTATCCAGAAAGCGTATGGAACGAACAGATGGACCAGATGCGTGCTCGGTTGAATCGTTGGAACCGTCAGCATCAACAAGTATTTCGTCAGTTTGTCAGCGAAGTGGAACTACTGACGCTTGACGGAAACGGTCGCTTCCTGATTCCCAAACGCTATCAGCGTATGGCAGAAATAGAGCAAGACATCAAGTTTGTAGGCATGGGCGACACCATAGAGATATGGAGCAACAAGAAAGCCGAAGAACAACAGATGAAACCTGATGACTTCGAAGTTGCCCTTGAAGAACTATTATAATAGATGATCGTCACGGCAGAGACTTATCATGTTCCTGTACTCCTCAAGGAGAGTGTCGACGGGCTGGATATCCAGCCCGATGGCATTTACGTTGACGTGACTTTCGGTGGTGGCGGCCACTCTCGCGAAATTCTGTCGCATCTAGGCAAGAATGGTCATCTTTATAGCTTCGACCAGGATGCTGATGCCGAGAAAAATCTGGTTGCAGATGATAGATTTACCTTCGTTCGCAGCAACTTTAGGTATATCAGTCAGTGGATGCGCTACTATCAGGTCGAGAAGATTGATGGAATATTAGCCGACTTGGGCGTTTCGAGTCACCATTTCGACGATGAGACACGCGGCTTCTCGTTCCGCTTCGATGCTCCGCTCGACATGCGCATGAACAAACGTGCTGGACAGACTGCTGCCGACATTCTGAACGACTACACAGAAGAGCAACTGGCTGACGTGCTGTATCTCTACGGAGAATTGAAGAACGCACGTCGAATAGCCAAAGCCATTGTGGCATACAGAGGTCATCAACGCATAGAGACCACAGGAGAATTGCTAACGGCACTGGGTATCGACGCCAAACAGGAAAATTCTCAATTGTCAATTGTCAATTCTCAATTGAAGAAAGACATGGCACGCCTCTATCAGGCACTGCGTATCGAAGTGAATCACGAGATGGATGCCTTACGCGACATGCTTCATGGGGCTACGGAACTGCTAAGAGAAGGGGGACGACTGAGTGTCATCACCTATCACTCATTGGAAGACCGCATCGTTAAGAACGTGATGAAGGCTGGCAATGCAGAGGGAAAGATAGAACAAGACTTCTATGGTCGCGTATCATCTCCCTTCCGACTGATTGGCAAGATGATAACACCCAGCCAAGAGGAACAAGAACGCAATCCACGCAGTCGCAGTGCTAAACTGAGAATCGCAGAAAAGATTTAATGAGAAAATGGATATAAACGACAAGATAACACCTGCTGACGAAGAGCAAGCAGAAGCAGAGAAGGCTGAAGAGACTATCAAGGAGACGCTCGAGAAAATCAAGCAGACAGCCAGCGAGGAAGACCCGAATCCATCGGGCAAGCTAAACCTGCGCACCATACTGGGTGGCGATCTACTGACCACGCAGATGGTACGTTCGCAGATATGGCTGTTTATCATGATTGTGGCGTTTAGTCTTGTCTACGTGGCCTTCCGCTATCAGTGTCAGCAAGACATGATCAAGATTGACAAACTGGAAGGAAAGTTGAAGGATGCGAAGTTCAAGGCATTGTCAGCAAGTAGTACGCTGACTGCCAAGAGTCGCGAGAGCCACGTACTTGACATCTTGAAACAAAACAAGGACTCGCTGCTCCATCAGGCAGACCAGCCCCCATATATTATAGAAGTACCAGAATGAGCAAGTTCAGTAATGACCAGGTAATGCCGCGCTACATGATAATCGCTGTAGTGCTGACGCTCATCGGAATTGCCATCATCGGCAAGGCCTTCTATATCATGACCGCTAAAAAGCAATACTGGACAGAGGTTGCCGACCGACTGAAACGTGACTCAGTGAGTGTAAAGCCCACACGAGGCAATATTCTAAGTTGTGACGGACAGCTGATGGCCACCTCCATACCTGAATATAAAATATATATGGACTTCCAGGCAGCAGCTTTCGTTGATGGCGACTCGTTATGGAATGACAAAGTAGACAGTATCTGTGAAGGACTGAACAAGATATTCCCCACGATTACCTCACACGAATTCAAGGTGTGGCTGGAGACTGGCAAACACAAGGTTAACAAAAATGGCTCTGTCGGCGCCCGTCATTGGCCTATCTGGCCCAAGCGAATCGATTACAACACGTATGTTGAGGTCAGCCAACTGCCATTCCTAAACATGCCAAAATACAAAAGCGGATTCCATACCGAGGAGTTCAATGCCCGTCGACGTCCGTTTGGCTCGTTGGCATTACGCACGGTTGGAGGTATGTATGGTGCCAAAGACTCAGCTTACTATGGTATTGAGCTCTCCTATGACAGCCTGTTGCGTGGTACACCAGGCATCACAGGACGTCGTAAAATTCTAAACAAATACATGAATATTCCCGTCACACTGCCTGTTGACGGATGTGACATCGTGACAACAATTGATGTCAATATGCAAGACCTGGCCGAGCGTTCTCTACTCGATATGCTGAAGAGTCCACAAGTGAACGGTGAGATGGGTGTCGCCATCCTGATGGAGGTGGCCACAGGTGACGTGAAGGCTATTGTCAACATGATCAAGAATCAGGACGGACAGTACATAGAAGCTGTCAATTCGGCCATCAGTTATCGATGCGAACCTGGCTCCGTATTCAAAGTGGCTTCATTCTTGGTGGCTCTTGACGACGGAGTTGCCGATACCAGCTATGTCATCCATACTGGTTGTGGTGTGGAGATGATGCACGGTCGTCCCATGAAGGACCACAACTGGCGTCGTGGTGGTTATGGCGATATTAATATGGCACGCGCGCTGGAAGTCAGTTCTAATATCGGTGTGAGTCATGTCATTGACAAATATTATGGTAAAGAGCCTGAGCGCTATGTCAAGGGACTTTATCGCGTAGGCATCCACGAAGATCTGAAGTTGCCGTTGGTAGGTTATCTGCCTCCCAGCATCCGTATGCCGGAAAGAAACAAGCGCGGACAGTACCTCAATTGGAGCAAAACTGCCCTGCCCTGGATGTCGATAGGTTACGAAACACAGATTGCACCAATTAATACGGTGACATTCTATAATGCCATTGCCAACAACGGAAAGATGATGCGTCCTCGCTTTGTCAAAAAGGTCATGAAGAATGGTGAGACCATTGCCGAATATCCGCCACAGGTTATCAAGCCGAGTATAGCCAAACCTCAGGCTATCAAGACTATGCAGACCATTTTGGAACATGTTGTCAGCCAAGGACTTGGACGAAAGGCTGGTTCACCACTATTTAAGGTTGCCGGTAAGACGGGAACCGCGCAGGTGGCCGACCAATATGGTGGCTATCATTCTGGCACCACCCGCTACTGGTTGTCGTTTGCAGGTTACTTCCCTGCCGACAATCCCCGTTATTCCTGCATTGTCTGTATCAAGAAGTCAGGACTGCCCGCTTCTGGTGGTGGCATGAGTGGTGTTGTTTTCCATCATATT
>Ga0256405_10006376_pt1 | contig 18966 bp, 18 predicted proteins | sample RumenRJG_02DNA_FD_189096 | JGI IMG/M metagenome (GOLD analysis project Ga0256405, IMG submission 189096) | Bovine rumen microbial communities from Lethbridge, Alberta, Canada - RJG_02 | ecosystem: Host-associated > Mammals > Digestive system > Stomach > Rumen | place: Canada: Alberta... | reverse complement strand
TTCGCCTAGATAGATATTAATACAACATATCTAGTATAACATATAAAACAAAGAAACACCACTGAAAAATGGTGTTTCTTTGAATTTTTTACATTGCGTACTTATCTATACCCGCAAAATTTGGGATCAGTGTCACCGGGGTTTTGATATGAATTAAATGATTTTCATGAGACGTCAGACAAAATAAAAGAAACCGGCGGTTAAATGATAACCGGACCGGTTTCCTGAATATTTATGTTTAGGAACTACTAGAAGTTGAACTGATCCTTTTCGTATTTCTTGGAGAGCCTGATGTCGTCTCCAAGCTGTTCAATCAGGGTTTCAAGTTCTGCTTCCGCTTCATCAAGCTTGATTTCCAGATTATCAAGGGCAATGAGTTCTTCTTCGCATTCATTGCTTTGTTCACCCTTTTCGTGGCATACCAGATCAGAACGGGTCTTCTGGGCATCAAACTTTTCCTGTGCGAAGCGTAAAGGAAGGTCGTGAGGCTTTTTGAAGCTTACGCCTGCTGAATCAACGTTAACATAGAGCCACGGATGACCCCAGTCCCATACCGGGAATATGAATTCCACTGCGTTGTTTTCGGCAGTATACAGTGATGTGTTGCTGTTGATTTTGCCTAACAGGGCAACAAAAATAACTGTGATGATACCGTAAAGAAGAACTTTATAAAACATATTACCACTCTCTTACAATTTGCAGATAATTTTTACAGTCTGATAACATTATACTAAAAAAATATGTCTATCGTACAGTTTTACAATAAATATATAAATTTCTTTGTTCTTGGCAATGATTATCTGAATTAAGTAAGAATATTTACGCAAAAAAAGATGAGAACCTGAAGGTTCTCATCCCTGATAATGTGTTTAACGTGCCGTTTTCAGACAGTCAATACTAGTTTTTGAATCTCATTGACAGATCCATTGCTCTTACGTTCTTGGTAAGGGCACCGACGGAAATGAAATCTACGCCGATCTTCGCATATCTTGCAATGGTTGAAAGATTTACGTTGCCGCTGATTTCAAGCTTGGCTTTGTGATTGGTGATTTTTACCGCTTCTTCCATTGCCGGAATGTCAAAGTTGTCCAGCATGATGATGTCACTGTTTGCATCAAGAGCCTGCTGAAGTTCATCAAGGTTTTCCACTTCAACTTCAACCATTTTTCCGGGATTGAGCTTTCTGGCGGTTTCGATGGCCTGTCTGATGCCGCCGCATGCCATGATGTGGTTTTCCTTTATAAGATACGCATCAAAAAGTCCCATGCGGTGATTGTGACCGCCGCCTGCAACAACTGCATGCTTAAGAGCGGTGCGGAGTCCAGGAACTGTTTTTCTGGTGTCGAGAAGGGTACAGTTTGTGCCTCTCATTTCCTTAACGTATGCGGAAACGGCAGTGGCAACGCCGGAAAGGGTCTGTACGAAATTAAGAGCGGTACGTTCAGCCGTAAGCATGATACGGGCATTTCCGTGAAGACGGAAAAGTTCCTGTCCCGGAGCAACCTTGTCACCATCCTTGACGAGCCATTCCACGGTAACGCGGTCACCGAGCTGATGAAATATTTCGTCAACCCATGCTTTGCCGCAGAATACGCCTTCTTCTCTGGTAATAACGGTGGCATCGCTTACGCGGTCGGCAGGAATCAGCTGAGCCGTAATATCAAGAGAAGGATCAAGTTCACCGCCCAAATCCTCTTTGAGGGCAAGCGCAACGGAATTGGTAATATCATTACTTAACATAATATGTGTCCTGTTTTCGTTTAAGTACGGAAAAGTGACGGTTAAAAATCACATCCCGGTGCATTATATCATGAATCGTATGGTTTTTTCCGCATACGTCCACTTAATGATTTCATGCTCCGTGGTCATGCCGAATTGGCCGTGATGCCTGCGGTCACGTGTTTTTGGAGAGCCGCTTCGAATCGGGATCTGAATTAAGCATGCTGAAATGAGATTTAAGTCGAAAAAATGATAAAAAAAATGTATAATACAGCACCCATTGTGTTTTGCACGATGGACGGTTTTATTTATTGGAAACTTTAGTGAAGCAGTATGTTGGAAATAACCTCTCTTGAAAACAGATTAAGCGATTACCAGAATCGCACCGACAGCCTCAGGGGGTATCTTTGACCCGGACAGCAAACGTGAACGCCTTGAAGAAGTTGCGGGTTTGCTGGAAAATCCTGAAGTCTGGGGTGATCAGGCCAGATATCAGGAACTGAGCAGGGAAAAGCAGGAACTCGAGTCATGTACCGGAACCTTTGACACCCTGTCAGGATATTTTGATGACTGTGATGTTCTTTTTGAAATGGTTAAGACCGATCAGGATGAGATGGCGTATCAGGAGCTGATTTCCGTCCTCGATTCAGTTGACAGCCTATTGTCGGAACTTGAGTTTAAGCGCATGTTCAGCGGTACGCACGATGCATCCAACTGTTACATGGACATTCAGTCCGGATCCGGCGGAACCGAAGCTCAGGACTGGGCCAGCATGATTATGCGCATGTATTTGAAATTTGCGGATAAGAACGGATTTAAGAGCGAAATTATCGAAATATCGGAAGGTGAAGTTGCCGGAATCAAATCGGCAACCATCAAGTTTACCGGACCGTATGCCTACGGCTGGTTCAGAACCGAGACCGGTGTTCACCGTCTGGTGCGTAAGTCTCCTTTTGATTCAGGAAACCGTCGTCATACGTCATTCTGTTCAGCGTTTGTTTATCCGGAAGTGGATGACAAAATTGAAATTGAAATCAATCCGGCTGACCTCCGTGTGGACGTCTACAGGGCATCAGGTGCAGGCGGACAGCACATTAACAAGACCGATTCCGCAATCAGAATCACCCATATTCCGACAAATACGGTGGTACAGTGTCAGAATGAACGTTCCCAGCATCAGAACAGGGAACAGGCGATGAAGCAGTTAAAGGCAAAGCTTTATGAACTGGAACTCCGTAAGAAACAGGAAGAAAAGCAGAGTCTTGAAGATTCAAAGTCTGATATCGGCTGGGGAAGTCAGATCAGATCATATGTACTGGACGATTCACGCGTAAAAGACTTGCGTACCGGTTATGAAGACAGAAATACCGTGTCTGTGCTGGACGGCGGTATAAAGGAATTTATTAGAGAAAGCTTAAAAGCAGGACTTTAATTCAATAGGAAAAATTATGGAAAATCAGCTTGAGACTCAGAATTCTGAGTTAAACAATGAAATGGCACAGCGTCTCGCTAAGTTAGATGAAATCAGAAAAAACGGTATCGCTTTTCCTAACGATTTCCGCAGAGATCACATCTCATCAGATTTACACAGCCTTTATGATGATAAAGATCCGGAGGCTCTTGAAGCTGAGAAACACGTAGTTAAGATTGCAGGCCGCATGCTTACCCGCCGTATCATGGGCAAGGCTTCTTTCGCAACCCTTCAGGATATGGGCGGAAAGATTCAGATCTACGTAACCCGTGATGATTTACCTGAAAATCAGTACAACGAAGAATTCAAGAAATACGATCTCGGTGACATCGTCGGCTGTGAAGGTCGCGTGTTCAAGACCAAGACCGGTGAATTATCAGTTCACGTAACCAATATCAGATTACTGACCAAGGCTCTGCGTCCTCTTCCTGAAAAGTTCAAGGGGCTTGTTGACCAGGAAGCCCGTTGCCGTCAGAGATATCTTGACCTGATTTCCAACGAACGTTCAAGAAATACCTTCATCATCCGTTCAAAGGTTATTGCCGGTATCAGAAAGTACATGACCTCTCACGGCTTCATGGAAGTTGAAACCCCAATGATGCAGACCATCCCTGGCGGTGCATCAGCCAGACCGTTCATTACTCACCACAATGCCCTTGATATGGACATGTATCTCCGTATCGCTCCTGAACTCTTCCTTAAGAGACTGGTTGTAGGCGGTTTTGAACGCGTGTTCGAAATTAACCGTAACTTCCGTAATGAAGGTATTGACGTAAGACATAACCCTGAATTCACAATGATGGAATTCTACATGGCCTATGCCGACTATCATGACCTTATTGATTTTACCGAAGATCTGTTCAAGACTCTTGCTCTCGAAGTTCTCGGTACTACCAAGATTCACTATGCTAAGGAAGGTGAAGAAGGTCTTGATCTCGATTTCGCACAGCCGTTTGACCGTCTTACCATGAAGGAAGCAATTCTTAAGTATGCAGACTGGATTAAGCCGGAAGACCTCGAAGATTACGATCGTGCTCATGCCATTGCCGAAAAGCTTCACATCGAAATCTTAAGTGCCTGGAAGCTCGGTCATCTGATTTCTGCAATTTTCGAAGAGGTTGCAGAACACAATCTCCAGCATCCAACCTTCATTACAGAATATCCTTTTGAAATTTCTCCTCTGGCAAGAAGAAATGACAAGAACCCTGATTTTACCGACCGTTTCGAATTCTTTATCGCCGGCCGTGAATTGGGTAATGCGTTCTCAGAACTTAACGATGCTCAGGATCAGGCAGCCAGATTCAGAGCTCAGGTTGAACAGAAGGAAGCCGGTGACGACGAAGCTATGTACTACGATGCTGACTTCATTACCGCTCTGGAACACGGTCTGCCTCCGACAGCCGGTGAAGGTATCGGTATCGACAGACTGGTAATGCTGTTTGCAAACTGTCACACCATCAGAGACGTGATTTTATTCCCTACACTCAGACCTCAGAAGTAATTTCAATGGCTGAGTGAAATAAAAGCCGGGAAAGAAATGATTTTGGAATCGAATATTATTTCTCTTCGGAGTATAATAAAGCCGGCTTGTTGATAATTTTAGCAAAGGAAATTAGAAGAATGATCCATGGATCAATAGTTGCTCTTATTACTCCGTTCAAGGACGGAAAACTTGATGAAGCTGCTCTCCGCAATATTGTTAAGTGGCACATCGAACAGGGAACCAATGGCATTGTTCCGGTAGGTACCACTGGTGAATGTCCTACCCTTACCCCTGAAGAACACTGCCGTGTTATCGAAATTACGGCAGAAATCGCCAAGGGTAAAATGAGCATCATTGCCGGTGCTGGTTCTAACAATCCGGTTGAAGCCATTGAATACAGCAAGGTTGCCGAAAAGGCTGGTGCCGATGCAACCCTGCACGTTGCCGGTTACTACAACCGTCCAAATCAGGACGGCCTCTATGCCCACTTCAAGAAGCTTCATGACGAAACCAATATTCCTATCGTTCTGTACAACATTCCCGGCAGAGCAGTTGTGAATATCCTTCCTGAAACCGTGGCTAAGCTTGCCGAGCTTCCTCGCGTAATCGGCATCAAGGATGCTACCGGTGATCTGGCAAGACCATGGGTTGAAAGACAGCTCATTAAGAGAAAGGACTTCGTATGGCTCTCCGGTGAAGATGCCACTGCCGTAAGTTACAACGTTGCCGGCGGTACCGGTGTTATTTCCGTAACCGCAAACGTTGCTCCAAAGCTTGTTGCCGAAGTTCAGGCTCTTACTCTTGAAGGTAAGTACATTGAAGCTCGTGAAAAGCAGGACAGCCTCATGCGTCTTCACAAGCTGATGTTCAAGGAACCAAGCCCGGCAGGAGCCAAGTATGCATGTTCACTGCTCGGACTGTGCACTGAGGAATGCCGTCTGCCTGTAATGCCTCTTTCCGCTCAGACCAAGTCTGAAATCAAGAGTGCAATGCAGGATTTAAGCCTTATCTAGTAAGAAAAAGGTTGAATCGGACAGGGCCGCAAATCACTGATTTGCGGCCTTTTTTGTGGAAGGACGCAGAACGGTGACTGACCGGGAAACGGGCCCCTGCATCACGCCACAAACTGTTTCGGGAATAAAGCCGCATATCGTATAATCTGCAATTGTGTGTATTAGACGAATCATAATGTATAATATCCGCAGTCCGAATCCCAATGTCACATGACGGCAGAATTAAATTAATTTATTAACAGGCAGAATAATAGTTATGGAAAATGTAATTGAAGAAGAAGTTCCTCATCTCAGAAGAATTAAAAGTTATGTTTTAAGAGAAGGCCGTCTGACAACAGGTCAGGAAAGAGCTCTCAGGGAATTGTGGCCGGTATGGGGCATTGAGTACGAAGAAAGCCGGCTCGATATCGATAAAACATACGGCCGTGAAGGGGCTCCGCTTACCGTTGAAATCGGATTCGGCATGGGCAAGTCTCTTGTTGAAATGGCTCTTAAGGCTCCTGAACGCAATTTTCTCGGAATTGAGGTTCATACCCCAGGAATCGGTGCATGTCTTGCAGATATCCGTGATAAGGGCATAAGCAATTTAAGAATTGTGCACCACGATGCCGTTGAAGTATTAAACAATATGATTCCGGACGGATCCATTGATACTCTTCAGCTGTTTTTCCCGGATCCGTGGCATAAGGCCCGTCATCACAAGAGAAGAATCGTAAAGCCAGAATTTCTGGATCTGATTATGCCTAAGCTCAGATGCGGCGGAATTATTCACATGGCAACCGACTGGGAAAATTATGCGGAACAGATGCTTGAGGTATTGAGTGCCGATGAGCGTATCGAGAACCTGTCCGCCGACAATACCTATGTACCGAGACCGGATTTCCGTCCGCTTACAAAATTTGAATTAAGAGGCCAGAGACTCGGCCACGGCGTGTGGGATTTAATGTTTAGGAAAAAATAAAATGTCCACCAGCAGACTTGAAGCTCTGACAGCATGGTATAAAAGCCTGTCAGCAAACCACGTTTCGGTTCCGGTAATGATTAGCGGTGATGCCTCCTTCAGAAAATTCTACAGGGTGGACGAGGGGATTCTTATGGATGCTCCTCCCGCAACAGAAAAGAACAGAGAGTTTGTTGAACTGAGCGCCCTTTATCTGAGTAACGGCATAAGGGTGCCGAAGGTTCTTTCCGTAGACTATGAGCACGGCTTCCTGTTGGTTGATGATCTTGGCAACGAGACCATGTCCAAGCATATGAATGCGGAAGAAAGCATGCCATTGTGCCTCAGAGCCGTAAAACTTCTGGCTCGTCTTGCAGGAGCAGGTGCCTCAGGCCTGCCTTCGTTCGACCGTGAATTCATGCTGAGAGAAATCGATATTGGAACTGAATGGTATTTCCGCAAAGCTCAGGGAGTCACGTTTACGTCTGATGACGGGAAGATCGTTAAGGATGCTGCTGAAATAATGATTTCCAATAATCTCAGTCTGCCACAGGTATTCATGCATCGTGATTTTCACTGCAGAAACATAATGATTTCCGGAGACGGGCTTGCCCTTGTTGATTTTCAGGACAGCGTTCTCGGTCCGCTCACCTACGATTTTGCCTCACTGATATTCGACTGCTACCGTGATTTCTCCGAAGAGGATCGTACCTTTTTAATAAAGGCTTTTATGGATGAAGTCCGGAAAACAGGCGTTCTCGGTGATTCAGTGGATTTTGATGAATTCAGAAGAGCCGTATACATCACTGCTCTGCAGAGACTGTATAAATGCGTGGGTATATTCAGCAGACTGTATTTCCGTGACGGAAAGAACGGATATCTGCAGTACATTCCGAGGGTTATCCACAATATCCGGATGATTTGCGGAATGTACCCTGAACTGTCCGATCTGGCAGGCCTTTTTGAAAAATACAGCCGCCATAATCCGGATTTTGCCGATCTGGTGAATTCCTGCAGCAGTTTTAAGGCTTCTTAATCTTTCTTAAACGATCCGCGGTACCTTCAGGACTATGGATGGTTCCGCGGAACCCAACGTCTGAAAAACGTTTCTGTCCTGTTTATAAAGCGTTTAAATGTGGTCGTGAACACACTATAATCAGACTTTCCCGTTTAAGTTGTAGGTTAATTTTATGTTTGGGATTAAAATGCAGTAAGAGCCATTGTGTCAGTTAAGTTCCTGACTGTTACCGATAATTCCCAAAAAATAATCATCAGCAATAAGGGTTGTAAATATGAAGGCTATGATTCTGGCTGCCGGCCGGGGCGAAAGAATGCGTCCGCTGACCGATACCACCCCAAAACCTTTACTTAAGGTAAATGATAAGTCTTTGATTGAATATCATATCGAAAAGCTCAAAAATGTCGGAATTACGGAACTGGTAATAAACCATGCCTGGCTCGGTAACCTCATAGAGGAACGTCTGGGAGACGGAAAAAAATACGGGGTGCACATCAGTTATTCTCCGGAACAGCCGGGAGGTCTTGAGACGGCAGGAGGAATCAGACATGCACTTCATCTTCTTGGTGACGAGCCTTTTGCCGTGGTTAACGGTGACGTATACTGTGAACTGGACTACGGTGAGCTTGTCAGGACTGAACTCGGGGATGCGCTGGGATGTCTGTATCTGACTGACAATCCTGATTTTCATCCTGAAGGGGATTTCAGCATAAGGGACGGATATCTGGCATCTGACAGGGAACTGACCTTCAGCGGAATAGCGGTATACAGACCGGAGGCCTTCAGGGATATTCCTGACGAGAGGGCAAAGCTTAAGCCGTATTTTGACAGGTGGATTGCCGAAAGACAGCTTCTTGCACGTTATCTGCAGGCATACTGGTGTGATGTCGGCACTCCGGAAAGACTTGGCAGTCTTGATTTGCGTCTCAGGGAAATGAATAAGGCGGAGGCATAAATGAGTGATATAGTGAATCAGGTGGCAAAGAGAGCCTTTACTCTTGTTCTTACCGTTATCACTGCCGTGATATCCTTTTATTTCATGTTTGACACTCCGATGCCGGCCATGATTCTTGTAGGCGTGGCATGGGCTGTCGGAGCCGCACTGGATAAGAAGTACAATCCCGCAAACAAAAGACCTGAATATACCGAAGAGCAGAAACGCATTTTCAATGCTTCAAAATTTATTCTGGCCGGTTATATTTCACACAATTCCAGAGCCAGACCAAACCAGCTGGAAAAGATACTGAAAAGGCTTGATGATCTTGCTGACAGTGAGGAGGATAAGGCCTTTTTTGAAGAGCAGTTCAATCTGGGACGCACCGTCGGTTTCGATCCTACTGATACCTGCGTCAAACTCAGGGCTGCCATAAATGATGACGATGTTTACCGTCACCGTCTTATCGAGTTTCTTGTTTACGTTGTTTTCATTGACGGCGTAATGTCCATTGAGGAGAAGAATCGTCTGACCCGGGTTGCCGAAAGGATGGCCATACCGCTGTTTAAGCTTGAAAGGTACATCAGACAGAACAAGGCCATAAGTGAATTCGAAAACTTCATCTCCACTCTGGGAACAAGGCAGAAGCATGAAGAGGCCAGATATTCCAACAACGGTTACTCAAGAGGATACGTGCCTCATGATGAAGTGTCCAACTCTCTTGAGGTATTCGGGCTGAACAAGAAGGCCAACATTAACGATGTGCGTTCGGCATATCACAAGCTGATGAAGAAGTATCATCCCGATCGTCTGGTCTCCCGCGGACTCAGCCCCGACATGATTAAGCTTTATTCCGAGAAGACCAAGGTTATTCAGAAGGCGTATGACATTCTGAAAAAGCATTATGAGAGTCTCTGACATTAGCCTTTGGGCGTAAGGGGCATTCCTAAACGGAAGTTCACGGGGACACTAAAAGGGAACCCGTTATTGATCACCTGATTGATAACGGGTTTTTCATATCAGTTCCGGGCAGGGGCATCAGTCGGGAGCGATGCCGAATTCCTCACGGGTCTTTTGAATGAGTTCGAGTATTTCGGCCTCCGATACGGCCTTCGTTAAAATTGATTTAACGGCGTGTTCGATTGGAGAGTTCTCGGAATAATCGGTTTTGAATATGAGGGAGGCTCTCTTACCTGATGCACAGATGTCCCTTACTCTGTTCTTGCCGTTCGGATTCTTATCATCATATACGGCAATTGAGTGTCCGCCGAGATTATTCATTACCCTGAAGCATGGAATGTCAGTGGAACCGTCACCTATAAACAGCATTCTGTTGAAGGGAATCGTACGCTGTTCATCGGGAATATACCTGTTGACGGTACTGTTTTCACTTTCATCAAGGGCTCCCTTGTTTATTCTGAAAAGATACTGGGTTTTGGTGGTGTAGTTAATTGCCTGTGCCGGCCAGCAGGCTACTCCGTTGGCATCATACATGAAGCTGGATGCAAAGACCTTTTTGAATTTTCCGTTGATGGAACATCCTTCGATTATTTCCTTAAGCCCAGATGATATGATGTAATGCTCCACGTTAACTCCTATGCTTTTACCAAAGGAATTGATGCGGTCGAACCAGGTTTCAACACCGGGGAAGAGAGTGATTTTTTTCCCGTTATTTACAAAATCCTCTCTTCTGATTGGGAGATCCGCAGCCTGTGCCTTCTTGATCATGAGGTACATGTATGACAGGATGTGGTCGGCGTTCTGTCTTGTACCGATTATCGATGATTCCTTCCAGAATTCCTCTGCCGTTAAGCCAAGCTTGGGAATAAAATCATATTCCTGCATGTTGTGATTGCTGAGGGTGCCGTCAAAATCATATGCAATGGCAAAAGTTATTTCCTTATCCATGGTTCATCTCCACATAATATGTTCCGGTGAAGCACAGTCTGGAGTTTAAAACAGTTTTACGTCATCCGGAATGTCAAATGGCGGTAAGGTGGTAAACTCCATGAGTTCATTGGTAACAGGATGGTAAAAAGACAGATACCCGGCATGGAGCTGCAGATGCGGAACCATATCCCTGAGTTCAGGAGGCGCGTATAAATGATCTCCGAGAATCGGATGTCCCAGCACCATCATATGAACTCTGAGCTGATGAGACCTGCCGGTAATCGGCTGCAGTTTTACCAGAGTTCTGTCATTTTCCCTTTTCAGACACGTATAATTGGTGATGGCCTCGCGCCCGTTAACGTAATCGACGCGCTGCAGAGGTCTGTTCAGCCAGTCCACGCACAGAGGTTTGTTAACAACTCCCGTATCCTGTTCCACAACTCCGCCGACCCAGGCAAAATAGGTCTTGTGGGTTTTTCTTTCCTGAAACTGCTTGCCGAGGCGACCGGCGGCAGTTTTGTTTTTGGCCACAACCAGAATGCCTGAAGTGCTCATGTCAAGTCTGTGCACGGCCGCCGCATCCGGACTGTCTCTTCTGACACGGCTGAGGATACTGTCATTATGTTCCGCTGCTTTTCCGGGGACGCTCAGCAGTCCGCTGGGCTTGTTTACGACAATAATGTCGGTATCTTCATAGAGAACCTCCAGAAACGGTTCCATTGGCGGATTGTATACGAAGGTGTCTGAATCTTGATTACTCATATAATTAGTATATTCTGTCTGTTGCGTTATCGATGTGTGATTGATTGCTTTTTTGATGAAACTCCGGATATTTTAACCGACTGTTTTGAGTTTTGTTAAATTTTTTATCCGGGAACGTCATGAGGGGCGGTGCGGTATCAGTAATAATGAATATTATCAGGTATTGTGTAGTACGTCATTGATATGACGTAAATCTGTTTTTTATTGAATATAAAATAATGTAGAATGAGCATGTCCCGTGTTTATGACAAGAAAATAGGAAGTTTTATGTCAGCATTAGAACTCCGTGCCTACGGCGGTGTGGAAAATCTGGTTTTTAATGACAGCACTGAAGTTGCTTTACCGGAAAAAGATGAAGTCCAGGTCAGGATTTTAGCTGCAGGCGTGAATGTCATAGATACAAAAATCCGTCAGGGTACAAGTTTTGCCGCAAAGACCAGAGGGGAAAGATTTCCCTGGACCATCGGTTTTGACATGAGCGGCGAAGTCGTGAAGGTTCCCAAAGATTGTGAGGACTTTCAGGAGGGTGATTTGGTATGCGGTCTTGTGGGCTTTCCGCTGAACGGCGGTGCGTACAGTTCCGTGAATAACTTCCAGACATCCGAACTCATAAAGATTCCGGAAGGCTGCGGAATTAAGGTTGCCGGAGCTCTTCCTCTGGCAGGTCTTACCGCATATCAGGCTCTTTTTGACATCGGTCATTTACAGCCTGAGCAGACCGTAATCATTTCCGCTGCTGCCGGCGGTGTCGGACACATTGCCGTTCAGCTTGCAAAAAATGCCGGTGCCAGAGTTCTCGGCATATGTTCCAAGGAAAACCACAAATTCGTAAAGGGACTGGGGGCGGATGCCGTTGCCGAATATGACAACGAGGAATGTCTTAAATGGCAGAGTGAGGCCGATCTGTTCATAGATCTTGTGGGCGGACAGAGCGCAATCAATAATCTGTCTCTTCTGAAGCTTAATGCCACCATGGTTTCTGTTCCCACAATAACTTATCAGGCAGTCAGACTTGCCGCCACCGACATGTCTATCAACGTGGCCGGAATGGTGGTCAAGCACAACAAGCTTCAACTTAAAAAGATGCTTGACATGATTGCGGACGGAGAACTGAAGGTGCATATTTCAGAGAGCTTCTTCCTGAAGGACGGTGCCAAGGCTCATGCCGTAATCGGTTGCGGTCATACCGTGGGCAAGGTAATCCTGCTGCCTAACGGGATAGTCCGTGAGGTAAAACCCTGATAACGCCTAATCATGAAAATTTCAAACATGTGAGAGATTTTTCCGATTACTTAAAAATAAAGATTAAAAACCCGGAGCACTGATAGTATGAACTCCGGGTTTTTTAATCAAATTACATAATTACCGTCGCATCGAACTGCCGCAACGTGCCCGATTTCAGTCAGTGGCAGCTCTTCTGAAGTGTCCGGTTATTTGCCGAAATTAAGATCATAAAGACGCTGAGTGTTGTTTGCGGCGTCGGTCAGATTAAGATGCTGATAGCTTTTTATCAGGTACTGAAGCGCTTCCTTGGTTTCGTCGCTTCCCTGATATGACAGAATAAGTTTCTGACAGTGTCTTGCCGTGGATATATAGGCCTGCTTCTTGTAATAGTATTTTATGACTGACATTTCGTGTTTTGAAAGCATGCTGCGGATAAATATCATGCGGGCATAGGCGTCTGCCGCATACAGGCTGTTAGGATATGAGGTATACAGTCTGTTGAAATCCTTAAATGCGGTTTCGTAATACGCCATGTCGCGTTCATGATTGTCGATATGGAGCAGATCCAGAAATCTGTCGGTTGCTTTCTGAAGATTGGTGAGACCGCGCATGTAGAGAACGTAGTCGATGTGTTCATCAGACGGATTAAGACGCATGAATTTGTCTATTTCCGCAATGGCCAGTTCGTTTTCTCTGTCCTTGTAGTAGGTGTAGATAAGGTTCAGCTGAACCTGATGTGCATACGGACCGAAAGGATAGCGGTTATCGATGGCTTCAAGATTGAGTCTGGCCTTGTGGTAGTTTTCACTGGCCATGGCCTTGTATGCATCGACATATAATTCATGCGGCTGTTTGTCTGGAATTACATCTCTGTTCTTGGATGAACAGGCAGTCATCATAATAATGCTTAAAATAGAAATTCCCAGTTTACTTGCAGTGCTCAGCATTTTTTATTTCCATTATCTGATTCTGGCAGATTTGATTAATTGTTCGTCTGTAATTGCGGCCATCTGCCGGTACGTCACGCCGTTCCGTAGTAATTTGTCCGCAACGGTCAGGCCGGTGGCTTTAGTATCTGATGTTCAGAGAGTCATAAAGTTCCGCTGACCTTTTACGGCCGTTGGTTACGGATGCGGGACTGACGACCCTGTGCGCAATGTTCTGATTATAATACACAAAAACCAATCAATATTCATTCAATAGTTGATAATGCGATGATAATCTTTGGTATTGGTGATTCGGATTCCTTTCAGACGAAATGATTTGCGGACATTTTGAAAGCATTTTTGCTGACGAATCAAAAAGAATGCATATAAATGACGGCATATGCTAGAATGCACTAAAATTTGAGGTGTTTATACATGAGTCAGACTATAGAATTAACTTCCGTCATTCCTGAAGACATGCACGGCATGAGACTGGATCAGGCATTAAGTGAGCTTTTTTCAGATTATTCCCGCAACAGACTGAAAGGCTGGATACTGGAAGGTCTTGTAACCGTAAACGGCAGACCGGTGCTTGTTCCCAGAGAAAAAATAAATGCCAATGACAGCGTGGTTATAAATGCGGTTATTGACAGTGAGGATCATTTTATTCCGGAAGAAATTCCCCTCAACATTGTTTATGAGGATGATGATCTGCTGGTTATAAACAAGCCTGCCGGACTTTCAGTTCATCCCGGTGCCGGTCGCAGAACCGGAACCCTTCTTAACGGACTGCTGTACAGATATCCGGAGAGCATAAATCTTCCGAGAGCCGGCATTGTGCACAGACTTGATATGGATACTTCCGGATTAATGGTTATTGCCAAGACCATCAGAGCCGTACACAAGCTGGTAAAAGCCATCTCCCGTCATGATGTTGTCCGTGAATACGAGGCAGTGGTCATCGGGCACATGACCGCAGGCGGTGAGGTTGACGAGCCTATAGGAAGACACCAGACCAACAGAATAATGATGTCCGTTGTACCTGAAGGCTACGGCAAGGAAGCCGTAACCCATTATCGTGTAATGGAAAAGTTCAGAGCCCATTCAAGACTTCGTTTAAGACTTGAAACAGGCAGAACCCACCAGATTCGTGTGCATATGTCATACATAAAGCATCCTCTGGTAGGTGATCCTCTTTACGGCGGTAAGAGAGCCAGATTCATTCCTAATGCGTCAGCCGAATTTACCCGTTACGTAAATACCTTCCCGAGACAGGCTCTTCATGCCATCAAGCTGGAATTCGTACATCCGTTTACCGGAGAGGAGCTGTCATTTGAAGCTCCGGTTCCTGATGACATGATTGAACTTGTTGAGGTGCTTCGTGAGGATACCAGAGAGCATCCGGATGACATTGTCTGGGGATTCTGATGTCCGGGCTTGGCAGGGATAACGGTCTTATGAGTACTCCGTCAGATAATCCGTCACTTGAGAAGTGTCTTATAAACGTAAATCCTGAGGCGGCGAACCTGCCGTCCGGAGTTCATATGGCTTTTACCACCAGAAAATGCGGCAGAAGCAGGGCTCCGTTTGACAGTTTCAATCTCGGCCTTCACGTCGGAGATGACCCGAAGCACGTTGATGAGAACAGAAAACGGCTTCTCACCGATCTCTCCGGTGTGGAAAGAATTGCGTGGCTGAATCAGATTCACTCCACTGACGTTGTTACGGTGGATGACGGTTACGGTAAGGCTCAGGATGCTGATGCCGCGGTAACCAGAAGCAGGGGAATTGCTCTGGCAATAATGACCGCTGACTGTCTTCCCGTCCTTCTGGCATCCGACGACGGTTCGGTGGTGGGAGCTGCCCACTGCGGCTGGCGCGGACTTGCCGGCGGTGTTCTTGAAAATACCGTCAGGAAGATGAATACCGATCCCGGGAAAATCACGGCATGGCTGGGGCCGTGCATAGGCCCTGAAGCCTTTGAGGTCGGCGAGATTGTCCGTGAGTCTTTCTGCTCCGGTAATCCTGACGGCGACAGATATTTCCGCGTGAGTCCGCCAAAGAACGGTGAAATCAAGTATCTTGCGGATTTGCCGGGGCTTGCACGTCAGAAGCTGAGGCAAATGGGGGTAGTCAGGGTAATATCATCAGGACTGTGCACCTATAGCGACAGCAGCCGGTTTTTCAGCTACAGGCGCGAACACGTCACCGGAAGAATGGCAAGCCTTGTATGGATAGGTTAGACTGTCAGCGGCCGTCGCCATGTCCTGTATTCTGTTCACGCAGACTTTTTCTCTTTTTTAATTCATTCTCTTCATTTCATGCCTGAGTTCCTTTTACCGTGAAAGATTTATTCTTGGATTTTCATGCATTCACGGTAATCAGCTTAATAACGGTTCCTAATTCCTTTTCCGGCAGAGGAAGACATAACGGAAAACATAACGGAAGACATCGTTTAATTAATGCGATTTCCGTGTCCCGGAAATTATTTTTCATTTACTGACATGTTCCTTTCCGTACTTTGTTTTTTATTATCCGCAGGATTTTTGGTCACCTGTATAAAATTCGATAAAAATATAATTTTTTTATCGTTTTACTTGAATATTTATCAAAAGATACCATGTCTTAAGTGTGAGATATAAAAATATACAGAGGTGACAGAGTATGAGATTAGAATCGTTAACCACTCAGCTGCAGGAGGCTTTGCAGGATGCGAATTCTCTCGTGGTTGTTAATGAACAGCAATTGATAGAACCTGCACACATCGTAGAAGCTCTCATCAGCATGCAGGGAAGCTCCATTCCGGCCATTCTGACGCTGTGCGGGGCAGATGCCAATGCCGTAAAAATTCTGCTTGATGAGGAAATAAAAAAGTTTCCTGTAGTTAAGGGCGCCGGTGCGAACATTCAGATGTCACCGGCTACCGGCAGGGTATTCAATCAGAGTGAAAGACTGGCAAAGGAATACCAGGACAAGTTTATTTCGTCTGAACTTTTCGTTAAGGCTGCCTTTACCGAAGATTCCCTGGTAAGGGAGGTTTTCACCAAATGCGGCATTAACAAGGGAAAGCTGGATGACGCCATAAACAAGGTTCGCGGCGGAGAGAAGGTAAATGATGCCGAAGTCGAATCCAACCGCCGTGCCCTTGAAAGATATACCATTGACCTTACCGCAAGGGCGGAAAGAGGTAAACTGGACCCGGTTATCGGCAGGGATGACGAAATAAGAAGAGCCATTCAGGTTCTGCAGCGCAGAACCAAGAACAACCCTGTTCTTATCGGTGAACCTGGTGTCGGTAAAACCGCCATTGTTGAAGGGCTGGCACAGCGTATCGTAAAGGGAGAAGTGCCTGAGGGGCTGAAGAACAAGAGACTGCTGTCCCTTGACATGGGCGCGTTAATCGCCGGCGCAAAATACAGAGGCGAATTTGAGGAAAGGTTAAAGGCCGTACTTAACGCTCTTGCAAAGGAAGAGGGCAGGGTTATTCTCTTTATCGATGAAATACATACCATGGTGGGAGCCGGCGGTGCCGACGGCGCCATGGATGCCGGTAACATGCTCAAGCCTGCGCTTGCAAGAGGCGATCTTCACTGCATGGGTGCCACAACACTTGACGAATACCGTAAATTCATCGAAAAGGACGCCGCCCTTGAAAGAAGATTCCAGAAGGTATTTGTGGGCGAACCTTCAGTTGAGGATACCATCGCCATACTGAGAGGTCTGCAGGAAAGGTATGAACTTCATCATCATGTTGAAATTACCGACCCGGCCATAATTGCCGCGGTAACCCTTTCCAACAGATACATTACCGACAGACAGCTCCCGGACAAGGCCATAGACCTTATCGATGAGGCTGCCGCAAGTATCAGAATGCAGATTGATTCAAAGCCTGAACCTCTGGATAAGCTGGAACGAAAGCTTATTCAGCTGAAGATCGAAAAACAGGCCGTGTCAAAGGACAGCGATGATGCAAGTAAGAAGCGTCTTGAAAACCTGAACGAGGAAATCGAGGCGAAGGAAAAGGAATACAGTGAACTAGAGGAAATCTGGAAGGCTGAAAAGTCCAGCATGCAGGGTGTTCAGCATCTTAAGGAGGAACTTGAAAAGGCAAGATTCGACTGTGAAACCGCACAGCGAAAGGGCGAATTTGAAAGAGCGGGTGAACTGCGTTACAGCATAATTCCTTCTCTTGAAAAGCAGATTGAGAATGTTAACAGGCTCAAGCTTGAAGCCAAGAATGACGACAGCAGACCAAAGCTTCTGCGTAACAAGGTTACCGAAAACGAAATCGCCGAGGTTGTTTCCAGGGCGACCGGTATTCCTGTTGCAAAGATGATGGCCGGTGAAAAGGAAAAACTGCTGAATATGGAAAACACCCTTCATGACAAGGTAATCGGTCAGAATGAGGCTGTTGACGCCATAGCAAATGCCATCAGAAGAAGCAGGGCCGGACTGTCTGATCCTAACAGACCGATTGGTTCATTCCTGTTTATGGGACCAACCGGCGTGGGTAAGACCGAACTCTGTAAGGCTCTCGCAGAATTCATGTTCGACACCAGGGACGCCATGGTCCGCATCGATATGAGTGAATTCATGGAAAAGTACTCAGTGAGCAGACTTGTCGGTGCTCCTCCGGGATACGTGGGTTACGATGAAGGCGGCTATCTTACCGAGGCCGTGAGAAGACGTCCTTACAGTGTCATCCTTCTCGATGAGGTTGAAAAGGCACATCCCGACGTGTTTAATATTCTGCTGCAGGTGCTTGATGACGGCAGACTTACCGACGGACAGGGCAGAACCGTGGACTTTAAGAACACGGTGATCATCATGACATCAAACATCGGTTCCGAAATCATTCAGGAGGAGACCGGTCATAAGAGTTATGATGAAATAAAGAGTGATCTGTTCCAGGTGCTTCGCAGTCATTTCAAGCCGGAATTCCTGAACAGAATTGATGAAACGGTGGTATTCCATCCGTTGGATGAGGAATGTATCAGAAAGATAGCCGGAATTCATCTGAAGAGTCTGAGTGACCGTCTTGCAGGTTCTGGTTTCCAGGTTGAGTTTTCCGACGGCCTGTTATCAAGGGTTGCCCACATCGGTTTCGATCCGGTATTCGGTGCAAGACCTCTGAGAAGGGCTATTCAGGATGTTGTGGAAAACCAGCTTGCACAGCTCGTTCTTAAGGGAGACCTCATGCCTGACAGCACATATGTGGTAGACCTTAATGAGAATGATGAACTTAAGGTAAGTAAAAAGTAGTCTGACGGATTACGAAACATATTACCCGGGCTGATGCCGCGTTTAAAAGGATTCTTCTCCGGAAGAATCCTTTTTGATTTTTGGTGAAGAAAATAATTTGTCGGATGGTAATGAAGTCAAAATGAGCAGGAAAAGACCAAATATGAACAAAAAATGATTGTTTTGATTATAAAATATTCAAAAAACATCTTTTTTGAGAAAAAGATCAAAAAAAGTGTTGACGAAAAAAATAAAAAACCTAAAATACACATCGTTCGCTGAACAGAGCGAAACGAAAAAAGTTCTTTAAAAACGAATCTAGACAATCTGTGTGGGCACTCGCTG
>Ga0256405_10006375_pt1 | contig 18967 bp, 13 predicted proteins | sample RumenRJG_02DNA_FD_189096 | JGI IMG/M metagenome (GOLD analysis project Ga0256405, IMG submission 189096) | Bovine rumen microbial communities from Lethbridge, Alberta, Canada - RJG_02 | ecosystem: Host-associated > Mammals > Digestive system > Stomach > Rumen | place: Canada: Alberta... | reverse complement strand
TAACGACTGGTTCTTGGTGGATACTTATCCTGACAAATGGCGTCATGCTAAACTCTATAAGGTGAACAGAAATACTGACGAGGTGGTGCTCTTAGCAGATGTCAAGAGTCCCAAGCAATTTGTGGCTCCCGATCCTCAGCATTGGTGGAAATGCGATTTGCATCCCCGTTGTGATGCTCAGGGCAGATGGGCATCCTTCGATACCGTTCATACAGGCATCCGCTCCTTGTGCATCATGCCCATACAAGATGAGAATCTGTAGAAAGGATCCTTTTCGATTACACTAGCAAAAAAACAGGCGGCCACCGAAAATCAATCAGATGACCGCCTGATTTGTTAATAATAAATTTTACTTTATCAAGACCTTTATCGCCTTTTCACCAATCTTTACGACAGCAACAGAACCTGATTGGAGTGAGGTTGCAATAGTAGTGCGTTCCTTTTCGCTGGTGGCGAAGCCGTACTCCTTGCCGTCAACACCATAGATGCCAATCGGGGTTCCTTCAACTGCACCTTGAATGGTGATGATGCCGCCTTGAGTCTGAATCAGTAAAGGCAGGGACTTTACCTCTGTTATTCCTGTTGCATTATCATTGTTCACGATACCTTCTGTGGCAGGCTCTACATCAATCCAGCACAGGGTAGCTGTGGCTACATCGCTATCATAGTAGTCCTCCTTTTGGGCATAGACGCTGATATAGTAAGTGACAGAGAATCGTACATTATTGCCGATACCGTCCTTAATGTCTTTATCTTCAATGACGGTATTATAAATGAATGTGGCATCCTCTGTCTTGCTGCTGAATGTCACTTTGCCATTAACATAGCTGATGGTAGGAGTAGCGCATGTCCCTATGATGTCCTTAGTGAATGAACCAGTCACCGTTACATCATGTGCAGGCATTGTCTCAGGAATTTTGCTCCAGCCAGAGAAAGAATAGCCTTCTTTATAAGGTTCTTTTTCAGGAGTTATTGTACTACCTTCTTCTAATTCAAAAGATTTATATACCGTGCCATCTATAATATAAGAAAGCGTGTATGTCATTTTAGGTAATTCAACAATAGTACCAAAATTACTCCACGGAGATGTTGACTTATACGCATCAGATGTCCCGTAAGGTACGTAAAGAGTGGCTTTTAAGTATGTGTCAGCTGCGAAGACATCTTGATTAATGTACATAGGGGTTTCTTTAGTGACCACTACTGCTTTTATATTTGATGAACCAGAAAAGGCTTTCTGTTCGATAGAACTAACGACATCACTAATATAAATAGAATCAAGAGATTTGCAGTCGGCAAAAGCTTCGCTTCCTATTGAAACTTTTCCTTTGTCTGTTATTTCTGTATAACCAGTAATTCGATTCCATCGGTCATAAATTGGATAAGGCTTTGTGTATAATTTCTTTGGAAAACGCACGACTTTAATACCCGATTCAATAAAAGCTCTCGTCTCAATAGAAGAAAGGAACTTTGGCCAATGAATTTCTTTTAATGCGCCATCATTTGCAAATGAGGCTGGCTCAAAAGACGAAATAGAATCTGGTATGTTAATAGAATGTAGTTTTGGCAAATTTTGATAGCTTCCTAATTTTGTAAGTCCTTCCGGGAGTTGAATTGTCTCAATATTTGTACAATTTTGGAAACTAGCTCCCATAGTCTTTACAGAAGGAGGTACAATCACATTTACAAATGTCAAATTTCCATAGAATGCACTTGTGCCTATTGATTCAAGACTGTCATTAAATGTAACAGGAGCATCTTCAATATATGCAAAAGTCATTGCTGGAATAACTTTTAAATGTTTCGGAATGACAATTTTGTCCATGTGCCCTCCCGAAAAAGCCCATTCTCCTATGGTACGAAGAGAGTCTGGTAAAGTTCCTAAAATTTTAACTCTATCAAAGGAATAGCTTCCAATGTGTTCTACACCTTTTGGTAGTGCAAAAGGTGCAATATTCGTAGATCTATAAAATCCATAATTCCCAATACTCTTTAGTGTGGAGGGAAGTTCTATAGATGAGATGCTTGTGTTATCCCTAAATGCATTATCTGCTATTCCTACAACAGTCCATGTTCGTTCACAATATGATACGGTTGACGGGATAACTATATTTCCAGAATATGCAGTTGCACCACTTTCAACAGGAGCAACAGCTATTGTCATATCCTGATATGACAATATGTTGTAATTTATGCCATTAACATTGAAATCCGCTGCAAATGCTAAATTAGAAATCAAGAATAATAGCAATAATAAAGATGTTCTTTTCATAAGATAGATCTTTTTAGTCATCTTCGAACAAAATAATCAATTTCTTTACAAAGCTACCTTAAAGGTCTTTCCTTCAGCTTTAACGATATAGGTACGTCCAGACGACAAGGGGATGAAGATATTATCATCAGTTGCCGTCACTTGGGTTGTACTGATACCGTCAAGGGTATATACCATACATGGTGTTCCCGTTGGAATATTGCTTACTTCTACACCATCGGCAGTTGCCTTAATTTTGATTTGTTGTACAGAATACGCAGGTTGAATCCCTGTATAATTAGTAAGTGCAACAATATTTCCAAAACCAGACCAGGGACTAGTTGTCTTGTAACTGTTTATAGCTGCTTCAGGTACATGCAAAGTGGCATATTCAATATAATCTCCTCTGAAGTAGTACGTATCCGCTTTAGGTACAACAGTTGCATAGCAATAAACATCGGAAAGCCTCTCGCATCCTTGAAAAGCTGGAATGATTAAAGCTTTTTGAGGGATAACAATCTCTTGTAGTTGTTTACAATCATTGAACTGGTCAGCCCCCACATAAGATAATATATCATTATTTGGTAACCTGACGGAAGTTAGGTTTGGACAATTGTAAAATGCCGAACGGTCTATTTGAGTAATGCCGTCGTGCAAATAAACGTTTTTTAGTCCTGCTTTACTGAAAGCATAAAAACCAATGTAATTAAGACCTATAGGAAAATCAAATGATTTTAGCGAGGTGCAATCAGCAAATGCATACCCCATGATGTTTGTAACGTTTGAACCGCCCTTGACAGATGACAAAAGTGAACATTTTTGAAAACAATATTGAGGGATGTCTGCAAGTTGATCTGATAACGAGACAAAAGTTAGTGATGAACATCCCTGAAAAACTCCACGTCCCATTTTAGTAACGCTGTTGGGGATGTCGGCACTTGTAAGGCTTTTACAATTATAAAAGGCCTCTTGACCTAAATCTTCGAGTGTGGTCCCCCAATCGATGGATGACAGTTTATCACAGTGGGAAAAAACTTGCATTCCGATGCGTCTGAGATTTCTTCCCATTTTAATAAATTGGAGTTGTCTGCAATTTGAGAACGCGCCCTCTTCAATCTCAATAATATTATCAGAAATATTGATGGAAGTAAAACCACATCCAGAAAAAAACTGGGATGGGATAGCGTTTATCTCTGAAGATAGTGTGTAACTCTTAAGATTGATACAATCTTTGAAGGCTCCAGTAGCAATGCTTGTTACGCTGTTTGGAATCACAACGGACCGGAGGCTCTTGCAACCAGCGAAAACATAGGAACTAATTGCTGTCGTTCCGTCTGGAATAACAAAATCAACAACTTCTTTGCCTGCAATATAGAGGTGGTTAAAATGATAGAACGGACTATATTCGGGATATACAAATTTCAGACTGTTGAGATGCTCAAAACTTTCAAATTCTATGTTGTCAAAAACCAAGGTGTCTCCAAAAGCATAGTTATGTATTTCTGTTATGCTACTCGGGATGCAAATGGTAGTTGTTGTTTTACAATTAGCAAAGGCATTGTACTTGATTGTCTTGACATCATACTTATAATCCTTATACTCAATGCTAGAAGGAATCGCCACCTTCACCATATCTTCAACAGACGCTACTTCCGCAAATTTATTAGAGATCACGTTATATGTGATTCCTTTTATGGTAACTTCGTCTGACCAAGCAAAAACTGGTACTAATACTATTATGAATAATAGAAACTTTTTCATAGGACTTGGTAAATAGAATAATCAATTATGTGTTACCTTCATTGAAAGTGATATTAGAGTTGGTGAGTATACAATAACTGATATTAATAACATTATCAGTTAAACTTGGATTGCGAATATAGCAATAGTTAAAACCGATGTTCATACTGCTTTCAAAAGACATACACTGCTTGCTTGATGGTTCTTGTATGTTTGGAAAGGTAATCGAACATCTGTCAAATAAAATACCGCGGCTATTCCTAATATAAAACTGTTTAGAATGATGACGATTGTTAATGTCTAAACTTCGATCCGCAACTTGGTTATTGTTCCAATCCATAAAAGAACAAATATTAAAGCTGCGGCAACAATTCATATACATAGTGTTATAACATTGTTCACAACCACATGATATGATTGAGATTCCATCACAGCCAAAAAACATATAAGGATAACTGTTATTAAGTTCTACATTCTTATTTGAGAAATTGTATCCACAGAAGTCAGCTGCACAACATTCTAGAGACGAATAATTAAGATATTCAATATTATAGCCAAGATGCCATGCATACATAGCAAAACAACTTGTAATTCGTGTCGTTGTTCCACTAGCAGTCTCGGCTCCATTTATATGAAAACCAACTTTGCAATATGATGCGACAACACGTTCAAATGTACTCATAAATGTTGTCAACTTAATTGCTGTATCTACACAACATGAAGCGACAATGTCGAATAAATGGAGTTTAGATGTACATTGGTTGTTGGCAATAATATTCGTAACTCTTGATGATGTAGAACGTGTATATGCGTTTGAACTATTAGAAGGTCGTCCATAGAGTTCGAGATGTCCCAATTCAACGGAGTCAGCATTAATGCTTACTAAATTGGTAATGGAAGCCGATGACATTGCCCATATTTTTGATCGAACATTTCCGATTCCACAAATACTCTTACATCTATTAATAGACAATCCATTAGATGTACAGTATGTCTTATCTAGAAGTTTAATGTCAAACGGCGAGTCAAATGCCTTTTGTAATCCTTGATAATCATCTACATATGCAGAGACAGAACTACCTGTTGCCCCAAACCATTCTGCATAGCCAAAGGCAACGTCCCAAGTTCCTTCTAGAAATGTTATATTATCGAATATTTGATATGCTGGCGCCTCAATTTGTGTGGATTGGCCTATTAATGTTGTTGCATTTAACAATTTACCACCACTAAATCTTAATACACAATTACTGGGGAAGAGGAAAGATGTATTATTAAAATTGATTATTATCCTAATGTCGTAAATACAATCAGGACTGTCAAATATTCCATTTATTGGTCCTATTTCTGAAACTAATTTGTACGTCATAGTATAAAGGAAGTAGCTTTTCTTATGCAAATATAATGATTATATCAATAGCTTATAATGGCAATGCTGTTTTTTTTTTATTATTTAACACAATGTGTTTTGCCTAATTAGCTTCATAAAGAAGATTTGCTGGGATGGTATTATGAGGAATAAAGTGTTTATATGAAAGGCTGAAAATGATTAGGAATAGTAGTTCTTCAGGATATAGCTTATTGCCTGAAAGTTATACTTGCAGTATTTGCTTCGTTTGAACGTGCTGGTTGATGCATGTTCGGCATCAGTGACGCGTAGAGCTGGCTCGTAAACAACTTTCAGCCCGTGTTTCCTGCATTGTTCGCCAAGATAAATCTCTTCACAGAATAGGAAGATAGGATAATCGATGATACCACACTGCTGGAAATACTTTTTTGTGAGAATGATAAAGGAGCCATGTCCAGCGTAGATATCCCCACGTTCATGTTTCATCAGTGCCTTTGACTTATAAACGGTGTGGGTATAGAGATTGTAAAGTATGGGGATACGGAACAAAGTCTGAAGAATCTGAAGCTTCCGTTTGGGATAGCGCTGCATGATTTTGGGGTTGCGATCACGGTGCTCAAGATCGGAGTATATTTGTGGGGCAACCCATGCGGTATCTGTATTGGTATGAAGTGCCAGCATCTTTAGGAAAAAGTCCTCATCCAATATGACATCAACATTGCTGATAATGACGAAGTCGTATGCAACAGGAGAGTGTTGCTTCATCATCTTATGAATGGCACCAAAGTAGCCAAGGTTTTCATGGAAAGGATAGGCCTGAATGGAAATAACCTCAGATGTACTTATTATATCTTCATAATTCTTTTCCGTATTGTCTGCTATTTGTAAACAGACAGAAACCTGCCCCTTTGCTTTATTGGCCGCTACGTCAATAGAGGTGATATAATTCTTCAGTGCATCGTATGAATGATAATTTACGCAGAAGATGCCTATATTTAAATGCTTTTGCTCCATTTCCTTTTTTTTGCAAAGATAGTGCTTTTTTGTTGGAATGGCAAAAAAATGGGAGTCAAAAGATTGTTATTATTATTTTTTTAATACCTTTGCATTGATAATGAGAAGGATTCCGCTGTTTCTATTTCTTATCCTTTTGTTTTCATTTTATGGATGTAACAAGGATAAGTTTGAGGATATCCCAATAGAAGGGGTAGACTCTAGATTTCACGGATTACGTGTTCTGTGGTTAGGAACTTCTATCCCTCAGGGATGTATTTATCCTGCTTTTTCTTGTTGGAAACTGGGAATGTGGTGCACCAATCGATCAAAAGGGGAATCAATGCTTTGTTTCCTGAAAAAAAGCGAAAAATCCTTGACAGCAACAGTAAATGAAATTGAAGAGTTGTATAGAGATAGTTGTTGGGAAAACAAAATGTCAGCAAAACAATTTGGAATGCTGAAATCTTGTTCGTACGAAACGCTACTGATGCCAGATATAAAAGATTTTGATGTTGTGGTAATTGACCATGGATACAACGATATAGATGGCATAAACAATATACCCAGCCAAATTGACTGGGATACAATGGATAGGACAAATTTTATAGGCGCGTTTAACTATCTATATGCTAAAATCAAGGAAGAGAATCCGCAAATTAAAGTCATCATTGGCGGGTATTTCCAGAATACCTGTACAATAGGCTATTCTGGCAGAGGGGGGAAAGTATCTAATGTGCTCGAATTAATTTCTGCTCATTACAATATTCCTTTGTTGAAGGTTTGGGACGAAACGACTATACCAGACGGATATGCTCCATGTTCAGAGAATTATTTGGATAGTCTGAATGCTATATATGGTACGTCATTTGAAAAATGGAATCCCAATGAACGCGGAGAAATAACCTATTTCCAGAAGTTCTGTCCTGACACAGTTCATCCATTCTCTGACCCTACGGGCAATTCGGATAGGATACTGAATATTGCAGTAACCCGACAATTGTATAAAGCATTACTAGAAGCATATGCTTCCGAGACAGCCCAATAGCTAGTTGGCAAGTTTTTTATAGATATTGTTCCTAATCTCTGATAGTGCCTCTACAGAATACTTCTTCTTGAATATTTCTTGCGCATTGTCTGCAAGTGCCTTCATCTTGGTATTATCAGCTATCAGTTTGTTGATAGCATTGGCGATGTCTTCAGGATTATTGGCGATGATGCATGAGTCATTGTGAAGAAAGTCCAGACCTTCCACACCTACGGATGTGGTGATAAACGGTACTCCCATTGCAGCAGCATCTAAGATTTTCATTCTCATGCCACTACCAGTTAGGATAGGAACAATTAACAGGGAACCGCAAATTGCGTCTTTAAGACTATCTACAAATCCCAGGAAATGAAGTTTGGGGTGAATGGAATTGTAATGCTCTGGCCATCCAGAACCTACCACATCAATAGCTTTAATTTTTTCCAAGTCAATTAGAGGCAGAACTTTTTCTATAAACCAGTCCATTCCTTCTTGGTTTGGAATATGTGAATAGCCGCCGACGAATGTCAGTTTGCCGTTCCATTGTTGGAAGGGAAGAATGGGAGAATTGACTGCTGCGGGGGAAACTGCAATAGGAGTGGTAACGCCATCTTGTTCCATTTCCTCTTTGTCGGTCTCTGTTAATGCGATGACCTGATCATACAAGTTTATATCGTCGATTTCCGTTTTCTTGATTTCTTCGTAATACTGCTTTTCAGAGTCAGTAAGACTGACAGATGAAAGAAGCCTCTTGTTTCTGACGTAGCGTATCTCATGTTGTACGAAAAGCTTCTTTATGTTTGCTGGAAGATAATTGACAATATGAAGATATGGATAAAAATCCACCTGTATGAGATCGGTGTGGTGTTCTTTGATGACATCGTCTACGAATGACTGGAAATCTTTTGTGAAGTAAAAGCCATAAGGTTTTAAGGCACGCTCTGCCAGAAAACGTTCGCTCTTTGGACATACTCTCAGTTTTAAAGCCCTAACAATCTTGTCCTTCAAAAAAGGTCCGTGACATAGTTGACGCTTATAGGAATAGGGATGGAATGTAACCTCTGGCCATGCTGCTTGTAGGTGTTGAAGGGCTTCCATCTTGTTCTTGTTGTTTACAGGGAAGATGATGGATATGCTGTGCTGTCTTCTGAGAGTATCTATGAAGTTATATTGCGCCTGTGCACCTCCCGAGGTGAGAGGGTAGGGGAATGTCGATGTGATAATAGTTATATTCATATTCGAAAGTTAGTCTTTTGTATTACGATTGTGTATGTAAATACGTTCTTGGTAAGAATCAATGCCAAAGAGTAAGTTGTCGTATTTTGCTGTAATAAAATTCGTGCTGCCGATAATCTTCATGATACAATAGATGTACAGAAACGCGGAGAAAAGACGTCTGTTATTTTCTATGGTAAAGCAGCTCACAAGTTCAGGCCAGATAATCCAGTAGGAGAATACGAAGAGATAGGACATACGGAGACTGACTTCATCAAACTCACTGAAAAGAAAGAACATCATATAATAGAGCAAGATGGAGTTGACGAACAGTCTGTTCTCTTGACGCCGCTCGTAGAGTTTGTCCATAAAGAAGAACACAAGGAGACCAGTAAACAATCGTTCTAGATAGCCAATGGAGATTCTGAATCCTTCGTTTGTTGCTCTTTCCATATAAGCATCAATGTGCATCTGCAAGCCCTTGCTGATGGTACCGGCAATGAAATCTACCATATAGTGAAGCAGGGAGATATGCATCAGCAAAATGATATTGGCTCCAAGGAAGATGCCCAAATATACCCACTTGTTGAGTCGGCGATGCAGGAAAAAATAAAGAGGGAAATATATGATGGCAGAATAGTGAAACGTCAGTGCCAGCATGCAGACTGCAAAATACGGCAAGGCTCTTCGTTCCTGTATGAGATGGATAACATTAAGAAACAGAAAGATAGATATACTATTACGCATCAGGTTGGTGCTGATGATGAGTCCACCCATACAGACGTAGCACATCAGAGCCAAAGGTAAATTCTGCGAATAGCGAGAAAAGAATCGCAGCATCAGCCACAGGTTGAGCAATGTACATACCATCACGAAAACGTGATAGTTGTCAATGATGCTTTTGCATACTGCATTCAATAGAAGGAATCCCGGCTCCACCATAGTATTATCAATGGTCATGCCTAGGTGCTGTAGGTCTATCTTACGAAAAATCTCAGCATAGTTAATCCAGTCATCAAACACATAACCACGAAGGCCGAAGAAGAAAACAAACACCAACACACAGAGCACATCGGCTCTGCGTTTCGATGTCTCATCGTTGGCGTAGTCGTGAAAGATAGCTGCTCCACCCAAAAAGCACACCAATAAAATATATGGTATGGAGTATTGCATTTATTGCTGTTTCTTTCCTTTTCTTTTTGTCCAGTAGTCTCTCATGTACAGAATCCAAATAGCATCGCAAATAATGCCGAGGAAACCGAATAGGATGACTTGGAAAGATCTTGGGAAACTTGATGCCCTATCTGGAATGCTTGAGCCTTGGATGATGGTAAAGGCTGGCGTGCGTTCCTGCAGTCTGGCTAAAGCTGCTTGATATTGCGTGTTAATACTAGTGTATGTGTTATACTTCAATTGCATATCGTTTTCCAGAGCATTGGTCGTGGAACGGACACTTTCCAGATACACATCCATGTGCGAGTCTGCATAAGAGCTATATTTTTGACGAGCCTTCTCGTAGGCCATTTTTGCATCTTCTAATAGCGATTCGTAGTACGTTACATCAATGCGTGATTTGTTTGTGCGATACTTCGTGATATATTGCTGGAGCCGGCTTTGCAGCGTATCAGCCAGAATAGCTGCTACTTGTGGATCCTGGTCGGTCACCGTAATTGTGATGACATTTGTCTTTTTGTCAATCATACAGTCGATACTGGAGATGACGTGATCGCATTCACTGTGTTGCTTTTTTGTCAAATGGAATGGATCAATCTTTTGGGACTGATTCTCTTCATCTTTATTAGGAATCAACTGCTTTATCCAAATGAAAGGCCAACTCCATAGTGCCACCTTTTGGTCCTCCTCAAGATGTGCTCTATACGATTTCTTTACTGTGTCGTCCAGCATAACCACAGGCACCTCCAACAAATCCAGTACAAAGTCTGTTGATGCAAAAATGTCAGGATAGATATCTGGGTAGATGGCATCCATTGACGAACCACTGCCCAAATTGACACCCACCATTGATGCCAGATCTCCTAAACTCTCAGACATTCCAAGTCCTGAGGATATTTCTGGTGCCAGTACTACGTGCGCTGTCCACAGTTTTGGCTTGTTGAGCGAATAGAAAACACCGAAGAGTGCAAACCCGATGAAGAATTTGCACAACAATTTCTTCTCGCTAAGAATTCTTTTTGCGATGCCAACAAAGTCAAGTTCTTGTCCGAACAATTTCTTTGTTTTGCTAGAGTTGTTATTTTCCATATTAATACTTCGTTCTTTTTTTTCTGATTTGGTTATGTTAATGGAGTTTCCCATTGACAATGGTAGTCCAAATGCTCATTTCGCTTTCCTACAGGCTTTGCTGGTATGCCTGATACAATGTCATACGGCTGTACATCCTTGGTTACTACGGCTCCAGCACTTACTACGGCTCCCTTGCCTATATGGACACCCTGAAGAATAGTTGCCCCAAAACCAATCCATGCATAGTCGTCAATGGTGATGGGCTTGAATTTTCCCATGAAATGGGGAGACTGTACATCATGACCACCTGTAATTATATTCGACTTACAGGAAACAGACACGTTGTTGCCGATATATATACCTCCTCTACCATCTAGCATACAATCACGGTTTATGTGACTATAATCTCCGATAGTTATCTTATTTGCATTATGCAGGTAGCATTTCTTCATCACAAAAGTTCCCTTGCCCATTCTCATGCCAATCAGTTTTAGGTGCTGCTTTCGAATGGTCCAGAATGGAATATGTGGTAAGATGTCATTTGTCATATATTCCAAAAGGAATGCTCTAAAATAGGAATATAGACACGTCCGTTTTAAGGATGTAAATATGGCAGCTTTTAAGAAAAACAAAAACTTGTATGCGTTAAAATGTCCTTGTGAAGTGATCTTGTAATTATACCATAGACTTTTGATATGGTGGTTGGAAGTACCTTCCTTGAGATACATTTCCAGTTCTACATCAACTTTCTGGAATCGGTAGCCTTTTTTATATAGCCGGTATAATAGTTCCCAGTCTAAGGAGTATCCTAATTCTGTCCGTTTGCTAAGATTAAACAGATGTTCTTTATGTATGCTCGCTCTAACCAGTGATGATCCATGACGAAAAAGGGGAGAATACTCAAGGAGTTTCGTATCGGCTGATGCTTGGAGCTTCCTCATCTTCTTTCCGTCTATTTCAATACAGTCTCCATAAATGATATCTGCATCATTAATGGGACTTACACTCATGATGTCTTCAAGAGAATGCTCTGACACATAACAGTCGCCGCTATTCAGAAAGTTTATCCAGTCACCAGTAGTATGGGAAATGCCTTTGTTCATGGCATCGTAAATTCCACCATCAGGTTCTGAACACCAAAAAGCAAGGCGGTCATTATACTCACGTATGATGTCGATAGTACCATCGGTACTACCTCCATCTATGATAATGTATTCTTTATCCTTCCATGTTTGTGAGAAGAAACTGTCTATTGTTTTCCTGATATTGTGTACGTCATTGTAAACAACAGTTATAACGCTTATCTTGTAGTTTGCCTTTATTTGTTCCATACACCCTGTGCTTTTTGCTTGATTAACATACGACACTGATAATAATGAATCACTCCCATGCATAGATAACAGCCGCTCATGCATAGTAAAACACCTTCTGTCTTTAGAATAGAACCACACAAGAAGATGATTACAAGATAGATTGCTGTAAATATGATAGATGTAATTATCTGTACACGGATTTTGTTAAGGCCGTTTAACAGATACGTCACACAAGTGTTGAAGTTGAAAAGTGAAATGTACAAAAGTACACAGAAAGAAACAGACAACGGGATGGAAATATCACTTCCCACCCAGATACGATAGATGATATTGCATACTGCCAGCATCATCACTCCTCCAACCACACTTATTCCCCAAATAATAAGGGTCTTCTTGAAATTTTGGTCAATCCAATGCATGTCATGTTTGACAAATGCATCAGTATAAGCATTCCACATGGGAGAAAGAATGATGATATATGCTATTGAAATGAGATGGAAATATTTGTATGCAATATTATAAATAGTGACGCTTACAGCTCCACAATACTGCGTGATAATCAAGTTTGAAGAGCCAAAGATAACCAAACAACTTGTTATTTGAATAAGGAAGAATCCAAGTCCTTTTCCTACTACTTCTTTTGCTAGACTAAAGTCAATACTCTTAAGTGTAGGTTTGAGTTGTGGATATTTCCTGAATGTGGGGATAGCTGCTATCAGATAAATGATAGCGGGCATCATGGTAAATGTCGTGATGACATAAAGAAGTCGGCTGTCAGTGGTCTTTGTAAGGATAAATATGATAATGAGTGCGATTACATTTCCTGATACTATTAGCAAGTCGTTAATAGCATATTTCTGTAATGCAACAAATATAAGACCAATGTTTTTTACTACAAATGTTATAAGGGTGAATGTAACTGCGATTATCATTACATTGCGTAGTTCAACATTGGAGAGCGTATGTGTGTTAAACAGCCAGTTGAAGTCCAGAAAGGTAAAGGCTACTGCGGAAATTATTGCGATGATACCAGCAATACACGTTAGCAGAAACAGTGTTGTACTAAGATAATCTCGTCCTTTCTCATAGTCATTAAGGGATAGCGCTTTTGTTAAATAATTACGCATCCCGTTTCCTAACCCAATGTCAAAAAATGCAAACCAATACAGAATGGATGAGATGGTCATCCAAATACCATATTGCTCACTTTCCAAGTAATGAAGCGTAATAGGTACAATGATTAAGGATGCAAGAATACCCACAGTCTTTATTATCGCAGATAAAAAGATGTTGTTGCGAAGCATCTTGTTTCGCTTGTCTTTTGTCTGGAATATGTGTGGAAGCCTCATACAGGTCATTGGAAACAAATTACTTTACTTCGTCAGAATGTTAGCCAGCGTAGCAATCATCGTGGCGATAGAGGCGATGCCTGTACCGAGGGTTACTGTCTCTGCTGTGGTCATGCGGCTGATGGACTTCTGTGGTACCACAATCTCGCAGCCAGGGCGAACTTTTGCACCGCTGCTCACTTTTGCCACATCACCGTTCATGTAGATGACGTATGCTTTCTTTTTCTTGGCATTGGTGCCGTAGCCGCCGGCCTGGTCGATATAGTATTTCGCTTTTTTGCCAGCAACGAAGCCCACGGTATTGGGGTACATCACTTCGCCACTGATCTTTACGGTACTGGTTATGCCGGGTACTACCAGACGGTCGCCCTCACGAAGTACGATGTCTTCGTCGGAGCCTGGGTTCTGCAGCGCCTTGTCCAGCTCTATGCCTACGTAATAGGTTTCAGGAATACGTAGTTTTTCCTGTGTTGCTGATGATGCCGCTCTGATCTCGCTGACGGAACGTCCACTCTTCAGGGCCTGCTCCATCATTGTGGCTTCCTGTTGCTGCTTCTGCATCTTCACGGATTCCTCGTAGCGTATGCGCTCGGCTTCGTTCATCTTGCGTTCCAAACGGGCACCAGCCACATAGGCAATGCTCGTTACGCCACCGGCTTTTTTGATCAGATCGCTCAGACGTTCGTTCTGCTTGGTCAGCGTATAGTCGCCCGTAAACTGCACTTCGCCTTCTACCGTTACGTTCTGCTGCTCCTTATAGCCAGGGCTTTTACGTACGAACACCTCGTCGAAGGGCTGTAGGTGGAAACCCGGTTCTCCGTCAATCACAAAACCATCCTTCAGGGAAAAGCTGAACGAATGACCCAGGATAGAGTCAGCCTCGGTGGCCTTCGGGTTGATGATACGACGCGACACGAAGACGTTGACCATGGCGGCCGTCTCTTTCAAACCGCCAGCCTGGAGTACGAAGTCCTCAAGTGTTTCGTTGTCGGCATAGCGGTAAACACCTGGATACTGTACCTCACCGTGAATAGTGATGGTGCGGTCTTCCTGTACATCCTGTCGCGTGGGAATAAACAGTACGTCTTCGTTCTGTAGCGTGATGTCGGCCGCAGTACCCTCCATGATGCCAGCCAGGTCTACTGGGATTACTTCCAGCGTGCGGTCTTTCTTCATACGGTGCATCACAGCGTGTGCAGTAAATGCTTCTTCTGTCACACCTTCGCAATACTCCATTAGCGTCTTCACACTGCTCACCTGTTCGCCCAGCTGGTACATACCGGGACGGAACACGGCTCCTTTTACCTCTACCATGTTCTGGTAGCGGTTCAGTACAGAATCTACCAATACGGAGTCGCCGTCAGCCATGCGGAACGATCCCATGTCGAATTCGTTGACGTTGAAGACTGACATCTGTGTACCCTGTTTGCGAATCACACGCAGTGATTTCCGGTAAGCATTGCTGGCGAAATCACCGGAATAGGCAATGAGTGACTTCATGCTCTCGTCGCGCTTCATCTCGTAGTACATGGGGCGCTTCACCTTACCCGAAATGTTCACCATACAGTCGTAAGTACCCACTGTGATGACATCGTTGTCGGCCAGGCGTACGTTGCCTTTCAGATTGCCGTTCAGGATATAGTCGTAGACATCGACGGTGGTCACCAATCGGTTGTTGCGATACACCTTAATATTACGTAGGGTACCGATTTCGTTGGGACCGCCTGCCATATAGAGCGCATGAAACACGGTGGCGAAGGCCGAGAGCGTAAACGATCCAGGAGTTCTTACCTCACCCATCACATTGACCGTAATGGTGCGCGTCTGACCGACGGTAAGCATAATCTGCGAACTGCTGTAGCGGCTGCCCATCTGCTGGCGTACCTTTTGCTGGGCCTGATCTGCAGTCAGTCCGGCAATATGGATAGGGCCGAAATCCTCTATAACCAAATATCCGTCGGGAGTAACAGTAGTGTTGATGCTTTTTTGCGAGGCACCATAGATGTCAATGTTTACGGCATCACCAGGACCGAGCACGTAGTTCTGCGGTGTGGCAATGTTCATGGCTGGCTCAAAGGTCAGCTCTTCGTTCTGGAACAGGTCGTGTCCGAAGATTTTCTTTCTGGATTTCTTCTCGTACTCGTCTTTTGCTTTCAGATAGTCTCTGATGACTTGCTGGTCATACAGGTCGAAAGTGTCGGGCATAAAGATGTCCAATTCGTTTTTCAGTACAGTAGCCTTTTCGTCGTTAGTCTGTGCTTCTTCCTCTTCCAGTGCTATGCGGCGCGGATTCCTGTCCTTTAGCTTTTGGCTCGATGCGTTGTCATCTTTCTTGGCGTTGCCGTTGTTTCTGCGCATTCGCCCGTCGTTCTCTTCAAACTCTTTGCCGGTAGCCCCTAAACCCTGATTCTTCTTCAGTCGCTCAACCTTCTGCTGCACGCGTCTGATCTGCTCAGTAGTGACACCTTTCTGAACCAGTTTCACAGCGATATCTTGCTGCGTAGAACCGGCTTTTTGCTCTTTCATCACAAACTTAATAACCTGCTCGTCGGTCATTGACGACTGGGCCGACAAATTTGCACAAGTCAGTAGCAGTATTCCCAATAGGAATATGTATTTTTTCATGCGTTTTATAATATTTTTAGCGTATTAATACAATATTTTAAACTGCCTAACGGCAAAATTATTGCAAAGGTATGAAAAAAATATTGTTTTCCGTTGTTAATTTGCTTTTTTTTTATACCTTTGCATCGCAGTACCACTTTTCTGTATGTTTAAAAGACGGTTGCTACTTATGGGGTTGACTGGATTTGACGGCAAGTCGAGATGGTACGTAAGCACGCGGAGCTGGGCTATGGGAGGCTCCTAAATCTCTTCTGTAGGAAAATTAATTGGCAACAACGAGTATGCTCTCGCTGCCTAATCGAAGTATAGTAGATTACTGGCTTAATTCCCTTACAAGGTGAGGGAACGGGACGTCGCTCCAAGGATGTGGTTCCGAATCCGAAGATCAAGCGGCGCAGGTTAAATCGGAAATAGTCTCAGCAGGCCCCGATGCTGTGATGAAATTCAGGGGATAAGGTTGTGATTGGTGGCTTGGGTCTTGTCGCAGCACGAAAATGAAGTCCAAGATAAGCGTGTAGAAAGCGTATGGTTTCCTTGTGCGGACGAGGGTTCGACTCCCTCCAGCTCCACAAACGTAATGATTATGAAGGCGATTAGGTTTACGTTATTTGCTATAGTGATGTCGGCTCTTTCCGGGCTGACATCTTGCGAGAAGGCTGTCTTTGATGAAGAAGGTTCCAAGACAACGGAGGAATCCCAACAGGAAACCAATCAAGAAGACAGTACGGTGTCGAAGGTTACTCTTGTCTTAAAAGTTGATGTGACAAGAGCTGCAGAGAACTCGCTTCCTTGGAAGACGCTACAGTTTGAGGTGTTGGATGGCTTGTTTAGGAGCGTAGTACATATTAAGCAGAGTGTGGATGATGAGAATTGTGGTACTGCCAGTGTGGAGTTGGCTCCAGGAACCTATTATGTAGCAGTCCTGGCACATAGCTTAATAGGTGAGCCCCAAATTAACAATACTCATTATGTCGCGATGTTTTCCAAAAATGATTGTTCCGATGTGTTCTATGCCTTTAATAGTAATGTTATTGTGGGAAAGGCAGGTGGACTAGTCGAACTGAAACTTCATAGAGTTACTTCGTTGATTCGTTTTCATTCCAAAGACGTGATACCCCAGGAAGTAAAGAGTGTCATTGTACGTTGTAGTGGTGGAAGCCAGTCAATCAACTTGCTTGATGGTTATGGCGTTAGCAGTGAGAACCAAACCTTGTCTTTCAATGTGACTGACTCCATGCGTGGGAAACCATTAGAAGTAGATTTTTATACGATTAAGGTGTCTAAGAAGAACGAGGTTAACTTTAACATTTCTGCGTATAAATCAGAATTGGGGGCATCGGTTATCTCAAGTTATAAAACAAAAGAATATACTATTCCTATTACCCATGGCAGAATTTCCGATTGCTCTGCTTACTTTTTCACCGACGGTAGTGACGATCCAGAGATTAATACGGGTGGAGGAGATGATGGCGAGAACGGTAACGAGAATGAGACCAAAGATGGCACTACATCGTTTGTTGTGAAGGTAGACACTGCATGGGCTGGCATAGACCATTATGAATTATAGCTATAATTTGCAAAAAAATAGCTATAATTCGGGAAATTATAGCTATAATTTAATTTGAAATAAAGAAACTCAGAAATCGATTTTTGTAATAAGAACGGATGAAAAGATGTATAGTTGCCCTGCTTCTTACGGTTTTTACGCTGGCAGGGCATTCAGTCAATGCGCAGGACTCTCTGAATGTCAACGATACAGAGGTAATAGACAGTAGTGCTGCTGAAGTCTCTGTTGAAGAGATGATTGGCGACGAGGATATGGCGGAACTGGCCGAGATGGCTGCCACGGAAATAGGGATGCACCAACAGTTGAAGAACAAGTTCATTGAGGGTAATCCGCGCTTTATGTCGCTTGTTGCCTTTGCCTTGATACTTGGTTTGGCATTGTGTATCGAACGAATCATCTATCTGACACGTTCTGAAATCAACACCAAGAAATTGCTCTCTGATATCGAGAAGAAGGTGGAGATGGGCGATATCGAGGGGGCCAAGACTATCTGCCGCAATACGCGAGGTCCTGTGGCCAGTGTGTGCTATCAGGGCCTGATGCATATCAACGAGCCTGCCGAAGACATAGAGCGCAGCATCGTCAGCTACGGCACCGTGCTAACTTCACGTTTGGAGCGAGGCTGTACCTGGATAAAGCTTTGTATTGCCATTGCTCCCTCATTGGGCTTTTTGGGTACTGTCATCGGTATGGTGATGGCTTTCGACCATATTCAGACCGAGGGCGACATCAGTCCTACTATCGTAGCTGAGGGTATGAAGGTGGCCCTGATAACTACTATCTTTGGTATCATCGTGGCACTTATCCTGCAGGTGTTTTACAATTTCGTGAACTCTCGCATCGACCGTCTGACTATTCAGATGGAAGAGGGTGCTATCAACCTGATGGACATCTTTTCTAAAGTAAAAGTGAAGAGTGAAAAGTGAATAATTTGCTACCGCATTAAGAGTATATCATTGATTATGGTTGACGTTCTGCTCTATATTATTTATTTGATGCTGGGTCTCATAGTAGGCTTGGTTATTTGGTCGTTTGTTCATCAATTTACCACCCATAACGATTAGCCTGGATTCCTGATGTTTGCGAGGAGAGAAAGAAAGATGCCGGGTTTGGACACTACATCGACAGCCGATATATCGTTTATGCTGTTGATATTCTTCCTCGTGACCTCTTCTATGGATACTGACTGGGGCTTGCCGAGACAGTTACCCCCTCCAGAGAATCAGACGCAGCAGGAAGAGGAACTCATAGTCAAGCAGCGCAATGCCCTTTGCCTAAAACTCAGTGCCGACAACGTG
>Ga0256405_10006374_pt1 | contig 18968 bp, 10 predicted proteins | sample RumenRJG_02DNA_FD_189096 | JGI IMG/M metagenome (GOLD analysis project Ga0256405, IMG submission 189096) | Bovine rumen microbial communities from Lethbridge, Alberta, Canada - RJG_02 | ecosystem: Host-associated > Mammals > Digestive system > Stomach > Rumen | place: Canada: Alberta... | reverse complement strand
GGATCGCGGATCACGGGACAGTCCTTGCCTCCGTGGACGATCACGACAAGGAGGAACTTCTCCCGCTGATCCGGCGTTTCTACCGTCTCGGCTTCAATATCGAAGCCACTTACGGCACCGCGGAATACCTGCGGGAGCATGGCATCCGCTGCCACGGGTATGCCCTGCACGGACACAGCCAGGCCGTCTTCGGTGATGACGGCGCGGCAGGGGCGGCGGCGGCAGGGGCGGCGGCGGCCGAAGGTGCGGTAGCCGGTGAGGCCGAGCTCCAGGTGATCTTCCGGAAGATCCGGGAAGGGCATATAACTTACTTCATCAACACCCGCGATACCCGCTCCGGCCACGCCCGGTCAGCGGGGACCAGGATCCGGCAGTGTGCCGCGGAGAACGGCGTCCCGGCCCTCACCTCCCCCGATACGGTGAGGGCCCTGCTGGACGCCCTGGAGGACGTGGTGTTTCCAGTGGGAACGATCTGACATAAGAAATACTATGGTTCAGGACGAAGATCTCTTTCCGGAACGAGGGATCTCACGCTGAAGCGCATGTCCTCTTTCCGAAACGAAGGATCTTCTCCAGGGACGGGTGCCATGAAGACGAATGGTCACAAAACATGCTGTTTTGAAAAATGTGGACACATCCTGGGGGCCTTTTTCTTCAGTTTTTGGTCGAGAATGCCAGATTGTTCCCGATTCTGCTTTATTTTGGCTTGTTGTTTGCGTCCCGGGAGGCAGCTCCAGAAAGATAATCAACACCTCTTTCTGCTTTTGTCAATTTTACTGCAAATCCGGGCGCCTCTGGCTGTGTCCATAAATTTCAAAATCTCAGTTTCGTGACCACTTGAAAAAAAATCTCCTGACCGGGAATCGCTTTTACTATAAAAGAGATAGTCGACACAATTAATGCTCTGTCGACTATCTCTTTTTCTTTAAGTCCCTTCTATTCCGCCATCTCCGTATATCCCATCAGATAACAGTCGATGTCTCTGGCGCAGCCTCTTCCTTCATGGATGGCCCACACCACCAGGGACTGGCCGCGGTGCATGTCGCCGGCGGTAAAGATACCCGGGATCTCCGTGGCGTAGGAGCCGGCTTCCGTCTTTACCCGCCCCCGTGGATCCAGCGGGACGCCGAAGGCCTCCGGGGTATAGTGCTCGCAGCCTGTAAAGCCCGCCGCGATGAGGAGAAGGTCGCAGGGATATTCCTGCTCGGTTCCCTCCATCTCCGTAAGTTTCCCGCCCTCAAATTTTACCTTGACGGTCACCACTGCCCTGAGGGCGCCGGTATCGTCCGCCAGTACTTCCTTTACCGTGGTCTCATAGACCCGGGGATCCTGTCCGTACACCTGAATGGCTTCCTCCACCCCGTAGTCCGTCTTCCGCACCAGAGGCCACTCCGGCCAGGGATTCTCCTCTCTTCTCTTGTCCGGCAGAGCCGGCATCATCTCGATCTGCAGGAGCGAGGCTGCGCCAAAGCGCACGGCAGTCCCGGCACAGTCGTTTCCGGTATCGCCTCCGCCGAGGATCACCACATGCTTTCCGGAAGCCGCTGCCCGGAAGGGACCTGATTTCTGGGTCTCTTCCCGGAGGATCTCCCGCGTCGCGCCGGAGAGGTAATCCACGGCGTAGTAAATGCCGCTCTTTACGTTCTCCATCCCGGCGGCCGCAAGCTTCCTCGCTTCCTTCGCGCCGGTGCAGAGCGCCACGGCGTCATACTCTTTCAGGAGCTCCGCCGCGGAGATCCAAGTCCCGCCGGACGCCGCTTTCCCGCCGGCCGCTGTCTGCCCGCAGATCGACTCCTGCCCGGCAGCCGCCCCTACGTTCACTCCGGTGAGAAACCGGACGCCCTCCGCCTCCATAAGCTGTCGCCTGCGGGCGATGATCCTCTTGTCGATCTTCATGTTCGGGATGCCGTACATCAGAAGGCCGCCGATCTCCTCTTCCCGCTCGTAGACTGTCACGGAGTGCCCTCTGCGGTTCAGCTGGTCGGCGGCGGCAAGTCCCGAAGGACCGCTGCCCACCACTGCCACCTTTTTCCCGGAGCGGATCTTCGGGATCCGGGGCTTCATCCTGCCGCTGCGGAAGGCGTGTTCTATGATATAGAGCTCGTTGTCATGCACCGTCACCGGCTCTCCGTCCAGTCCGTTGATGCAGGCCTTCTCGCAGAGCGCAGGGCACACTCTCCCGGTGAATTCCGGGAAATTGTTGGTCTTCAAAAGCCGCGACAGAGCGTGGCCCGGATGGCCCCGGTACACTTCGTCGTTCCACTCCGGGATCAGGTTGTGGAGCGGGCACCCCACCGTCATCCCCTTCAGAACCAAAGCAGACTGGCAGAAGGGAACGCCGCAGTTCATGCAGCGCGCCCCCTGTTCCCGGCGCTCGTCTTCAGAGAGCTCGGCCTTGAACTCCCTGAAGTTTCCGATCCGGTGAAACACTTCCCCGGCGCGGTTCTCTGTTCTCTCATACTCCAGAAATCCTGTTTTCTTTCCCATACTCAAGCCTTTCCGGTGATCTCTTTGAACGCCGACATGAGTGCCTGCTCCCGGGTCTGCCCTGAAGCCTCGAACCGTGCCGCGGCGCTGACCACGCGCTGGTATTCCTTCGGCACGATCTTTTTGAACTGCGGGACGCAGCTCTCGAAATTCTCCAGGATCTCTCCTGCCAGACGCGACCCCGTGGCCTGCCGGTAATCCTTCAGGATGGCGCGCAGCTCTTCCTTGTCCTGCTCGTCCGTCAGCTCCTCCGCCGGCGGCATCCCGGCGTTGATGCGCCTGTACAGCCGGTGCTCCGGATCCAGAACATAGGCTTTGCCTCCGCTCATTCCGGCTGCGAAGTTCTTTCCCGTGGGCCCCAGGATCACCGCTCTCCCGCCGGTCATGTACTCCAGTCCGTGGTCTCCGCAGCCCTCCGCCACTGCCGTGGCGCCGGAATTCCGGACGCAGAAGCGTTCCCCGGCGATGCCGCAGATGTAGGCGGTCCCGGAAGTGGCGCCGTAAAGGGCCACGTTGCCTGCGATCACGTTCTCACTGGCGGAGAAAGCCGCATTTTTCGGCGGATACAGGATCAGCTTTCCGCCGGAAAGCCCCTTCCCGAAGCCATCGTTCGCGTCGCCCTCCACCTCCATGGTCACACCCTTCGGAAGAAAGGCGCCGAAGGACTGGCCGCAGCCGCCCTCCGCATGGATCCGGAACGTGTCGTCCGGAAGCGAGTTTCCGAAACGGGCAGTGATCTCCGAACCGAAAATGGTCCCGACCGTCCTGTCGGTGGAAGAGACCTTGATACTGACAGAGACAGCTGCCGGTATATCCGTATTCTCAGCGTTTCCACCGCCAGACTCTGCCTTCCCACCGGTCTTCTCCTTCCCACCGGTCTTCTCCTTCCCGCCGGTCTTCTCCTTCCCGCCGGTCTTCTCCTTCCCGCCGGTCTTCTCCTTCCCGCCGGTCTTCGCAGCCCCGCCGCTCACTTCCTCCAGCCATGGGAGCAGCACCCTTTCATCCACCGTCTTCTCCAGACCGAAGTCAAAGATCCGCTCCGGCAGGAAATGCCGCTCCGCTTCCGCCGAAGGTGCCTTTCCGAAGAGAGAAGCGAGCTGCACCATCTCGGCCCTCCGGGTGATCTGCCGTTCCTTCGGCTTCAGGAGATCTGTCCTGCCGATCATCTCTTCCACAGTGCGGATGCCGAGGGACGCCATCAGTTCCCGCATATCCTCCGCGATGAAACGCATGAAGTTCATCACATGCTCCGGCTTTCCGCGGAAGCGGGCCCGGAGCCGTTCGTTCTGGGTGGCGATGCCCACAGGACAGGTATCCAGTGTGCAGACCCGCATCATCATGCAGCCCATGCAGACCAGCACTGCTGTGGCGAAGCCGTATTCCTCCGCTCCCAGCATGGCTGCGATCACTACGTCCCTGCCGCTCATCAGCTTTCCGTCCGTCTCCAGCGCAACTCTTCCCCGGAGCCCGTTTTCCACCAGCGTCCGGTGCGCCTCCGAGAGTCCCAGCTCCCAGGGGAGTCCCGCGCCGTGAATGGAGGAAGCCGGGGCGGCGCCGGTGCCGCCGTCATAGCCGGAGATCAGGATCACCTGTGCCCCGGCCTTCGCGACGCCCGACGCGATGGTCCCGACGCCCGCCTCGCTGCAGAGCTTCACGTTGATCCGCGCCCTGCGGTTCGCGTTCTTCAGATCATAGATCAGCTGCGCCAGGTCTTCGATGGAATAAATATCGTGGTGCGGAGGCGGGGAGATCAGCGTCACGCCGGGCATGGCGTACCTGGTCTTCGCGACCCAGGGGTACACCTTTGCCCCGGGAAGATGACCGCCCTCTCCGGGCTTCGCGCCCTGGGCCATCTTGATCTGGATCTCCTCCGCGCTCATGAGATAGGCGCTGGTCACGCCGAAGCGGGCGGAAGCCACCTGCTTGATCTTCGAATTTGTCTCCGTTCCGAAACGCTCCTCGTCCTCTCCGCCTTCGCCGGTATTGGATCTTCCGCCGAGACGGTTCATGGCGATGGCCATGGTCTTGTGGGCTTCCTCCGAAATGGAGCCGTAGCTCATGGCGCCGGTCTTGAAGCGCTTCACGATCTCGCTCACTGGCTCCACCTCTTCCAGCGGGATCGGATCGCCCGCAGGGACAAACTCCAGAAGGCCTCTCAGGGTGTGGGGGAGCTCATTGTCCACCAGCGCCGTATAAGCCTTGAACTTTTCGTAGCTCCCTTCCCGCACCGCCTGCTGCAGGAGCGTGATCACCGCGGGATTCCAGAGATGGTCCTCTTTGTTCTTTCCGCTTCTCAGCTTGTGGAAGCCTATGGAATCCAGCGTCGTGTCCAGGCCGAGGCCCAGCGGGTCGAAGGCATGGTCGTGGCGGTAGCGGACCCCTTCCTCGATCTCCCGGATCCCGATACCGTAAGCATCTGCCGCGGCACCTGTAAAATAACGGTCAATCACTTCTTTTCCCAGTCCGACGCTCTCAAAGATCCTGGCGGACTCATAAGCCTGCAGGGTCGAGATGCCCATCTTTGCCGCGATCTTCACGATGCCCTTCCGGACCGCCTTGTTGTAATCCGTGACCGCGGTGTGGAAATCCTTGTCCAGGATCTCCTCCTCGATCAGCTCCCCGATGCACTCGTGGGCCAGATACGGATACACCGCCCGGGCGCCGAAGCCCATGAGACATGCGAAATGATGCACCGTTCTCGGCTCCGCGCTCTCCAGCACCAGAGAGACGGCCGTGCGCTTTTTCGTCTGCACCAGGTGCCGGCTCACCGCGGAGACCGCCAGAAGGGAGGGGATCGCCAGATGATTCTCATCCACGCCCCAGTCCGAGAGGATGATGATATTCGCGCCGGACGCCGCTGCCCGGTCCACACTCACCAGGAGCTGCTCCACCGCCCGGGAAAGATCCGTGCTCCGGTAGTAAAGAAGAGACACCGTCCGGGACTTAAGCCCCGGGCTGTCCAGAGAGCGGAGCTTGATCATGTCCGTGCCGTTCAGCACCGGCTGCTCCACCTCCAGCACCCGGCAGTTGCTGCTATCCTCCTTCAGGAGATTTCCGTCGGAGCCCAGATAGACCGCCGTGTCCGTGACGATCTCCTCCCGGAGCGAGTCGATGGGCGGGTTCGTCACCTGGGCGAACAGCTGCTTGAAGTAGTCGAACAGATTCTGGTGCTTCTCCGAGAGTACCGCCAGCGGAACATCATGCCCCATGGAAGCTGTCGGTTCATTCCCGTTCTCCGCCATGGGAAGCAGCTGGTCCTTCACCTCCTCGTAGGTGTAGCCGAAGGCGCGGTAAAGCTTGTCCCTAAGGTCCTGGCTGTTTACAGGCGGACGATGATTCGGCAGCGGGATGTCCTCCATACGCTTCAGGTTCCGGTCCAGCCACTCGCCGAAGGGACGGCGCGACGCGTAGTAACGCTTGCACTCTTCGTCCGGCAGAATGCGCTTTTTCTTCGTGTCCACCAGCAGCATCCGCCCGGGCATGAGCCGGCTCTTTTTCACGATATGGGCCGGATCCTCGGGAAGGACCCCCACCTCCGAAGCCAGCACCAGGCGCCCCCGGTCTGTCACATACCAGCGGGAAGGCCTGAGCCCGTTCCGGTCCAGCGTCGCCCCCAGGATCTCTCCGTCACTGAAGATCACCGCGGCCGGCCCGTCCCAGGGCTCCATCATGGTGGCGTAATAGTGATAGAAATCCCGTTTCTCCAGGTCCATGTCCCTGTCGTTTCTCCAGGGCTCCGGGATCGTGATCATCACTGCCCTCGGAAGCTCCATCCCGTTCATCATCAGGAACTCCAGAGTGTTGTCCAGCATGGCGGAATCAGAGCCGTCCGGGCGGATCACCGGGTAAACCTTCAGGGCGCAGTCCTCCGCCTCCAGAAACTCCGAGGTCATGGTCTCCTCCCGCGCCAGCATCCGGTCCATGTTTCCCCGGATGGTATTGATCTCGCCGTTGTGGGCAATAAGCCGGTAGGGATGGGCCCTCTCCCAGCTCGGCGTCGTATTGGTCGAAAAGCGGGAGTGCACCAGGGCGATGGCAGTCTCATAATCCTTCTGCTGCAGATCTTCGTAGAAGAACCTCAGCTGCCCCACCAGGAACATCCCCTTGTAGACGATGGTCCTGGAAGAAAGGGAGCAGATGTAGGTGTCTGTGTTGCTCTGCTCGAACTCTCTCCTGAGAAGATAGAGCTTCCTCTCAAAGGGCAGCCCCTCCTCCGTTCCTTCCGGCCGTGCGATAAAACATTGGGTGATCACCGGCATACAGTTCCTGGCTGTCTCTCCGAGGATCTCCGGATGCACCGGGACCTCCCTCCAGAACAGCAGCTTCAGTCCGTTTTTCTCCGCGATCACCTCAAACATGCGCCGCGCGAAGGTCCTGGCCCGGAGCTCTGCCGGGAAGAACACCATTCCTGCGCCGTAATTTCCGGGACCCGGAAATTCCTGCCCCTGCTCATCAAAGACATGGCGGAACAGGCTGTGGGGCAGCTGCGTCAGAAGCCCCACGCCGTCTCCCACCTTCCCGGCGGCGTCCTTGCCCGCCCGGTGTTCCAGCTTCTCAACGATGGAGAGCGCGTCGTCCAGGACGCCGTACTCCCGCGTCCCGTCAATATTCACCACGGCCCCGATACCGCAGGCGTCGCGTTCCCTCCGCTGAAATTCCAGTCCGTCCTCTCTCATCTCACTTATCCTCTTTATTCCCTTTATGCGTGAAGCGGACATTCTCAGTCCGCTTCGCTCCTTGCTTATGTTCCACGGTCAAAAAACTGTCATTCAGAAAACAGCAGCCTGCTGTAGCCCGGGAACGGCCAGTACTTCTCGTCGGTAATGGCCTCCAGCCGGTCCGCGGCATCTCTCGCCTGGACCATATCCTGCACGATCACGTCGCGGAAGTACCTCATGGCTTCCTCCGGGATCTCCGGCACCTCCGAAAGGTGCTTTTCCAGTTCCTCCGTCGCCTCCAGAAGCGCGTCCGTCAGGATCGCCAGATGGCTGCAGGTCCTGGTCTCATAGACCACCGGCACTTCCGCCGCCTTCAGGTCGCCCATCCTGCGGCACAGCTCCGCCGCGAAGCTGGACACCGCCGGAAGGATCTGCCTGCGGATCATGTCGTCCATAGTGTGGGCTTCAATGGAGATGGTCGCGCAGTAGTTCTCCACGTGGATGCGGTAGCGGGCCATGACCTCTTCCTCGGTGTAGATGCCGTTCTTCACATAGAGGTCGATGTTCTTCCGGTCGATGTAGTGCGGGATCGCGTCTGCAGTGGAGACCAGGTTGCTGAGTCCCCTCTTCTCTGCCTCCTCGACCCAGGACTGATCGTAGCCGTTTCCGTTGAAGATGATGCGCTCATGCGCCGTAAAGGTCTCCTTCAGAAGCTCCTGCAGGGCGCTCTGGAAATCTTCAGCTCCCTCAAGCTGGTCCGCGAACTGTCTGAGCTCCTCCGCCATCATGGTGTTCAGGGCGATGTTCGGACCGGAGATGGACTGGGAGCTTCCCAGCATACGGAACTCGAACTTGTTGCCGGTGAAGGCCATAGGGGAAGTCCTGTTCCGGTCCGTGTTGTCCTGGGGGATCGGCGGCAGCATGTCGATGCCCACCTGCAGGGTCTTTTTCCCTGCCTCATGGAATTCTTTTCCGCGGATGATGGACTGCACGACGCCGTCCAGTTCCTGCCCCAAGAAGATGGACAGGATCGCCGGCGGAGCCTCCTGAGCGCCCAGGCGGTGATCATTGCCCGCGCTGGCCACCGTGGTGCGGAGCGCGTCCTGGTACTCGTCCACGCCCTTCACGAAGGCGGCGAGGAACAGGAGGAAGCGCGCGTTCTGGGCCGGGGTCGATCCGGGATTGAAGAGGTTCTTTCCTGTGTCGGTGCCCAGGGACCAGTTGTCGTGCTTGCCGCTGCCGTTCACGCCGGCAAAGGGCTTTTCGTGGAGCAGGCAGTGGAAGCCGTGCCGGTCCGCCACCCTTTTCATGAGCTCCATAGTCAGCTGGTTCTGGTCGCCCGCCAGGTTTGCGTTGGTGTAGATAGGTGCCATCTCATGCTGGGAGGGCGCCACCTCGTTGTGTTTCGTCTTTGACAGCACACCCACCTTCCAGAGCTCATTGTCCAGGTCCCTCATGAACTCCGACACCCGCGGCTTCAGCTGTCCGAAATAGTGATCCTCCAGCTCCTGCCCTCTGGGCGGCTTGTTTCCGAACAAGGTCCGTCCCGTAAGCTTCAGGTCTTCTCTCTGGTTGTAGAGCTGCTTGTCGATCAGGAAGTACTCCTGCTCCGGTCCGCACTGGGCCGTGACCCGCTTCGTCTCGGTGTCCCCGAAGAGGCGGAGGATGCGGACCGCCTGCTTAGAGACCTCGTCCATGGACTTTAAGAGCGGCGTTTTCTTGTCCAGGGCCTGGCCGGAGTAGGCACAGAAAATAGTCGGAATGTACAGGGTATGATCCTTCACGAAAGCGAAGGACGTGGGATCCCAGGCGGTGTAGCCCCTGGCCTCAAAAGTGGCGCGGAGACCGCCGGAGGGGAAGGAGGAGGCATCGGGCTCGCCCCGCACCAGCTCCTTGCCGGAGAACTCCATGACCACGGTTCCGTCGCCCACAGGCTCAATAAAGCTGTCGTGCTTCTCCGCCGTGACGCCGGTCATGGGCTGGAACCAGTGGGTGAAATGGGTCGCGCCCTTCTCCAGGGCCCACTGCTTCATGGCCTCCGCGATCTCATTCGCCGCGGAGAGCTCCAGCTGCGTCCCGTTCGAAACGCTTTTTTTCCATGCCTGGAACGTCGATTTTGAGAGGCGCTCCTTCATGATCTTCTCGCCGAAAAGCATGCTGCCGAAAAGTTCCGGTAATGTTAAGTTCTGCTCCATGTCTGTATCCTCCTTATAAGTCCGCCGGGGTGGGGACGGTATATGCTCCGTTCGCTGCACGAAAGCTCTAAGCTCCCCGTATTTCGCCCAGGCAGGACCGCTCCTGCGGAACTCGCGCCCCCTCAGTCGCAAGTCTGAGTGTACTGAGCTCAGACAATCCTCGGAGCGGTCCGGGCGAAACACGGCTTGCTAAGAGCTTTCGGCTGATGCTCACTTTGCATATCACCGTCCTCACCCCGGCTGCTTTATTCTCTGTATTCAGGTTCCACTTGCTCCGTAGTTCGCGAGGACTCGCGCCGACGGGTCGTTCACGTCGCAGCCCTTCCAGCTGCGGTTCGGCATCCAGAAGTCCTTGATCATCTCCGCCTGTCCCGGGTAGAACGATTCAAACAGCTCCCGGTACAGGAGACTCTCCTTTGTAAAAGGCGGGCACCAGCTGTATTTCTTTCTCCGTTTTTCGTACTCTTCGTCAGTGTACAACCGCTCCGCGTAAGCCTTCAGGTCGTCCACCATGGAGTGGCCCACCGCATCGGAGAAGGCTGCCTTTTCCCGCCAGAGGATCCCCTCCGGCAGGATGCCGTCTTTCTCGAAGGCGTGGCGCAGCAGATACTTTCCCATGCCGTGGTTGTTCCTCTTCAGCTCCGGCGGGATCCGCATCACGAAACGGACAAAGTCGCTGTCCCCGAAGGGGACCCGCCCCTCCAGGCTGTTCACGGAGATGCAGCGGTCCGCCCGGAGCACGTCGTACATGTAGATCTCATCGATCCGCTTCTTTGCCTCCGCCTGGAACGCGGTGGCGTCCGGCGCGAAGTCGGTGTACTTGTAGCCGAAGAGCTCGTCCGAGATCTCGCCGGTCATCAGCACCCGGACATCCGTGGTCTCATGGATCTGTTTGCAGCATAGATACATTCCCATGGAGGCCCGGATGGTGGTGATGTCCCAGGTCCCAAGTAAAGCCACCAGCTCCGGCAGGGACCGGATCACATCCTCCTCCGTCATGTAGAATTCCGTGTGATCCGCCCCGATGAATTCCGCCGCCTGCCGCGCGTATTTCAGGTCGATGGCGTCGGTGTCCATACCGATGGCGAAGGTCCGGATCTTTCTTCCCAGGGTCTTCGCCGCGATGGCGCACACCAGGGAGGAATCAAGGCCGCCGGAGAGCAGGAAGCCGAGGGGCGCGTCCGCGTCCAGCCGGTCCTCCACAGACTTGATGAGCAGCTCCCGTATCCCCTTCGCCGCGCTCTCTTCATCCATCTCCGGGAAGGTCTCCACCGAGGTCAGATCCGCAAAGCGGTGAAACTCCCCGCCCTTCCAGTAGTGCCCCGGCGGGAATGGGCGGATCTTTCTGCAGAGCCCTGTCAGGTTCTTCGCCTCGCTGGCAAATACCATGGTGCCGGCATCATCCTCCCCGTAAAACAGGGGCCGGATCCCAATGGGGTCCCGGGCCGCCAGGAATTCGTCGTGCTCCCCGTCATAGAGGATCAGCGCGAATTCCGAGCCCAGCATCGGGAACATCTCTGTCCCGTACTTCTCGTAGAGCGGGAGGATCAGCTCGCAGTCGCTGTCGCTCCGGAAACTGTATTCTCCCTGAAGCTCTTCCTTCAGCCTGCGGAAACCGTAGATCTCGCCGTTGCAGATCACCTTGTTCTTCCCCAGTGTGAAGGGCTGCATGCCCTCCTCGTGCAGGCCCATGATCGCCAGGCGGTGAAAACAGATCCACCCCTCCCCTGCTTCTTCGATCCGCGACATGTCCGGGCCTCTGGAAACTGTCGCGTCAAAGTGTTGTTTCAGTGTCTCAAAGGGCACCGTCCGTTTTATTACCCCCATGATCGAACACATTCCGCTTCCTCCTCAGGTGAGAGCCTGGGCTCCCACAAAAAAAGAGGGCAGTGGACCGGGGACCTCTGTCCCCGGGCGCCATTGCCCTCATCTGATCTGAATTTTCTTCTTACTCTTCCTGCTTCAGCTCCTTCAGGATCTTCAGCGCGGCTTCCCGCTTGGAAAGCCCGGTATTCATCGCCTCCTGCTCGATGAAGTGATGCGCCTCCTCTTCGGTCATCTCCCGCTTCTCCACCAGCAGACATTTCACGCGGCACGCGATCTGGATGTCCTGCACCTGTCTCTGCAGTCGCTCCTGCTCGCTGAGCACCAGCCAGAAACGCCTCTGGACCTGATGGAGGAAGCTGACGAGCTGCAGGACCTGGTCCATCTGGAGCGGGTAGGCCACTACAAAAACATTCCTCCCCTCCAGCCGGTACGCGGTCTCGCCGTAGATCTCCCTGCCGACAATGTAGCCCGCAGCGATCCCTCTCCGCTCCGCCATGTCAAAAAGCCTCGGGATCTCTTCTTCATCCTTCAGGGGACTGAAGATCACCATCAGAGCGATCTTTTCCCGTTCCACCGCCCTCCTGGCTTCCTGCACAGTCTCCGCCGTCAGTACCCGGCCGTATTTTGCCGTCAGCGCGGACCGGACAGAGCTCTGTATGCGCGGTTTCGCCGCGATCACCAGTATGGCTCCTATCCTGTCTGTCAGTTTCATAAGCTCTTACCTCTTGCTGTATGCGCTGAGATATCCGTCCGGCAGAAGCCGCTTCACGAACCCGCTTCTCCTTGCATACTGGACCGCCTCGTCAAAATCCGCCGGAAGTCGTGTCAGATCCTGTCTGATCTCCGGATCGGCGGTATAAAGGTTGGCGTCCGTCGGCTTCGGAGGCTCCAGAGAATCCCGGATGCCCTCCAGCCCTGCCTCGATGACCAGGGCGTAGGAAAGGTAGGGATTCGTCATCGGATCCGGAGAACGGAGCTCAAACCGCTTGTTGGCGGAACGGACTGCCGGAATGCGGATCAGCTGGGACCGGTTCTGTTCGGACCAGCTCACATAGCCCGGCGCCTGCATGGTCCCGAGACGCTGGTAGGATCCCCTGGTCGGATTCAGGAAGAGGGTGATGTCGTTGATGCGCCTCATGACCCCGGCCATAAAGGACTTCATGAGTTTTTCATTCTCCTCCGGATTTGCCGCCACACCCCCGTCAGTGCCCTCGCGCCGGCCTTCCTTTTTCGCGATGGAAATATTGAAATGCATCCCGTTTCCAGGCTTCCCGGGAAGCGGCTTCGGCGAGAAATCCGCCCAGCAGCCGCTGCTCACCGCCACGTTCTGGATCACCCAGCGGAGGGTGGCGGTATTATCAGCGGTGGTCAGCGGATCCGCGTAGCGGAACACCACCTCGTGCTGCCCCGGTCCGTTCTCATGGTGGGAGGACTCTGGGAAGATGCCCATTTCCAGCAGGATGTTGCAGATGTCGCGGCGGATGTTCTCGCCGTGGTCCTTGGGCGTCGTGTCAAAGTACCCTGCCTCGTCGTGGGGCATCTTTGTCAGGTTCCCGTTCTCATCCTTTCGGAAAATATAGAACTCGACCTCGGTGCCGAAGTTCACCTCCACGCCCATCTGCTCCGCATGCTTTACCGCCTGCTTCAGGAGGCACCTGCAGTCCCGGGGATATGTGCTCCGGTCCGGGCGGGTGATGTCGCAGAACATCCGGATGACCGCGCCGTCCATGGACCGCCAGGGAATCAGCGTCACCGTGGAGGGATCCGGCTTCAGGAACAGATCGCTCCGCATGCTGTCCTCGAACCCGGCGATGGAGCTTCCGTCAAAGGCGACGCCCTCCTCAAAGGCCCGCTTCAGCTCGTGGGGCATGATCGCGAGATTCTTCTGCTCGCCGAAAATATCAAAAAAGGCCAGGCGGATAAACTTCACGTTTTCATCATCCACCAGGTTCCGGATCTCATCGTACTCTCTCATTCTGTCTGTGTCTCTCATCCTGCTTTCTCCGTCCTCGGTAAATTTTGAAGTAAAACCAGTTGTTTTTAGCTCTTACTTCGCTATCGCTCGTAATCGCTAAGAACACTGGTATGGAACGCACGTACGGCTCGACAGAACCTTCGGTTCTGTATACCTCGCCTAGTGCTCCTCACAAAGAAAAGGGCGCTTTAAGTCATCCTTAAGCGCCCTTGCTTGTAACTAATTTAATTCTGACAGTGCAAAATGTCAAGATTATCTGCCGAAATAGGTCTCGGTTCCCTGATTGGAGTCAATGATGCGGAAGTTATTTGCATCGATGAAGTCAAGGAACTTCGTGTGATCGCTGCTCTCGTAGCTGTACTGGGTGAAGTAGTTCTCGAACCACTCGGTGGCGCTTTCATTGTTGCCGAAGTAGGAAGTCACGTAGCACCTGCCGTTGGAGTATCCCACAGTTACCGGGAAATCGCCGGCGTTGTAGTAGTTCGTCGAGCCATCGGAATAGATCTGGCGGGTGGTGTTGTAGTTTCCGCCGACCTGGCTGTAATCAGTCTCGATCTGCATTCCGCTCTGGTAACCTATGGTGACGACCTGGCCGTTGGAGACCCACTCACCCCACTCGTTGACGTAGTAGCCGTCAGGCGTCCATCTGTTGGTATAAGCGTAGCCGTTGTTGTCAAAATAATAGCATCTTGCCTGGCCGTCGGTCTCGTAGATCCAGTTCCATCCGGTGAGACAATAGTCATATCCGGTATTGTAGAAGCGGCCGCTGCTCGTGTTAACAAATTCTCCCGCGAAAGCGGTTCCTGTCATCATAACTGCTGCTGCGATTCCTGCGACCATTCCGATAAGCTGTTTCTTCATTGTTTTTTCCGCTCTCTTTTTACACGCTTTGACCGGTATTTTGATTTTGTGCCCCTGTGAGCTTGATTCTGTCAGTTTGCAGTGGTTCTGCTGTTGATCAATAATACATATATTCTAACACAGAACACAACAAAAGAACCGTATATTTTTGACCCGGTATTTTCATCTTTTTCCGCCCTTGCCCTTTCCCCCCGGGCTTTACTATAATAATAACAGGTTTTGTTTTCCGCATGAAAACGATATGGCATAACTGCCTGCAGAGCAGATTCAGAACCGGCAGAAAAGAACCGACAGAAAGGAAGGGAACTATGAGAATCCAGATGATCCGGCGGCATAAAGGGATGATCCTTGCAGGAGCGCTTCTCACATCCATGGTGATCTGCGCCAGTGCGGCATACGCGGCTCCGACTCCCACAGTAAATATCACAGGGGCTGCAGGGGCTGCAGCTGCAGACACCGAAGTCCAGACTTCTTCCGATGACTACATCTTCCCCCGGAGCAGCTACGATTACCTCAACAGCAGCGACTTTGCGGGAAAGACCAAGGAGGAGCTCCGCCGCGGCCGCAATGAGATCTATGCCCGCCACGGAAGACGCTTCAATGACAAGTCCCTCCAGTGGTACTTCGATTCCAAGCCCTGGTACCATGGCACGATCTCACCCGGAGCCTTCAAGGAATCCGTTCTGAACGACTGGGAAAAGGAAAATATCTCCCGCATCCAGCAGGCGGAGAACGGAACCTATAAAGACAGGCAGACGACTGCAGCAAATCATCAGGTGAAGACGCTCACCGCAGACGAACTGAGATCCATGCAGCGTCTTCTGATCCCCAAATACGCAGGCTTCTTTACCTGCACCTATTCAAATCCTCAGGACATCATCTGGGGCAGCGTTTTTTACAGCGGCTTTGACGGCCGGGATCTGAAGGATTATCAGGCGGTCGTAAAAGAGTTTGAGGCTGTGACCGGTGAGGAAGTTTTCACGGACGTCACCGCATTCCGGAAATCGGATGTCGAAGCCATTGTCCGCGAGACCACCGGCACGGAATACAGCCAGGCGAAACATCCCCTGGACGGCGACTGGATCTGGCTTCCCGGCCTCCAGGCTTACGCCTATGAGCACGGCGACACCAACCTGATGGGCATCGAGTTCTCCGTCGGTGAGTACGACGGCGACGAACTGCATCTCTACTACCCGGTTGCGGACAGCTTCTACTACGATTCCGGGGTCTCGGAATATATGGTCACCCTCCGGAAAAACGGAAAAGGCGGCTGGTGGTTCTACAGCAACGGTGCGAAGTAGTTTTCCGCTGTTATGGGAAGATCCCCTGCTTCAGCAGGGGATCTTTTTTCTATGATCTGCCAGTTGCAGCCGCACTCCGGTGTTCTGAGTGATCACTCTTCATCAACAAACTGCTCTCTCGCCTGAAAGGCGCTGCAGATCGTTTTGATATTTCCGAACGCCGTGAGCTTGTCACCGTTCTGAAAGACGGTAAACCCGTCCGGCGCTTCCGCCTTTCTTCCTCCCCGCTCCACAAGCATGACAAGAATATTCCGATCGTTCTTCAGCCCGGTGTCTGCCAGGGGCTTGTCCCGCAGATCTTCCGGAACTTCCCTTAAGAGGATCTGCGCGATGGAATCTGACCCGATGTGATCCAGCAGCATTACCGTATTGACGGAAGACTGACCCAGGATCTTTCCCGCCAGTCTCTGGAACAGACGAGTCTCCAGCTCCCTGACCTTCGGCACCCGCAGCAGGATAAAGAACAGGATGATCACTGCAGACGGAGCCAGTGCTCCCAGAAACAGTTTTTCCACCTGGGTCTGCTTCAGCGAGAGAAACACGTTGATAAAAGCAGATACGATGGTGATGTTGAATACATAACCGAAGAGCATGATCATGAGCGCCATCCGCCGTCTCGGCTTTATTGCCAGGATCATCTCACTTTCGTGCGTCGTGAAGCCGCAGCCGGTCAGAAGCGACATCACCTGAAACCTGGCTTTTTCATCCGGAAGACCCGTCAGACGAAAGATCATGGTAAAAAAATCCAGGATGATGCAGTAGATCAGAACGATCAGAGCGAACAAGTCCACCGCAATATAAATATTCATCTTCCGCTTCCTCTCCTGCCTTCACTGCTGCGTCTCCTCACGAAATTTCTGGTTAATGGTGCAGAAGCCCTTCCAGCGTTTCAAACAGTATATCCGGTTCCACCGGTTTGCTGAGGTGCGCATTCAGGCCTGCCTGCATACTGTGCTGAACATCCTCATCAAAAGCATTTGCCGTCAACGCTATGATCGGAATACTCTTTGCGTCAGATCTGTCCAGAGCCCGGATCCTCCGGGTCGCCTCCAGTCCATCCATCTTAGGCATCCGCATATCCATCAGAACAGCATCATAATATCCCTCTTCATGTCCCTCAAACATTTCTACAGCAATACGCCCGTTTTCCGCGTGATCCACTTCCATCTCACGCATGGAGAGCACCATCATCATGATCTCGGCGTTTACCAGGACATCTTCCGCGAGCAGTACTCTCCGGCCTTTGAGATCAGCCGTTTTCCGCACAAGCTCCGCATTCTTCTTTTTGAAGGCCTCCCGGAACTCATCGAGCACCGTCCCGGCGAAGAGCGGTTTTGCGACAAAGGTGTCCACACCTGCCGCCTTCGCTTCTTCCGCGATTTCATCCCAGTGATACGAGGTAAGTATGACCACCGGCGTTTCGTTGCCCACGGCAGCCCGGATCTGCCGGGTCGTTTCCATGCCGTCCATGTCAGGCATGCGCCAGTCCACCAGGATCAGGTTATAGGGCTCGCGCCTTGCATGGCGGACCTTCACCATCTGCACGCCTTCTGCTCCGGACAAGGCCTTTTCACAATTCACACCCACCTGCCCCAGTACAAGCTGGGCATGTTCACAGGCGATCGGATCATCATCGATCACCAGTACGCACATCTCATGGGGATGCAGAACATATTCCTCTTCCCCGGTTTCTTTGCGATCGCAGTCGGTCAGCGTGACCGTGACAGTAAACGTTGTTCCTTTGTGCTTTTCACTCTCAACTGAGATCGTTCCATGCATCAGCTCAACGATGCTCTTCGTTATCGCCATGCCAAGGCCAGTACTTCCATAGCGGCTTGTGCTGGAGGAATCCTCCTGACTGAATGCATCGAACAGCTTCGGAAGAAACTCCTGACTCATCCCGATTCCTGTGTCACTGATGATAAAGCGCAGCGAAGTTCTCCCATTGAACCGCGCAGTTGCTTCCACCACAAGTGTGACGCTGCCGCCAGACGGTGTAAACTTGACTGCGTTCCCAAGGATATTGATCATGACCTGCCTGAGCTTCATGCCATCGCCAATATAGTAATCGTCGATATGACCTTTCACGCGGCATTCATACTCAATGCCCTTGTCACCGCACTGCCCGCTGATCATCGTATTGATCTGGGCCAGCGCCTTTGCGAAAGAAAACTCCTCATTCTTCACGGTCATGCGGCCGGATTCAATGCGGCTCATGTCAAGAATGTCGTTGATGATATTGAGCAGATGCTGGGCTGACAGCCCGATCTTATCAAGATGGTCCCGCGTTGCTTCGGATATGCCGGGATCATTCAGCGCGATCCTGTTCAGTCCGATGATCGCATTCATCGGAGTGCGGATCTCATGACTCATATTCGCCAGGAACGCCGTCTTTGCCTTGTTGGCCTGATTGGCAGCTTCCAGCGCAGCACTCAGCGATTCCCGCTGCTGCGCCAGCTCCTGCATCATTTCCTTCTGTTCGTTGATGTCCAGGAACACCCCGATATAGGTTACAGGCGAACCATCCGGACGGCGTATGGGTTTGCCGACTGCCCGGTACCAGCGGTATCCTCTGTTTTTTGTCAGCACACGATACTCAACGTCATATTTCTTTTTGCCTGTATAGTCGGAGATCGTTTCATTATACTCCTTCAGCACGCGCTCCTTGTCCTCAGGATGCAGCAGGTCGGACCAGGATTCCAGTACATCCGGAAAGTCATCCCTGTCATGATACCCGATCATTCTTCGGAATTCGTCGCTCCAGTTGACCCGGACCATCACGCCTGCCTCATCAAAATCCATGGTCCATTTGCCGGATCCCAGCATTTCATGAATGGTGTCGAGAGACGCGGCTTCGTTCTGCAGTGCAGCGTACAGAGCATCATGCTCCTTTTCACTGGTTATGTCGATCGTCACGCCTCTGTACTGCGCCGGCCTGCCTTCAGGATCCCGGGTCAGTATGGCCTTGCTGCGGAACCACCGGACCGAGCCGTCCTTTCTGCAAAAGCGGAAATCATAGCCCGTGGTGCTCAGGATGTTCTCATCAAATACACCTGAGGTTATATTATCAACAAAAGCACCCCTGTCTTCCGGGTAGATGCCCTGCACAAAAGATTCTATATCATTCGGAAAATCGCTCTGGTCGTTGTAGCCCATCAGCCGGCGGAAGCCATCGCCCCATTTTGCAGATGTCACAGATCCATCCGGGGCATAGTTGATGACCCAGCTTCCCACCTTTGTAAGGTCGGTAAGAAGGCGGTTCGTGGCGGCCTGTTCTTCTATGATTTGCCTGTCCCTTTCAGTAGTATTCGTCAGCATGGAGAACCTCTTTTCGGCAATTCCAGTCATCGGACAATCATTTTGAATTATGATAACATATTTATTCAGTCAGTTCTATGCCCCTTCCGGTCATCAGGAACAATTGTCTGCACAATTATTTCTGGACATGGAGCCGGAGCCGAACCTATAATGAAACCAGGCACCTGGTCCTGACATTTGCAAAGCCAGGGCACAAAAAGCACAGAACCAGAAAGGAGAAAGTTTGAAAAAAGAGGCAGGCGGTTAAATACCGTAAAGAGGGCATAGCAAACAAACCCTCAAGGGGCCTTTGAAAAGTAAATATAGACACGACCTAATCAGCAAGCGGTGGCTGGCGAATCATCAT
>Ga0256405_10006373_pt1 | contig 18969 bp, 15 predicted proteins | sample RumenRJG_02DNA_FD_189096 | JGI IMG/M metagenome (GOLD analysis project Ga0256405, IMG submission 189096) | Bovine rumen microbial communities from Lethbridge, Alberta, Canada - RJG_02 | ecosystem: Host-associated > Mammals > Digestive system > Stomach > Rumen | place: Canada: Alberta... | reverse complement strand
ATTTGTGGAAATTGAGAACCGCCCGGCTCCATTGTCCTTTGGTTAAAATTTCATTATCGGCATAAATTTACTATTTTTGTCGTACAAACCTTGATACAGATAACTACGCTGCAAATCTAAGGTTTGTCTAAACACTAAAACAATGGCACTAACACTATCCTTCATGAAACGACATCTTCTACTATTCACCCTTTGTTTTGTTTTCTGCCATAGTCTATCCGCGCAGAACCGAATTCTATATTCCCATGATGCTGCGGGGAATAGAATTCTGAGGCAATTAGGTAATAATCAAGGCGGTATTAACCAAAGCCCTAATATCAGTTTATTTAAAGGATTTTAGATTAGGGGATCTTGTTGGGTATCATCTTGATATAATCCCTTCTATCTCATTTATACGAACAAAATAATCATTAGCTTAAGAGTTGGTTCATACTCTTTATCAGAATTAAATATTGGCTTTTTATTATTACATCGTGATATTAAATGAAACTAATTCTTTGCATATACTTTCTTTTTTTTGTACCGATTATATCTTATTCTCAAGATATATCTAGTGTCGTTTCTGCGTACTATAACCTTGATACCCTTGAGTATAAGACCCTGATAGAATCCGCTATTGTTAAAGACTATTGTGTAGAATACTCAGATACAATAATTGGATATCATTCAATAGACACTTTACAAACTTATTATGATTATCAACGAGCTGAAGATTCATCTAACAAGAAAATATATATCCTAAGAGTTAAAGTCGATTTTGACAATAATCATAATCGTGAAAAAATACTTGTGAATTCTTCTGTTTTCCCATTCAATATTGTCTATTATAATAATGATGAATCAATTACTTACTATTTATACACTTATGATGAAGGCGTCGACGAAATAAGCACATACGCAATAAATCCAATAACACCATTCTTCCCCTTTAGGCATAATAGAGATAGTAAACACAAACAAGCGTTACGATTAATTCTAGATAATAATCCCGACTACATCATGTGGCCAGAGAATTATTTTGATACATATTTATTTACAAAGAACAACTTAGTATACGCAGTAGACGTATTGAATCTCAGGATTTACCCCCTACATGATTTTCTGTATAATTATAATGGTTACAACCCATAATTAACAAAAGTGCTCTTTCTCTTTTTTATTCCTCCCCAAGAACAATACTTCGTTTAATATTGTTACGATTGAAATTATGAAGACTCTCGTAGAAAAGATTAAATATGCCACGCTTCATCCCCGACTATTTTTAGACTCTCCAAATTCACTTATCTTTAAATCGGGGGTGGTTTGTGTTATCATTCTTGTCATATGGTTTTTCATCTGGGGAAACAAGCAGAATCACAACACGGAAATTTTCGCATCCGGGGATGACGTAACAATTATAATCACGAAAAAACAAAACATACAGACTTCAGAATTCTTTGTATACTGCTTTATAATAGATGATACAAAAAAAGAAGAATTTGTTCTTCCAGTAAAAGAGAATGAATATAAAGAAATAACTATCGGTGATAAGTATAAAGCAAAATATATCCCCGGAGACTACACGGTTTTACCATTTTGGGACTCAAAACAAGAATAATTTATGTTCCCTTTCTTTTTATCACTTATATTATCCTTTGCAATACCAACCGAATTTTAATACTGCCGTCGTTTCAAATAATTACCTGAGTCAATAATATGCCCGCCAAACTCATGGCAATCATACATTAGTACTGTATATTCTCAGCCGCGGCGGCTAACCCTTAAGAAGTTTTTCATGAGTTTGAAATTTGATGATTAGTATTAACTTTGGCGAAATCTTTTAAACTTTCCCCAAAAGGATGCCTAAACTAACAGGGGAGGCTAAAAAATAAAGAGAAGTTATTATTAAGCAGGACCAGTTTCATTAAGTAATCAATGGCCACACAACAAGATAACAGCTTTATAATTCATGGCTTCGCGCTGCTTCACGCGATAACCACCGTGGTATGCTACATTGCCGGCATAGAAGACCCCCTCTTCCTGACAATATGGACCATGGCAATGACCGTGCTGCTATGCAACAACAAGCGGCTGTCGGTAGAATTTACCGCCATCAGCGTAATACTGTCAAACGTCATAGGCTATATCCTGGGAATGGCCATCGCCGCAGGTATAGACCTACTGACTGATATCGAATTTCTGGCCCACTCGACATCCACATTCATAACCACCGAAGCTCTGGGTTGGAGCCTTGTGCTGCTGGTTCCGGAAAGCAAAGAAAAGGCAGAAGAAAACAAGAACCGCTGGCTGTGGTTCGCCGTCCTGGGCGTGCTGGTGGCCAGAATCATCATCGGCCTGCTGTCCGATGCCTCCTTGTCCGATGCGATGTCGCTGCTGGTTACCAATTCCGCAGTTCTGCTGCTAATCATCTGCGCCAACATCATACTGCTGCACTATATCCACAGGGGCAAGGGGTTCAAAAGCAAAAAGGCATCGGTGCTCTGGCACTTCATCCTGTTCCTGGGCTGCCCGGCTATGGGCGTGCTGATGATAGCTCTGGGCATCCCTGTCCGGGATCCGGATATCGCCCTGAGCATACCGCTGTACATAGAAATTTTCATCCTTACCTTCATTGCACAGGCCTTTGCCTACTCTATCATCTATCTGGTTTACTATGTAGCATCGACCAAACACCAGATGGCAGAAGAGCGAAGCAAAAGCCATATCGCGCAGCTGGAATACATCAACCTGAAGCAGCAGGTTAGCCCTCACTTCCTGTTTAACTGCCTGAACGTGCTGGATGCACTGATTGCCCAGGGCAAGACAGAAGAGGCGCGCAGCTTCAACCGCAAACTGGCGCGGATGTACCGCTATATGCTGAACACAGGAAACGAGGCCCTGGTGCCTCTGGAAGACGAACTTGAATATGTAGATATGTACACGGACCTGCTGCAGGTACGCTTCCCCAGCGGCATCCGCACAGAAAAGTATATCGCCGACCCGGACCTAAACCGCAGATATGTGGTAAGATATTCCGTACAGATGCTGGTAGAAAATGCATACAAGCACAATTCCATATCTGAAAGCAATCCGCTGGTGATTAAAATAACGGCGGATGCGGACAAAGTGACTGTTGCAAACAACAAAATACCCAAGCTTAACAAGACTGCCGAGTCTACCGGACTGGGCCTTAAATACATAAGGCAGAACTACTTGGACCGCGGCGGACACGACATAGAAATAACCAATACAGACCTTCTGTACTCTGTTTCACTACCACTGATGTAACATGAAAGTATTTATTATAGAAGATGAGCCCATGGCTCAGGAAACCCTTGCACGTACACTTGCAGAACTGTTCCCGGATACCGTTGTGGCCGGCACGGCAAAAAGCGTCGCTTCTGCCGTAGCATGGCTTCAGGAACCCCAGAACAAGCCTGATGTAATTTTCATGGACGTAGAACTGTCCGACGGAAATTGCTTTGAAATCTTCCGCCAGACGGACGTTACGGCGCCGGTCATAATGACAACGGCATACGACAACTACGCAGTGAAGGCCTTTGAGGTGAATTCCGTAGATTATCTTCTTAAACCTATAGACCCCGTAGCCCTGCAAAGGGCTGTGGAGCGATGCAAGAGCCGCATACAGGAGAAGCCTCTGGATATAGACAAACTGGTTGCCACACTGCAGGGAGCCGCCTTCAGCGGCCCGGCCAGACCGGCCTTCAAAGAGCACCTGCTGGTACAGTTTGGGGACCATCTTGTGCCGCTTTCATGCACGGACATTGCCTGCATTTACTCAGAAGACAAGCTTAACCACCTTGTCACCTTCAAGGGTGAGAAATATATGATGGACGAGTCTCTTGACAGCATTGCGGCCAAACTTGACCCGCGTAATTTCTTTAAGATTTCACGCGGATGCATTGTGGCCCGCAGCGCCGTGGGCAGCCTTACCAAACTGTTTGGCGGCCGCCTGCGCATAGAGTTGGCCGGGGTTTCCGGCAAGGCACTCCCCCAGCCCGAAGTTGCCCGTTCCAGGACAGACGAGTTCCTGGCATGGATTTCTGAATAGATAAAAAAGAAAAATTATATATGGAGAGAACTAAAGCATTACCGCAGTGGATCCCTATTGTCACTGCTGTTCTGGGCTTCGCCCTTTTTGTAACGGCCCTGTTAACGATGCAGGTGAGCCTGCCTAACATACTTGGGCAGACCGCCGTAGGACTGTTCCTTATTTTCCTTTTGATAAAGAACAAAGAGTGGTCTTTGCATACCAGGATTGCCGGCATAACCTCGGTAGTAATAGGATGCGCATCGCTGTTCCTGATTGGCATTGTAAGCCCCCCTACCGATACTATTAACTTATTTGGGTCTTTGAGGTTCTACTTCCTGGCCATGGCGCTGTTACTGCTTTCAATACTGTGGTTCACCATAGTTTTGATGTACGCAGATAAGGGGAAATGCCTTGGAGCACAGCTTCTTCTTGGCCTGCTTTTGGACATTCTTGCACTTGCCCCCATTGTCTATATGGCCATCAAGATGTCCCACTTTGATGTAAGTTTCTACATAGAGCCCCAGCTGATGGTTTGCCTCTTTGTGCCTTCTGCTATAGTTAAATACCTGGCAGTCTGCAACTTATTCATTAAGGCAAACGGTAATTACGACAGAAACATCATAGACAGACTATTCAAGTGGGTGGTAATTGCTGCATGCTGTCTGATTGTTGCGCTGACCTTTGTCACCAAATCCATGTCCAAGCTTCCCACTTTTGAAGCATCGGCAACAGATGAAACCATAGAATACAGTGAGTCCGGCTTTACCTTTGACAAACTGCACTGGGAGCTGCCGGAGGGCTATATCGTAGATGGTCAGACAAAAGACAAGATGACCGGTACCAGCGTTATCAAAGTGCTCAACACCACCGGAGATACCATAGGATTAACCATACTGACCCAGAGCCTGTTCTCTGCCCTTAGCAAAAAAGACAAGATCATGATATTTGAATCCATGATTAATCCCGCCGTCAACGCCCTTCGGACTCAGCTGAAAGCAGAAGACTTCGAATGTGAAAAGCCGCATATGGAAACTATCGGTGACCTAGATGTTTACAAGGCGACATTCAGCGGCAAAAAAGACGGGCAAGCCTTCTATGGCCTATACCATATCGTTATCATAGATAAGTATCTGGTATCTTCCATGGCTATAGCCGGGGATCCGGAGAGCCTGCCTGCCAGCGAAGCCCTCTTCAATTCCCTTTCCATGAAGTAATAAACTATGGGAATTACTCCGCTAAGATACATTAAGGATGTGGCCAGGGCCCTGCCCAGGCCGCATAGCCTGCGTCCGCACAACAACTGGATGGCGCTTAGCCCGCTGGCTATTTTTCTTGCCGTTTACCTGGTGTCTTCCATCGTTGCAGGAGACTTTTACAAAGTCCCGGTGGTTTCTGCATTCATCATCGCCGCGATATACGCGATAAGCATAAGCCACGGCGGCGGCAGCCTGGAGCGCCGCGTCGCCACTTTCTCTGAGGGAGCCGGCAACAAAAACGTGCTCCTGATGATCTGGATCTTTGTTTTGGCCGGGGCTTTTGCAAGCACTGCCAAGCAGATCGGGGCCATTGACGCTACGGTGAACCTTACCACTTCCATCATGCCCGGGAGCCTGCTGCTGGCAGGAATGTTCGTTGCCGCGTGCCTTGTTTCAATGGCTGTCGGAACCAGTGTCGGAACCATCGCCGCGCTAATGCCAATCGCCTCCGGACTGGCAGAATCTTCCGGTTTGGAAATCTCCCTTCTGGCAGCAGCAATTACAGGCGGAGCCTTTTTTGGCGACAACCTTTCCTTCATATCCGATACCACCATTGCAGCAACCCGAACCCAGGGCTGCAGCATGTCAGAAAAATTCAAGGCCAACTTCTCCATTGCCCTTCCGGCCGCCCTCATTGCCTGCGCCATTTATGTGCTGATGGGCTCCGAGGCCGTGGCAGTGCAGTCCGGCAGCGTGGATATAGTCAAGGTGGTGCCCTATCTTGCCGTGATTGTAATGGCTGTGAGCGGCATAAACGTGATGGTAGTGCTCTTTGCCGGCATTATCATTAACGGCGTGATAGGCTTTGTATGCGGAGACTTCGGTTGGGTAGATTATCTGGTATCAATCGGCAACGGAGTGGCCTCTATGGGCGATTTGATTATTGTGACGATGCTCGCCGGCGGCGTAATGGAAATGATCCGGTACAACGGAGGAATCGACTTTGCCGTAGAGCGCCTGACAGCCAGGATCAAGGGCCGCAGGGGGGCGCAGTTTGCCATCGGCGCGCTGGTTGGCCTTGCCAACGTTTGCACGGCAAACAATACCATCGCCATTATATCTACCGGCGGAATCGCAAAGAATGTAACAGAAAAATACGGCCTGCGTCCGCGCAGGACGGCCAGCATACTGGACACCTTCTCCTGCATCGTGCAGGGCATCCTGCCCTATGGCGCCCAACTTCTTATGGCATCGGCGCTTGCAGGAGTGGGAACGATATCCATAATAAGATACCTGTTTTATCCTTACTTGCTTTTTATTTGCGCCTGCGCCGCTATTGTGTTCTTCAGCGGCAAAAAGGCTTGACCTTTTCAAAACACTTTCTTAAATTTGTAGGACAAGTTTAAGAAGATGGGATTATACAGTTACTTCAGAGTCTCAAAGCCTGCAGCTGAAAAGGTGCCGGCCGGGGACGTTGATGCAACTTATAAGCACCTGAGAAACAGCACTTTCTGGGGCGTAACCGTAGCGTACAGCATCTTCTATGTCTGTCGCCTGGCAATGAGCGTTGTCAAGAAACCGCTCATCGATGACGGCATCTTTACCGCCGGGGAGCTGGGCATCATAGGCTCTGCCTTCCTGATTGTCTATGCCTTCGGCAAGTTCTTCAACGGCATAATCTGCGACTACTGCAACATTAAGCGGTTCATGGCCGCAGGGCTTGGCATTTCGGCGGTGCTAAACCTGCTGATGGGAATTTTGGGCCTGGTGCAGCCGGCCGTTTCACTGGCCGGAGGAGTGGTGCTGCTGGTTCTGTTCACCGTGCTTTGGGGTGCGAACGGATGGGCTCAGTCAATGGGCGCGCCCCCTGGAGTCATCAGCCTGTCAAGATGGTTCTCGCTTAAGCAGAGAGGCACATATTACAGCATATTCAGCGCAACTCCATACCTTGGAAAGACGGTTTCCTTCATAATGATAGGCTTCATCGTCAGCTGGCTTGGCTGGCAGTACGGCTTCATTCTGGCATCGCTGGCTGGCTTCGCCGGCTTTGTCGTCATTCTCTCCTTTGTGAAGGATACTCCTGAAAGCCAGGGGCTTCCGTCCATTCAGGAAGTCACCGGAGACAAGCTGTCCAAGACGGACAAGATGCCTATCAAAGAGCTGCAGAAATATGTTTTCAAGAACCCCGGAATATGGGTTATAGCCCTTTCCAGTGCTTTTGTTTACATAACTCAATATGCCATCAGCGACTGGGGCATACTTTACCTTGAAGAGGGTAAAGGTTTTTCTGACATCCAGGCGCCGCAGATCATTTCGTTCTCAGAGGCCTTCGGCATTGCCGGCACCCTGCTGGCCGGATGGATATCGGACCGACTGTTCAAGGGTGGCAGAATCATTCCGGTTATACTGTCCGGCATACTGTGCCTTGTGGCACTGTCGCTCTTCCTCTTTACCGGTGGCAGCTACCTTATGAACATTGTTTACGTATCTTTGTTCAGCCTTGCCATTGGTATTGTTTTCTGCATCGTTGCCGGTCTGATGGCGCTGGATATAGTGCCCCGCAAGGCTACGGGCACTGCACTGGGCATTGTGGGTATCTTCAGTTACATAGCTGCGGGTATCCAGAGCATAGTGAGCGGCTTCCTTATCCAGGGCGGCAGCAAAGGCGGCAGTTACGACTTTACCGCCACCGCCCTATTCTGGGTGGGCGCCTGCCTGCTTTCCTTCCTGCTGCCTGTTTTGGCTTGGAAGAGGATGCAAAAGAAAGTAATTGAATAATAATTATTTATAAGATATGCACATAAGTATTTCACTAAACTACAAGGCTCAGTGGGGACAGCAGATGTTCCTTCTTTTGGGCGCCGAGGCCCTGCCCATGACCGGGCACGATGACGGCCGATGGAGCATAGAATTAGACAAAATGCCGGCAGAAAGCAGCTATCGCTTCGAACTTAAGGATGCCGACGGCAAGACAATCCGCCACGAGGCAGCATCGCACACATACAAGGTTGCAAAAACCCTTAAAGATCTCATAATCAAAGACAAATGGAACGATGTGTCAGAGGACGCCCCGTTCAAATCAGCCTTCTTTAAAGACGTTATCTTTAAAAGAGGTGAATGCGACAAAGCAGAGACAAAGGGCAACCTGACCCTGCAGATTTGCGCTCCCACCCTGCGCCCGGGAGACCGTCTTGGCGTATCCGGAGACTTCTGCGGCTGGGGCCGTCCGCTGCTGCTGGACGCTTCTGACTTCCCTATTTGGCGCATCAGCATTAATGCAGAGGGTTCTTTTGAATATAAATTCCTGATTATCAGCGACGATCCTTATGTTCCGCTGCTTTGGGAAGCCGGCCCTAACAGGCATTACGACGGCAATGCAAAGAAGGGTGACCATATCCTTATCAACGAGGCCGACCCTGTCTTCAGGCGTCCCGGCTGGCGTGGTGCGGGCGTTGCTGTTCCGGTATTCTCCCTGCGAAGCAAAGAAGGCTTCGGCGTAGGTGAATTCCTTGACCTTAAGCTGATGGTGGACTGGGCTGCTGCAACAGGCCAGAATGTGATTCAGCTTCTGCCCATCAACGACACTACAATGACCCATACCTGGCAGGACTCTTATCCTTACAATGCCAATACAACCTTCGCCCTGCATCCGCAGTTCATCAACCTGCCGGCCGCCGGAGTAAAGGTTGACAAGGCCTTTGAGGCTATGAGAGAAGAGCTTAACGCCCTGCCTAAGATAGACTACGAAAAGGTCAATACAGAAAAGACCCGCCTGCTAAGGAAGGTTTATGCTTCAGCAGCCGGCAAAAAGGTTCTGGCCAGCGCAGACTACAAGAAGTTCTTTGCCGCAAACAAGGAGTGGCTGGAGCCTTATGCAGTTTTCTGCTGCCTTAGGGACGAGCATCATACCCCGGACTTCAACAAGTGGGGAAAGATGGCAAAATACAAACCCGAGGCCGTAGCCAAGTGGGCAGAAGAGCATAAAGAAGACGTAGATTACCACTGCTTTGTACAGTATCATCTGGACAAGCAGCTTAAAGAAGTTGTGGCTTACGCCCACTCAAAGGGAGTTGCCCTTAAGGGCGACCTGCCCATCGGCATCAGCCGCACCAGCGTTGACGCATGGGTTTATCCGCAGCTCTATCATCTTGACAGTCAGGCCGGTGCACCGCCGGATGCCTTCTCTACCCTTGGTCAGAACTGGGGCTTCCCTACTTACAACTGGGAGAAGATGTCAGAGGACGGCTTTGCCTGGTGGAAGGCTCGCATGCGCAAGATGAGCGAATACTTCGATGCCTTCCGCATTGACCATGTACTTGGTTTCTTCCGCATTTGGGAGATTCCGATGGATGCAGTACACGGCCTTCTGGGCCACTTTAATCCGGCCCTGCCGTATTCAGAAGAAGAGCTGGCTGCCCGTGGCTTCAACCTTGCCGGCGGCATGTACACCAAGCCTTTGCTGTACGACTGGATATTGAACGAGATTTTTGGCGTCCGCGCCGACGAAGTCCGTCAGAAATACATTAAGGACGGTAGCCTTGCCCCCGAGGTTGCAACCCAGCGCAAGGTAGTAGAGCATGTTAAGGACGAGGCCCTGCGCGACGGCCTCCTTGCCCTTCTGGACGATGTTCTCTTTATTGAGGATCCTCGTAAAAAGGGCTATTGGCACCCCAGGATCTCCGGCCAGAGTTCTTACGCCTTCCGCTGCCTGGACGACGGCCAGAAAGCCGCATTCACGCAGCTGCACGACGACTTCTTCTACCGTCGCCACAACGACTTCTGGCGTGACTCAGCCATGTTCAAGCTGCCTTCCATCCTGTCTTCTACCGGTATGCTTACCTGCGGAGAAGACTTGGGTATGATTCCGGACTGCGTACCGGATGTTATGCGCGAGCTTGGCATCCTGTCGCTTGAAATCCAGCGCATGCCTAAGAGCGTCACGGAAGAATTCGGCAACCCTGCCAATTATCCCTACCGCTGCGTTTGCGCAACCGGAACCCACGATACTTCCAATATCCGTGCATGGTGGGAAGAGGACCGCGAAGTCACCGCCCACTATTGGCACAACATGCTGCACAGGGGCGACGACATGCCTTGGTTCTGCGAGCCTTGGGTGGCAGAGATGATAGTGAAGGCACATCTGGATTCCCCGGCGATGCTTTGTATACTGCCCCTGCAGGATTATCTGGCAATAGACGAATTTATGCGTTATCCCGGTGACCCCGCAGACGAACGTATCAACGTGCCGGCCATCCCGCGATTCTACTGGCGTTACCGCATGCATCTTAACCTGGAAGAACTCCTGGAAGACCGCGGTTTCACCATCAAGCTTCGCGACATGATACACGCCGCCGGCCGTTAAAGTTATATGATGGAAAAGTTGCTTTTACATGTTTGCTGCGCGCCATGCAGCGGGGCCATAATAGAGGCTTTGGATAAAGAGGGAGTAAAACCGGTAGTGTTCTTCTCCAACTCTAACATTGTCCCCCGCGAAGAATACGACCTTCGCCTGGCGGAATGCAGGAGATATTGTGAAAAGTTCGGCATAGAAGTAATAGAAGACGATTACGACCACGCCGCCTGGCGTGAGGCCGTGCGCGGCTTCGAGCACGAGCCGGAGCGCGGGGAGCGTTGCATGCGCTGCTTCCGCTTCCGCCTTGAGCGCGCCGCCAAGTACGCCGCCGCTCACGGCATGGACACCCTGGCTACCAGCCTGGCTTCGTCCCGCTGGAAAGACCTGGAGCAAGTTGATGCCGCCGGCACCTTTGCCTGCGGCCTTTTCCCTGGTGTCCAGTGGTGGCCCCGCAACTGGCGCAAGGGTGGCCTGCAGCAGCGCCGAAGTGAAATTATTAAGGAGCAGAATTTCTACAACCAAAACTACTGTGGTTGTGAATTCTCTCCCAAACTTAAATGATAAATGAAGAAATTTTTAGTTTTGGCGGCAGTAGCCGCGATGGTAGCAGGATGCTGCAGCAAACAGGACAGCAAACCGGTTCAGGACCCCGTAGAATACGTAAACATCCTTGGCGGAACCGCATCTACCTACGAACTCTCAACCGGAAACACCTACCCAGCAGTAGCAGTACCCTGGGGCATGAACTTCTGGACCCCTCAAACCGGAAAAAACGGCGACGGATGGACTTACAGGTACGATGCCACCCGTATCCGCGGCCTTAAGCAGACCCACCAGCCCAGCCCCTGGATCAACGACTACGGCGAATTCAGCATAATGCCCGTCACCACCGGCCCCGTTTGGGACGAAGAACAGCGCCAGAGCTGGTTCTCCCACAAGGCAGAAACCGCCAAACCCTACTATTACAGCGTTTACCTTGCAGAACACGACGTAGTTGCAGAACTCACCCCCACATCAAGGGCCGCAGCCGTCAGACTCACCTACCCAGAGAAAGAAATCTCTTATCTTGTAGTTGACGCCTATCAGCGCGGAAGCTCTGTATGCATCGACGTAAATAACTCTACCATAACAGGTTATACAACCATGAACCACGGCGGAGTATCAGAAAACTTCCGCAACTGGTTCGTCATCAAATCCGACACTCCCTTCCAGACCGTCAGCACAGTGGCAGACGGCAAACTGTCCGACAAGACAGAAGCAACCAGCCAGCACAGCCTTGCACTGGTAGGCTTCAAGACCGCAAAAGGGCAGAAGGTAAACCTTAAGATAGCATCGTCCTTCATTAGCCTTGAGCAGGCAATGATCAACCTTAAAGAGGTGGAGGACAAGGACTTCGATACAGTTTGCAAAGAGGCGAAAGATGTTTGGAACGAGTCTCTTGGCCGAATTGCCATAGAAGACAGCAACCTGGACCATCTGCGCACCTTCTACTCTTGCCTGTACCGCAGCCTGCTGTTCCCGCGCGACCTGTCAGAGATAGACGCAAACGGCAACAGGGTTCACTACAGCCCCTTCGACGGCGGGGTTCACGACGGCTACCTGTTTGGCGATACCGGTTTCTGGGACACCTTCCGCAGCCTGTTCCCGCTGCTTAACCTGGTTTATCCGGACCAGGCGGCCAAGATGCAGGAAGGCCTTGTAAATACCTGGAAAGAAAGCGGTTTCCTGCCCGAATGGGCATCCCCGGGCCACCGTGGCTGCATGGTTGGCAACAACTCAGCCTCTGTTGTAGCTGACGCCTTCATCAAAGGAATTCGCGGCTACGACGCAGAAGAACTCTGGAAGGCCGTAATCAGCGGCGCCCACAATGTTCACCCGCAGATAAGCTCTACCGGCCGCCTTGGCTGGCAGCTTTATGACAGCCTTGGCTACGTGCCCTGCGACATTGGCATCCGCGAAAACGCCGCCCGTACCCTTGAATATGCTTACGACGACTGGTGCATCTACCGTTTTGGCCAGGCTCTGGGCAAAAGCGAAGAAGAGCTGGCACCCTACAAAAAGGCAGCCCTCAACTATAAGAACCTCTTTGACGCAGAATACAAACTGATGAACGGCAAGAAGGCCGATGGCAGCTTTGCCCGCCCCTTCAATCCCGTCAAATGGGGAGGCGACTTCACAGAGGGCAATTCCCTTCATTACACATGGTCTGTCTTCCACGACATCAAGGGCCTTGCAGCTCTTATGGGCGGCGATGCCGACATGGCGCAAATGCTTGACACTGTTTTTGTTATGCCTCCCATCTATGACGACAGCTACTATGGCTTCCCTATCCACGAGATTCGCGAGATGCAGGTTATGAACATGGGCAACTATGCTCACGGCAACCAGCCCATCCAGCACATGCTGTACCTGTACGATTGGTGCGGCCAGCCCTGGAAGACCCAGGCCCGCGTGCGCGAGGTGATGGAGAAGTTCTACAACTGCAACTTCGACGCATATTGCGGCGACGAGGATAATGGCCAGACATCGGCATGGTACGTATTCAGCGCCCTGGGCTTCTATCCCGTCTGCCCGGCATCGGACCAGTATGCAATTGGCACTCCCCTCTTTGACAAGGTTACCGTAAGCCGCCCGGACGGCAAGTTCACCATCACCGCAAACGGCAACGGGCCGCAGAACTACTATATCGGCAGCATGAAGATGAACGGCAAAACATGGCAGCATAACTACATCAACCACAGCGACTTAGTTAACGGAGCTAACATCGTCTTTGACATGACGGCCCGCCCTGACACCGTGCGCGGAACAAAAGAAGAAGACAAACCTTACAGCTTAACAGCAGAATAATCATGATTGCAAAAAAAGAAATCGGATCTCTCTTCTCTGCCAAAATGAAGATGGCAGAACTTCTGGAAACCAATCCTGACCTGATGGGCGTAATGCTACGCCTGGGTCTGCGTTTTGGCTTTGGAGAAGAAACGGTAGAAGAAGTGTGCAAACGTTACAAAGTCAACTCTGACACCTTCCTTCTTATATGCAACGTTTACACAACTGATGGCTACATGCCCTCTAGCGACATCCTTAAAAAGGTGGATATCAGGGACATAGTCAACTATCTGCACCAGAGTCACCTTTATTATACCGGTGAGGTTCTGACCAAGCTGGAAGACTCCATAGAAAAAATGACCGAGCGCTGCGACCCTGCAAGCAAAAAGATTATCCAGGTGTTCTTCCACGCCTACAAAGGAGAGATGGAAAAGCACTTCCAGTACGAAGAGAATACCGTCTTCCCTTACGTAGAAGCGCTGCTTAAGCATCACGACGACAAGGGCTTTTCTATTGAGCAGTTCGAGGAAAACCATACCAACATCGACGAGAAGTTGGGAGACCTTCGCAGCATCGTAATGAAGTATATGCCAGCCGATGGCGACAGCAACCTGATCAAGAATGTGCTGACCATACTCTTCAATCTGCAGAAAGACCTGTCCAACCATACCTCAGTAGAGGACAATATCCTTGTGCCGGCGGTGAACATTCTGGAGAGCAAATTCGGCTCCAGGGCAGAGACAGAAGAACTTAGCAGCCGCGAAAAAGAGATTCTTGTGGCCGTTGCTAAGGGTATGCTTAACAAAGAGATAGCAGACCTTTACAACATTTCCATTTATACGGTAATCACACACCGCAAGAACATAACAAGAAAGACCGGCATCAAAACTGTTGCCGGCCTGACTGTGTATGCTTTACTTAACAATCTGTTGGATATCAACTCAATAGAGTAGCGAAGGATATTTACTAACGCAGACGCTCTACGGGGAAGGTGAAATAAGTGTCCGGATAAGGCTCGTTCTTAAGGGTGAAGTGCCACCATTCCTCTGCCAGCGGCTTGAAGCCGTGGGCGAGCATGGCCTTGCGCAGAATCATTCGGTTGCGGAACTGCTGCTCTGTAATCTTTTTGCCGGGAATGTATTCGCCGGTTTCAGGATTTCCGCCGTAGTCAGGATGGCTTTCTTCTCCGAACCAATCGAAGGTGCCGCCCATATCTACTTCACGTTCTGTGTTCATATCAAAGATGGTCAGGTCCACCGTCGAGCCGCGGGTATGTCCGCTGTGCTCTGCGATATAGCCAAGCGGGAACAGGACATCCTTATTAAGCATCGGATAGAAATACTTCTTCATAAGGGTATCGCTAACATTCGCGCCCCAGCGCATGAAGTGGTCAACTGCGCACTGCGGCCTGTAGGCATCAAATATCTTAAGCCTGTAGCCCTGGGCCTTGAGGTCGTCGCTGACCTCTTTAAGAGCGGCGGCAGCGGCGCGGGTAAGAATGGCGGTGGGTTCCTTGTAGCCATCGATACGGGCTCCTACAAAATTGTATGTACTGTGATACCTGATTTCGAGGATGGCGTCCGGAATAACATCAGTGATATTTACGAAGTCAGCGCTGATGGCTTCTTTCTGCTCAGGGTTAACGTAACGGGAGCCGGTAAGGTCCTTGACGGCAGCAATGAATGCGGGTGCGTAAGCAGGTGAAGTATGGCGTCCGGGAACGACCTCGCCGTCCTTGCTGGGACGCATGATCTGGTCGTTGTGCTTGACAATCAGAAGGCGGGCTAGCTTGTCCCAGCGCTTCATCATCTTGTCTGTGTATTCGATGGTCTTGCCGGTTAGGTAGTCTGCAGTCTCGCCGGCAGTAAGGTCCTTGACATGGGCCTCGACAGCGGTCTGATCAGACTCGTAATAGTCTTCCAGCTCTTTCTGGGCCTCTTTAAGGTCCCCTATCATTGCGCTGTAGCGTGGATAAACCATGTTTGCCACAAAGTTGTTCATCCAGAATGCGCTTTGGGTGCTGAATTCAAGGATGTTGTTATTCTCTTTGCGGAAGGGGTCAGGAATGCGGTTGATGCTGCAATAAACGGGGACGTAGGCCACCATGGATGCATCGTCAAGATTGAAGTAGGTGATGCCGCCCACTGCATCCGGCAGCCATGAACGCATACGGCAAACCAGAGTCATGCCGCTTTGCTGGCAGCCGATAGGGCGCTCGCGGAACATCTTTTCTCCATTGGGACCGTCGAACCTGGTAAGCTGATTGCGGTAAGGCGATGCCCAGGGGCCGGCACTTACGTCAACCGTCATATCAAGGGCCGTGCCCTCGTAATGGTCGCGCATATCGTTCTGGATGTCACGATAGCTGACGGGGGCGTCGGGTTTGATCCACAAAGGGAGTTCGTCAATCTTGGAAGTATCGCCATTGATGAAGGGCAGATAGGAATCCATCACCTCTTTATTATAATGGTGGCGGAAGAAGCTCCAGACGCGGGCCTCGCAGAAGCGGATGGCACCAAAGTCCAGCGGGCCGTAAGCCTCACGGAAGCTGAAGTCCTTGTCCGGGCCGGTATAGTAACCCATTTCGCGGGCAAATGAAATGACGTCGGCACTGTACATGCATTCGCCGTCGGCGGTAATGCAGAAGCCCAGCTTCTTGTCTGGTTTTGCGGCCTGGGGGAACTTGCGGATGCGGCTGGCATTTGCATAGGCTGTTATGCAGTCGTCCGGAAGGCGTCTTGCAACCCATACACCACCCTTGCGGCCGGGCCCCTTACCAATGAGCTCCATGATCCAGGCCTCGTTCTTGTCGCAAACGGCAAAAGATTCGCCGGTATCGTTGTAGCCGTATTCCTGCACAAGCTGATGCATTACGGCGATAGCCTCACGGGCGGTTGCTGCACGCTGCAGGGCCAGTTCCATTATGTTGAAGTAGCCGAGCCAGCCTTCGGGGTTCCTTAACTCCTTGCGGCCGCCCCAGGTTGTCTCTACAATTGAAACCTGTTTCTCGTTCATCAGGCCGGCTACAGAATAGGTATATTCTGCCTGAGGGATATAATGTACCTGCGGAGAGCCGGGTACCCATGACCTGATGGCTATCATTTCGCCTGCGGCGTGACGGCCGGGAGCGGCAAACGGCAGGGACGATGCGAAGCCGAATCCGTCGCAGTTATAGGTACATATCACGCTTCCGTCAACGGAAGCCTTTTTTCCAACGATAAGATTGGTACATGCGTCTGTGGGCAGGGCGCTCCACAGAATGAAGATGGCCGAAACAGCCAGAGTGAGAATTCGTTTCATGTGGTTAGCATAATTGATTCTCACAAATATAACAAATTATTTGCTAATTCTGCGTATCCTGGATTTTACCAAAAACAATTCCCCGTTTTTGTCGGCAACGACACGATATTCGTCCTTCTGAATGCGAACGGTATCGGCAACAGTGGTCCTGGTTGTATCGGCCGGCTGGACAGGATCCGTCCTCTTTTTACCATCCAGAAAATGACTGCCGCCAAGAAGGCAGATTCCCAAAACGATCAGCGTCGCTACAATATATCGAGTCTTCATAATTGATAAAATATCTATAGGAGTGAACCGATCACAAATATGATAACTAATTTCAAATCTGATGTCAAAATCCGTCAAAAGTTTGTCTCAAAAGAGTCAAAAAATCACTATTTGTTTGCAGCGGTTCTAACCCAGGTAGATACATTAATACCGCACATCGCCTTGAAGTTGGCGCTGAAGGTGCTGTAGCTTCGATATCCGCTTTGCCAGGCCAGTTCCTGCAGGCTGGCACGACTGCCCGCGTCGGCCTTCGGGAACAATGCGATAAAGTGCTTTATTCGAAGGCTGTTTATGTAAGAATTGTAAGTAATACCCTTCTGGGCAAAATACTGGCTAAGGTAGGTGCGGTTCGTTCCGATGGCCTGGGCCAGCTGGGACAGGGTGATATCATGCTGCAGATACAGTCCGGAAGATTCGCAGTACTGCTCTAAAAGAAGCCCGATATCTATTCTTGAGCCCTTGGGGGACACATCTACGGCTTCTTCCTGCAGCCCCGGATCTAGGGTTTGAAGCGTTTCTACGCGACAGATAACAAAGCTTAAAATTATAATCGTGTTGATCTGGGCCACGTATTCAGGAGTCATTCCGCCGAAGCGGGAGGTATAGGCAATAAAGACGCCCGTTACAAGGGAGATGAGAATAAAGCTTTTCCAGACCTCTTTGTGCTGAAGGTCTGCGTAATTGTCTCTAAGCCAGCGGTTATACTGCCAAAGGGCAAAAACATAATAAAGCACGAAGACGATTCCGCAGATGCGGGTGTAGTACTCTATGTATAACTCTGAATCGAAGTCCTTGTGTATAATTCCAAGAGTGGCAATTACTACAAGAGGGGCCAGAACAATAGCAACCGGCCATACCGGCCTCTTCCTATCCTGAAGAATGCGGAGCAGCAAAATGGCCATAAAAGGCACAAAGGTGAGGCGGTCCAGCATCAGGGCCAGAATTGTACGCACCAGCATATTATCCCTTAGGACGACGGTTCCAAGCAAAGGCCACCAGATATGGCTCAGCACGATTGAAGCAAGGAAGGCTGCGGCCCAACGGCGAAGGTTTGCAGGCGGATCTATACTGTCAGAGAAAGCGTTGGAACGGCGAAGCAGTATATAGATACAAGCAATAAGCGCATACAAGGCCGCTCCGCTGTAGAGCATCATGTACAATATGTCCTGTAATCCTGAGTGGTCGTACATAAGTAATCCTATTTCTTCTACAAAAATACTTATTATTCTTTCAATTACGGAATATCCGCTCTCAGAATTAACAAATTTTGACAGAATTTACAAAAAGTAAAGAAGCCTTACAAATTGAAAGCAGTTAGTATTCGGAAAAAATGTAACTTCATACAGTTTTAAATGAAAGACTACGTAGCGCCACACAACCACAATAACACTAGCACCAATGAGAAACCTGAATAATATCCTAAAGAGTTTGATTCCCCCTAAGATCCTGGACGACGTAGAATTGGAGAACCGCCCGGTCTTTGCAGAAAAGATTATTAAGGTCTTCCGGGAGAATAACGCGGACATGTACAACTCTCTTGTAAGCGCAAAAGATTTTGATAACGAAGAAGCTCCGGTAATCGTTCAGCGGCTACGCGAAGCTGCCCTCGTTGCCAGCAAAATACGATAAGCCTAACGCACAACAAAACGGAAAAAAGCCACCGCGTAAGCGATGGCTTTTTGAAGTGGAGGTAGTCGGATTCGAACCGGCGACCCCTTGCTTGCAAAGCAAGTGCTCTACCAGCTGAGCTATACCCCCGATTGCTGGTTTATAGGTAGGCCCTGGCAGAGTTGAACTGCCGACCTCTACATTATCAGTGTAGCGCTCTAACCAACTGAGCTAAGAGCCTATATAATAATGAAAGGAGAAGTACTTGAGGCAGGTGCCTCGCTAACCTTGAACGTCACCACACTTGAAGTCGGCTCCAAAAAGGAGGTGTTCCAGCCACACCTTCCGGTACGGCTACCTTGTTACGACTTAGCCCCAATTACCAG
>Ga0256405_10006372_pt1 | contig 18970 bp, 11 predicted proteins | sample RumenRJG_02DNA_FD_189096 | JGI IMG/M metagenome (GOLD analysis project Ga0256405, IMG submission 189096) | Bovine rumen microbial communities from Lethbridge, Alberta, Canada - RJG_02 | ecosystem: Host-associated > Mammals > Digestive system > Stomach > Rumen | place: Canada: Alberta... | reverse complement strand
ATCAATGATCTCAAGAGGATCGATACCATTTCCAAGAGATTTACTCATCTTGCGACCAAGTGAATCTCTTACAAGGCCATGGAAAAGTACCGTATGGAATGGAGCCCTTCCGGTCTGTTCATATCCTGAGAAGATCATTCTGATAACCCAGAAGAAAATGATATCATAACCGGTAACAAGTACATCTGTAGGGTAGAAATACTTTAATTCAGGAGTCTCCTTAGGCCAGCCCTGTGTTGAAAATGGCCAAAGTGCTGATGAAAACCATGTATCAAGAGTATCAGGGTCCTGAGTAAGGCGCTTGCTCTTGCACTTAGGACACTCGCACGGCACATCCTTTGATACTATAGTCTCACCGCAGTCCTCGCAATACCATGCAGGGATCCTGTGACCCCACCAGAGCTGACGGCTTATGCACCAGTCGCGGATATTATCTGTCCAGTTGAAATAGGTCTTGGTCATTCTCTCAGGAATAAGCTTTATATCGCCATTTTTAACAGCATCTGCTGCTGGCTTTATAAGCTCATCCATCTTTACGAACCACTGCTTCTTTATCATAGGCTCTACAGTGGTGTGACATCTGTAGCAGGTACCTACGTTATGTGAATAATCCTCTATGCGAACAAGAAGACCTTCTTTTTCAAGTTCCTCTACGATAGCCTTTCTTGCCTCGTAGCGGTCCATACCCTCAAATCTGCTGCCGTTTTCATTGATAGTGGCATCATCATTAAGTATATTTATCTCCGGAAGATCATGACGCTTACCTACTTCAAAGTCGTTAGGGTCATGTGCAGGTGTTATCTTTACAACACCGGTACCGAACTCCATATCAACATAGGAATCTTCTACTACAGGAATAGGCTTGTTTACTATAGGAAGCCATACATATCTTCCCTTAAGATACTTATATCTCTCATCCTCAGGATTGACTGCAACAGCAGTATCTCCAAGCATGGTCTCAGGTCTTGTTGTGGCAAATTCAAGGAACTCGGTTGTACTTGGCTTGCCGTTTTCATCAACAAGAGGATACTTTATATGCCAGAAATGTCCCTGTTGCTCTTCATATTCAACTTCCGCATCTGAAATTGAAGTAAGGCAGTGAGGACACCAGTTGACAATACGTGAACCCTTATAGATAAGTCCCTTGTCGTAAAGCTTTACAAAGACTTCCTTTACCGCTTCAGAACAACCTTCGTCCATAGTAAAGCGCTCACGATCCCAGTCACATGAAGAACCAAGCTTCTTAAGCTGCGATGTGATACGTGTACCGTATTGCTTTCTCCAGTCCCATGCTCTTTCAAGGAATTTCTCTCTGCCGAGTTCTTCCTTGCTTGTGCCTTCTTCTTTAAGCTTGGCAACAATCTTTGCCTCGGTAGCTATACTGGCGTGGTCTGTGCCAGGCTGCCAGAGTGCCTCATATCCCTGCATTCTCTTGAATCTTGTAAGGATATCCTGCATGGTATTATCAAGAGCGTGTCCCATGTGGAGCTGTCCTGTGATATTTGGAGGAGGCATTACTATTGTAAATGGTTTCTTATTTGGATTGACTTCGGCGTGAAAATATTTCTGATCAAGCCAGTTTTTATAGATTCTGTCCTCAATCTGTTTTGGGTCGTATGTTTTTTCAAGTTCCTTTTTCATATTGTTCCCTTCTGATCTGACTATTTCTCTAACGTTACATAAAAACACATTGTATATGATACCACTTTTAAGCTAAAATTCAAGTCCAAACTAAAACCGGTGATAAATTGCATTAGGATTTATTATAAGATAAAACGCCGAAAAAAGGTATACTTTTCCTTTTTTTTTGATATAATACAAAATTGCTGTCCAAAGCAGCTACTATTTTTTAAAGGAGATTTATCTGTTATGCTAGAAAACCTGTTTCACATTAAAGAGCGCGGTTCTTCAGTTAAAACTGAGATAATCGCCGGCGTCACAACTTTCCTTGCAATGGCATATATCCTTGCAGTAAACCCGAATATCCTCGGTCAGGTAATGGATAAAAACGGTGTTTTTGTAGCCACTGCACTGGCTTCTGCTGTTGCCACCTTTATAATGGGACTTCTTGCAAATTATCCTATAGCCCTTTCAGCAGGAATGGGATTAAATGCATATTTTGCCTTTACAGTCTGTCTTGGAGAATTAAAGAACGAAGCTGATCCTTTCACCATCGCTCTTACAGCAGTCCTTGTTGAAGGTATAATTTTTATAATCCTTTCCATATTTAAAGCAAGAGAAGCAATAATAAACGGTATACCTCAGAATGTAAAATATGGTATCACTGTCGGTATCGGTCTTTTTATCGCCCTTATCGGTCTTAAGGGTGCAGGGATCACCGTTGCAGATGAGTCAACCCTCATAGCTCTCGGCGATTTCAGCTCACCACAGGTAATGCTTGCCCTTATCGGCTTTATCGTGATTGTTATCCTTTCAGCCCTCAATGTAAAGGGTTCTATCCTTATAGGTATCATTTTCACATGGATCTGCGGAATGATCGCAGAAAAGACAGGTTGGTATGTTGTAAATCCTGATGCAGGCATATACAGTGTTTTCCCTGATTTTTCATCAGGTCTTCACCTTGACGGTATAAAGAATACTGCTTTCCATTTCAACTTCACCTGGGTTGGTGAGCACCTCATACAGTTTACAGCCATCCTTTTCTCTTTCCTTTTTGTAGACCTTTTTGATACAGTAGGAACTGTTGTAGGTGTTGCAGATAAGGCTCACCTTCTTGACAAAGACGGAAAGCTTCCAAATGCAGGAAAGATTCTTCTTTCAGATGCAATAGGAACTGTATTCGGTGCCTGCCTTGGTACTTCAACGATCACAAGCTTTGTTGAGTCAAGTGCCGGTGTTGCAGAAGGCGGTCGTACTGGTCTTTCTGCCATAACAACAGGATGCCTTTTCCTTGCATCACTTGTATTAAGCCCTATATTCCTTGCGATTCCATCATTTGCAACAACACCTGCTCTTATCTATGTAGGTATGCTTATGGTATCAAGTGCGGCAAAGATAAGATTTGACGGTGACATAGCCGATACAGTAGGCGCTTATATGGCTATCCTTATGATGCCTCTTACATACTCAATCGCAAACGGTATCATGTTCGGTATCATTTCATGGGTAATCACAAAGGTATTTACAAAAAAAATCCGCGATGTCAGCCCTGTAATGTGGGTGATATTTGTACTTTTCATATTAAGGATAGCTACACTTATATTCAATTTCAGCTGATTTCAAGTGATTTCTAAAAGAAAAACCCGACTTCTCATGTCGGGTTTTTTCTTATCTTTCCTCTTTTATTCCATGGTCAAGAGTTATTTCAAAGGCATATCTTGAATTCATTGCCGTAAGAAGTTCATCAACCTGCTTTTTTCTTTCTCTCGTCACTTCCTTGGAATAAGAAGCAGGAACCATCAGGTCAAACGACGCCTTGTATCTGCCACCTTCCTTTACAAGCTGAAAATCGTGTATGGAAAGCTTTGTATCAAGTGCTTCTATTATTTTTACTACTCTTTCCCTGACTCTTTTTGTCCTCTGATCATTTATATCCGAAGGATCGATATGTGTGACAAGCGGCACGCTAAGCTGCTCAAATACGTCCTTTTCGACCCTGTCAGCTATCTTATGGGCATCTATAAGCCTAAGTTCCTTGTCAAGCTCAAGGTGGACAGTCGCCATATTTTCCTCAGGTCCATAGTTATGGATAACAAGGTCATGGCTTCCCAGCACCCCCTCCTCATTTTTAATTATATCATTTATCCCGCTTACAAGCTCCGGGTCCATCCTTGCCCCGATCAGTGGTGTCAGCATTTCTTTTAAAATGTCTGCTCCCGCTATGATTATAACCACAGAAACGATAACTCCTGCATAGGCATCGAGATTGACCTTCGTATATGCGTAGATAAGAGTTGTTGCAATTGTAAGACTTGTTGTAATGATATCAAAAAACGAATCCTTGGCTGTAGCAAGTAAAAGCTTTGAGCCGCTCTTTTTGCCTAATCTTCTGTTGAAAATAAAGAGCCCGCCCTTAACTAAAACTGAAAGGAAAAGCATCGCAAGTGCCATCGGATATAAAGAAAGTGCCTCAGGTTTAAATATTCTCTGCACTGAATCGCGCAAAAGTGTAAGTCCGACCTGAATTATAAGCACTGCTACGACTGCCGATGCAACGTATTCCATTCGCGCATGTCCGAAAGGATGCTCCTCGTCTGCCTCTTTGCCGGAAACCTTGGCTCCGACCAAGGTTATCACACTTGATACCGCATCCGAGAGGTTGTTAAACCCATCCCCCAAAACTGCCATAGACGACAGTGCCATGCCTGTTATTATTTTTACGACAGCAAGCAGAGAATTACAAAGAACACCTATAATTCCCGAAAGCATACCGTAGTAATTTCTGTCCTTTTCCATTTCAACCAGTCCCCCCCCTAAAGCCTATTCCTCACTGCTGAGGTCAAGGCTTCTTATCTTTTTTCTTACTTTTAAAAGCTCCGATGGTACAACCGACAGACCATCCACCCCCATTCCTAAAAGCTCACCTGTAAGCGAAATATCTGCTGCAAGCTCCCCGCATATAGACACAAAGCAGTTATGTCTGTGTCCCGCCGCCACTGTCATTGCTATCTCCCTTAACAGAGCCGGGTGATGGCTGTTATAGAAGACACCAAGATTTGCATTTTCCCTGTCAAGTGCCAGTGTATACTGGCAGAGGTCATTGGTCCCTATCGAAAGAAAATCGCACATTTCGGCAAGATCATCCGCTATAAGGACTGCCGCAGGCGTTTCAACCATTGCCCCCTTTAACACCTGTTTTATCTGATACCCTTCCGAAATAAGCTCGCGCTCACATTCATAAAGAACATCTATACATTCTGAAAGTTCCCACGCGGAGGTAAGCATAGGGAACATCACTCCCACATTGCCATACCACGAAGCCCTCAGTATCGCTCTTAATTCTGTCTTAAAGAGGTCACGCCTCATAAGGCTTACTCTGACTCCCCTGTAGCCTAAAGCCGGATTTTCCTTCTGGTCAAAATCCATATAATCAGCCATCTTGTCTTCTCCAAGGTCACTGGTCCTTATTATAACTCTTTTTGGTGCCATGCTTGAAACCACATTCTTGTATGCTTTAAATTGGGTTTCTTCATCAGGGTAGTCATCCCTGTTGAAATAAAGGAATTCGGAACGCATAAGTCCTATTCCTTCAGCATCATTTTCCATTACACAGGCTACTTCCGATGAATCATTTATATTGGCAAAAAGCTTGATTATCTTGCCATCTATAGTAATGCTCTTTTTGCCTATAAGGTCAGACAGTTTTGATTTTTCGTGAAGTTCATTTTCCTGCTTTTTTCTGAATTCCGCAATAAGCCGTTCAGGCGGGTCGATATAAAGATCGCCTGCATCACCATCTATAATGCCGATCTTGCCTTCCCACTCCTCATCGATCTTCCCTGTATCAATAATAGCATGCAGATTCATGCTCTTTGCAAGGATAGCTGTGTGGCTTACAGGACTCCCTCCTTTTGTCACAAAACCGCAAAAAAGATGTCTGTCAGCCTTCACGATATCACTTGGATACAGAACGTCAGCAAGATATATGGTAGGTTCTTTTCTTTTTACTGCTGTCAACTCCTCACCTCTAAGTGCCGCCAGCAGTTCATTTTCAGTATCATATACATCCGAATTTCTTTCAGAAAGATATTTGTCATCTGTATCAGCTATAATTGCGGCTTCTCTGTTGAAAGCTTCCCTTACAGCGTATTCTGCTGTATAGTTTCCTTCTTTTATAAGACTTAAGATCTCATCTATAAGACTCTTGTCCTCAAGGATCATCCTGTGCACAAGAAAAATATCCGCAGTATCCTCTCCGGACTCTTCAAGCGCCTTTTTATAAAGCTTTCTCTGTGCGCTTACAGCCTCGCGCCTTGCAGACTCAAACCTTTTAACCTCACCCTCTGTATCATCTGTCTTTTCTTCTCTTATCTCGTCTTCATCTTTTTTGTAGATATGGAGCCTGCCGATAGCAATACCCGGAAGTATGCTTTTTCCTTTAACTGCCTGCATATAATCCTCTTTTCTAAGCGGTGGGCATCTTCGTTATTATCATTAAACCTTTTCAAGCAATTTCATTATACCGCAGTCCCGAGAATGTATCAAACATTCTTGTGATGTTCTTTGGCGGCTCCTATTTAGGAGACGTCTGCCGCAGGCAGATATAATATGCGCTTATTATACCATAGTCCCGAGAATGTATCAGACATTCTTGGGACGTGCTTTGGCGGCTCCCATTTGGGAGACGTCTGCCTCAGGCAGATATAATATGCGCTTACTTATGCGCATATTATACCGTAAATGAGGGGGTTTTCCACAAAAATGACTAGCCGACCATGCCTTGTGCTTCCGCAAAGCACAAGTGCTAACATATATAAAAGTGTATTACGAGGCAAATCCTGATAATATACTAAAAGAGCCGGTACTATGTACCGGCTCAAAATTCAAAGAAATAATTATCTTGCGTATGTATAAACGTTTTTAACAATCTCAATCCTGCCAAAGGTATCATTTACGTATGCACCAGCTACTGCATCGTAACTCTTCCAGTTTGAAGACATTACTTTAGTAGAATCTGCACCCTTTGAATTAAGATAAATTGATCTGTTGCTTATATCCTTAAGTTCGCCATTAGCGTTGTAGAAAAGAACAGTTACATAACCCGATAATCTCTTCTTACTACTGTTCTCATATCTAAGATCAACATCTACTTCATTTTCACTGACAACATTTGCATCTTTGCTTGTTATCTTAAGGCTGCTTGATGCATCCTTGTAAGTATACCCCGGCATTCTGTCATACTCTTCAAGAGTTACAGTAATACTTGAAGGATCAAAGTTTTCAAACTGATCTCTATTTAAATATACAGAATTGCTATAGCTTGTCTTACCTGGTATAAGAGCAGAAATTCTTGCATCATCACTTACAAGTGTAGCACCATTTATATCCTTGATAGTATAATGTATCTTGATAGTATCAAAGATCTGCTTTGTCTTATTTACAGCTGTGAAAACAACGCCATAATTTGGGATCACTTCATAGCCAAAGTCAAACTTTGCTTTCTTGACTGTAATCTTGTAATTCATTGTACCACGTACAGTCTTAATAGTGATATTGGCTGTACCTGTCTTTTTTGCAAAAAGATTTGCCTTATAGTCTCTTGACTTATCCTTTACTGCCTTAACAACAGATTTCTTTGAACTCTTAACACTCTTTACCTTATTATAGTTGGTAACATAAATAGCCTCACCTACATATAAGGTAACATTTGTTGTCTTTGCTGCTTCTGCCTTTGTTACAGGCATAATGCTGAATACCATTGCAGCCATAAGCATCATGGTCACTGCAAGCTTAAATACTTTTTTCATCTTTTTTCCCTTCGTTTTGTTTTCTTCACATTTCCCAAAGTATTTTAATACCGGCTACACGAAATGTCAATAAATATTTTTAACTAATCGGATATACTTTTTTGAAATATCTTCTTGTCTTAACTTTAGTTAACAAAATGTTAAAGGTGGTGTATTAAGCTTAAAATAAATAAATCTACACTCTTCAAAAATATACATACATTGATCAAAAACAGCTTTTAATTAACATTTTCACTCAAAATGCACTATACATTCTTGACTAATCGCACTGAAAGTTATATCCTATTAAATATTAATTTAGCCTACGTCGCTGATTAAGCAATTAAACAGTTGGCAGTACCATTACGGAGTTCATTTATGCAACCTTTTTCAGCTATGTTTGAATATGCAAACGTCCTTTTGGCATTTTTAGTTCTTTCTCTTATGATGACTACTCATCCTAAGAAAACATATATATACAGATTAAACCGCGCAGGCATCGCATTTTCTCTTCTTGAATCCACACTCGGTATCCTGCTGTCATTTGGATATCTTCCGGTAGGCAGGCGCGGTTCATTTTATGCATTTTCATTCAGTATACTTTACTGTATCATCTATACAACTATTGTATCATTGCTTTTGGCTTATGTTGATTATCTTGTAAACAGAGTGAAGCCTGTGTTTAAAAAGATTTCCATAAACACAATGCTTATTGCAATCTCTGTGATTAATTACTTTCTTTTTTATTTTTACAGGGTTCCTCAGTACAACACTCTGACTCCCTGCATAACACTTTGTCAGGATACAGTATTTATATGTGCGATAAACGGTCTTTGGACCTGTGCCTTTATTCTTATAAGTTGTTTGCCGAATATCCACAAAATGACAAAAATAGTGCGTTATGCAATGTGGAATAATCTACCTCTTTGTATGTTCATCCTTATCATACAGCTTTTCAACAGGCAAACTGTTCTTATAGGGCTTACATATATACTGCCTTTTACATTGATGTATGTCCTCTTTCATTCAACGAGCTATGACGAAGCTACCGGCAGCCAGAACTCCGATGCTTTGAACAATCTCATTTCAACGAGACTTGAAAATGGAAAGAGCTTTATCATCACTTTTGTAGAGTTTCCTCTCCTTAAGATAAGTGAATCAAAGCTTTTGAAGGCAAGAATGATGAACATCTGTCGTACTTTGGAATCGGGTAAGCATGACCTCTCTGTTTTCCGCGTATCGACTTCCATTTATGCAATAATCACGTCGCTTAGCGATGAACGCTCCATAGAGACGATAACTGACGATATATGCAGAGTAATGTCGCTTAATTTCGAGTCGGATGTTTATATACCAAGTAAACATAATGTTTACTCTATTTATTGCACACCATCTTTTACAACGCCGGATATGGTCTATGCTTTCAGATATTACCTAAAGGCTAATCACCCTCTTGGTGTCAATACAGAGTATTATATTCCTGACAAAAATGATTACATTAATTTTGCATCCGCATACGAAATTCAAAGTCTTCTTGAGGAGATACGGGATCAGAACAACCTTGAAGACCCACGAATACTTTGCTATGCCCAGCCTATTTATGACATTTCAAGCAATACTTTTAAAACTGCAGAGGCACTCATGAGGCTTTCTCTTGGAGAAGAGACCATACAGCCTTCAGTATTTATACCTATTGCCGAAAGGTCCGGCTACATACACGTGCTTACAGTTATCATGCTGAACAAGGTATGCAAGTCCATCCAGTATCTTATTAACAACGGATATAAATTTGATGCTATAACTGTAAACTGCTCTGCGCTTGAGTTTTCAGACGAACATTTATACAGGGACTTGACCTCTGTAATTGACAGCTATAGCATACCTAAGACAAAGATCCGTATAGAGATCACAGAAAGCGCCATTTTTGACAATTACGAAACTGTCCTTCACAACATGAATGACCTTCAGGAGTCTGGTATAGCTTTCTATCTGGACGATTTTGGTACCGGTTATTCGAACATGGAAAGAATTTCATCCTGCTCTTTCCACACTATAAAGTTTGATAAAAGCGTCATGAACCGCGCCATGGTCGATCCTGCACTCGACAATCTTATCAATTCCTACATGGATATGATGGGAGAAAAAGGTATTTCAACCCTTGTAGAAGGAGTGGAAACAGACGATCAGGTGGAATTCAGCAAGCGCCACGGTTTCGACTACATTCAGGGCTTCAAATACGCAAAACCTGAGCCTATTGAAAATCTCTCAAAATTCTTTTCAAAAGACTAAGGCAAGCGGTAATCTTATTTTCAAAAAAAGAACTGCCATAGCAGGTATACACCTGCTACGGCAGTTCTTTTATTTTCAATTATTTTGCATAATCGACAGCTCTTGATTCTCTTATGACGCTTACTTTGATCTGGCCCGGATAAGAAAGTGAGGCTTCGATCTTCTTTGACACGTCTCTTGCGAGAAGAACCATCTCCGAATCATCAACCTGTTCAGGAACAACCATAATTCTGATCTCCCTGCCAGCCTGAATAGCAAATGACTTTTCAACGCCCTTAAATTCATTAGCGATATCTTCAAGATCCTTGAGCCTGTTGGTATAGTTCTCAAGGGTTTCTCTTCTGGCTCCCGGACGGGCAGCGGAAATAGCATCAGCCGCCTGTACAAGACATGCAATAAGAGAAGTTGGCTCTACATCACCATGATGGGCTTCAACAGCATTGATAACGATAGGATTTTCTTTGTACTTCCTGCAAAGATCTGTACCGATCTGAACGTGGCTTCCTTCCTGCTCACGATCAATAGACTTACCTATGTCGTGAAGGAGTCCTGCACGCTTTGCAGTCTTAACATCGCACCCTGTTTCGGCAGCAAGGAGTCCTGCAATCTGAGAAACTTCGACAGAATGCTGAAGTACATTCTGACCGTAGCTTGTGCGGAACTTCATGCGGCCAAGAAGCTTGATAAGTTCAGGATGAATGCCATGAACGCCGCACTCAAGTGCAGCCGCCTCACCATTCTCCCTAATCTCGGTCTCAACTTCTTTTTCAGCCTTTGCGACCATCTCTTCGATCCTTGCAGGATGGATCCTTCCATCTGCGATAAGCTTTTCAAGAGCAACTCTGGCAACCTCGCGGCGTACCGGATCGAAGGATGAAAGAACAACAGCTTCAGGAGTATCGTCGATTATAAGATCTACTCCTGTAAGTGTTTCGAGGGTCCTGATATTGCGGCCCTCTCGTCCTATTATCCTGCCTTTCATCTCATCATTAGGAAGCTGAACAACTGAAATTGTAGCCTCGGAAACGGAATCCGCCGCGCAACGCTGAATAGCATTGACAACAATCTCTCTTCCTTTTTTGTCTGCTTCCTCTTTGGCACGATTCTCATATTCTTTTATGAGAACCGCTGTTTCATGTTTCACATCGTCTTCAACTGTTTTTAAAATGAAATCTTTTGCCTGTTCGGAGGTAAGTCCTGAAATCCTTTCGAGCTCCGCCAACTGCTTTTCATGAAGTTCATCCACAGCTGCCTTATCCTTTTCAAGCTGTGCTTCACGCTGGTTCAACCGGCTCTCTCGTTTCTCAAGTGCTTCGCTCTTTCTGTCCGCTGCTTCTTCCTTGGACAGAACTCGTTTTTCATACTTCTGCAGCTCTGCTCTGCGTTCCTTGGATTCTCTCTCGATCTCGTTCTTATTCTTAAGAGCTTCCTCTTTAGCCGCCAAGATAGCTTCTCTCATCTTTGTTTCAGCCTTTGAATTGGCCTCTTCAATGATTTTCCTTGACCTTTCCTCGGCCGTACCTATCTTAGATTCATACTCCCTCTTGTGCTTATCAAGAGCAAGTTTACCGGAAACAGGGATCGCTACTGCAGCAGTGACTAAAACGGCAACGATAGCCGTGATAATAACTGGCACCACTGGAGCACCCTCCTTATTTAGTTTTCATTGTACACGGAATTATACTATTCCCAAGAATACAACATAAATAGTTTATACTTTTTGATAATCGATGTCAACCTGAAATGCCATGTTTTTACCACAACTCTGAAAGTTTTTTATTATTAATATCCTGTTTAAGAATAGAACCTTTTTATAAAATTAACTGCATCAGTAAACCACCCTTCTGCAGGTGTAGAAACAGCAAGTCCTGCCCCATGTCCCACTTCAGGGTATGAATGTAACTCTGAAGGCACGCCCGCCTTATCAAGTGCCTTTTTTAATTCTATAGAATTTCTTGGAGGAACCACATCATCTGCCTCACCATACCAGATAAAAGTTGGCGGATAGTCCTTATCCGCGTGAAGCTCCACGCTTGTTTCCTCGATCATTTTTTCAGCGGGATCAGTACCTAAAAGCATATCTCTTGAACCCTGATGCGTGAAATCGCGCATTGTAACTACAGGATAAATAAGAACGACAGAGCCCGGCTTTGGCAGACCATACTTTGCATATCCCATATTTGTGGTTCCAAAACTTGCAGCAAGGTGTCCTCCGGCAGATGACCCCCATACGGAGTAGCCTTTTGTCTCTACATTGTATTTATCTGCATTATCAAGGATCTCTTTAACAGCTCTTGCGGCGTCTTCCTGCGGTGCAGGGAACTTAGCCTTATCCTTTACATGGTAGAAAAGGATAAATACTGATATTCCCTGATTGTTAAGTTCTCTTGCAAAGGGAGTACCCTCTACATAACTGCATACACACCAGTATCCACCACCCGGTATGACTAAGGCAAACGGATGCTTTTTCCCATCATTTATAACAAAGTCGGTAACAAGCTCATAGTCGTTTGCGTGTTCCATGTTTCTTTTGGCCTCATCCCTGTATTCAGGCGGCATTAAATTAAAATCCATCGTATTTCCCCTTATACATTCTCTCTGAATTTTGCTAACTTATCCCTTATCAGTTCCCCGTCAAAACCGTGTCTGAAAAGGTATGCGTTCAATTTTCTAAGCTCATCATCACTAAGTACAGTCTTTCCAAGTGTCTTCTTTCTGATGGCAGCCTCTATAGCCTCGTCATCGTCTCCATAAGCCTCTATAAGACGTTCTGCCGTTTCTTTGTCCACTCCCTTGTTTTTAAGGACACTGGCGAGCTCTCTGCTGCTCTTACGGCCGCCTTTAAAAGCAATATAGGATGCGGCAACTCTCTCATCATTAATATAATGGTATTTATCAACATAAGCTATGGCATCATCGATAAGCTCTTCTGTAAAGCCTGCTCTTTTAAGTCTGTTGACAAGCTCTTTTCTTGTTCTGTCTGCCCTTGTAAGTATATCCAATGCCTTCTTCCGACATCGCGGAATCAGTGTTTCCTTCATAAGTGCATCATAGACTTCATCCGGCACTTCCTCGCCGGATTTCAGCCTGTACCGCCGAAGGTCTCCTGTATATAAATACAGGAGACCTTTATCAGTAGATACTTTATATTTGATTTTAGTGATCTTGTCAATTGATTCAATATACATGATCAATCTTCCGTTTCCCCTGAATCATCCTTATTTTCCTTCTCAGGCGTATCGTTTTCGCCCTCTATGGACTCTCCTTCTTCAAGACCATGTCTTACGCGGACAAGATGTTCTATTTCATCAAAGACTTCTGGGTTATCTTCAAGATACTTCTTGGTATTCTCTCTGCCCTGACCTATCTTCTCGCCCTTATAAGAGAACCACGCACCTGATTTCTGCACGATATCATCATCTACAGCTATATCAAGGACATCACCGGAACGGCTGACTCCCTTACCGAACATGATATCAAATTCAGCTTCCTTAAATGGAGGTGAAACCTTATTTTTAACAACTTTTATACGGGTATGGTTGCCGACAACCTCACCTCCCTGCTTTATAGACTCTACACGACGCACATCCAGTCTGACCGATGAGTAGAACTTGAGTGCGCGACCGCCGGTTGTAGTTTCAGGGTTTCCGAACATAACGCCTATCTTCTCACGAAGCTGATTTATAAATACTACTATACAGCCTGTCTTGCTTACAACACTTGTGAGCTTTCTTAAAGCCTGACTCATAAGTCTTGCCTGAAGACCTACATGGCTGTCTCCCATCTCTCCGTCAATTTCTGCCTTAGGTACGAGAGCTGCAACCGAGTCAACTATGATAATATCTATAGCGCCGCTGCGAACCATGGTATCAGCTATTTCAAGTGCCTGTTCTCCCGAATCAGGCTGAGAGATATAGAGATTGTCAATATCTACGCCGATATTGCTTGCATATACAGGGTCAAGAGCGTGCTCCGCATCTATGAATCCTGCTATTCCGCCCCTCTTTTGCACTTCAGCGACCATATGAAGTGCAATGGTCGTCTTACCACTTGATTCAGGGCCATATACCTCAACTATCCTGCCCTTTGGGATACCACCTATGCCAAGAGCAAGGTCAAGTGAAAGACAGCCTGTAGGTACAGCCTCTACGTTCATTGTAGACGACTTGTCTCCGAGCTTCATTATAGAGCCCTTGCCGAAGTCCTTTTCAATCTGAGCTATAGCGGCATCCAATGCCTTTTTCTTGTCATCATCGGCCTTATTGGTATTTGTTTCTGTATTTTTTGCCATAATCTTTTCCTTTTTCAAGCTTTTATCTGAATTTTTCAAACATCCGTCTCATTTTAGAACATAAGATAGACTTTGTCAATTAAAGAAGTGTTGTCAGAATGCACGATTTTTATTTCCATCTGCTGGAAATTATTTTTATTGATACTGCACTAAAAAGCGCTCGTTTGTTTGTACAGTATGCAAAAAAAGAGCGCCCCCGCAAATTGGGACACTCCAACTAATCAATACTTAACCTGAACTTCTTTCGGACTATAGCCTTTTTCGGCAAGCCCTTCTATTATCTTCTGTTTGTGATCCATGCCAAAAGCTTCCATGGTGATCACAAGTTCCACAGCTGTATTTCTGTTGATATTTACAAACTGGTTATGCTCAAGTCTTACTACATTTCCCTGAAGCTCTGCAATAGTCTCTGAAATCCTTGCAAGTTCGCCCGGTCTGTCCGGAAGCATGACTGAAAGAGTAAATATCCTGCCTCTCTGTATAAGACCATGCTGCACCATAGAAGAGATTGTGATTATATCAATATTTCCACCTGAAATGATACATGCGATCTTCTTGTCTTTTATATCAAGATGATTTAGGGCAGCCAAAGTAAGAAGACCTGAATTTTCTGCAACCATCTTGTGATTTTCAAGCATATCAAGGAAAGTCAGTGTTAGCTCCTCGTCCTCTACCGTAATGACATCATCTATATTTCTTTTGATATATGGAAATACCTTGTCGCCCGGAGTCCTTACTGCTGTACCGTCTGCAATAGTATCGACCGCTCCGAGTGTGGTCACATGACCAACCTCGATACTCGCCTTCATACATGCAGCGCCCGCAGGCTCAACACCGATAACCTTTATCCTCGGATCTAAGAGCTTTGCACAGGTTGAAACGCCACAGGCGAGACCGCCACCGCCGATAGGAACAAGGATATAGTCAACATCAGGAAGTTCATCTATGATCTCCTTGGCTATTGTTCCCTGACCAGTTGCAACTGTTTCATCATTAAAAGGATGCACGAAAGTCATGCCTTTTTCTGCTGCAAGCTTAAGGGCGTATTCACAGGCATCATCATAAACATCCCCGTGAAGTATAACTTCCGCGCCATAACCCTTTGTTCTGTTTACTTTTATAAGCGGCGTAGTAGTAGGCATTACAACGACTGCCTTAACATTGAAAAGCTTTGCAGCGTAGGCAACACCCTGAGCGTGATTACCGGCAGATGCTGTTACAAGGCCCTTTTCCCTGTCCTCTTCGGACATGGTGCTTATCTTGTAATATGCCCCTCTTACCTTGTAGGCTCCTGTGTACTGCATGTTCTCCGGCTTAATATAGACTTTGTTTCCACAGGATTCGGAAAAGAATTCACTGTATACAAGCTTTGTAGGATTAACAACCTTCTTTACAACTTCGGATGCTTCTTTAAATTTATCAAGTGTCAGCATAATCTCCCCTCTTTCTTCCGGCTAATGCACTATTGTAAAGCAATACAGCATTTAGCCAAAAAAGTTCCACCAATGCTTCTTTTTAGCCGGCTTTTCTTCCTCAGACTCCTCATTTTTATCATCCGATTCAGTCTCCCACTTAAAATCATCAAAGGTGTCGCTTTCTTCTGTCTGATTTAATACATTATCTGCCGCCTGACCCTCTGTGTCAAGGTTTGAAGGCTCATTATCACTTTCAGGTATATCTGAGATAAATCCGGCTGATAGCTCCACCTCATTTTCAAATTTTGTATTTTCTGTACTTTTTTCTTTTGCTTCGTTATAAAGATTAGTTTTAGCATTGTTTACTTCTTCATCAAAAGCCTCTGTCCTGTCGGTATCTGTTTCTTCAGCTGAAACTTTAGTATCTTCTTCATCACCTATATTCTCTAAAAAGCTTTCTTTGGCAGTTTCCACAATATTTTCTTCAATAGTTTCTGCCGCCTCTTCGCTGTTTTCTTCTGATATTTCAGGAAGTAAAGCTTCTTCCTCTTCCCTCTTTACATCAAGAAGGGCATCTATAAAGGCTCTTGAATCAAACTTCTGAAGATCTTCTATCTTTTCACCGACACCGATATATTTTACAGGTATTCCAAGCTCAGACTGAATAGCTATGGCAATCCCCCCTTTTGCCGAACCGTCCAGCTTTGTAAGTATGATACCATTGATATCAGTTATCTCAGAAAACTGCTTTGCCTGCTCCTTGGCATTCTGACCTGTAGCCGCATCTACAACAACAAGCGTTTCAACCTGAGCATCCGGATATTCGCGGTTTATAACCCTGAACATCTTTTCAAGCTCATTCATAAGGTTCTTTTTATTATGAAGTCTTCCGGCTGTATCGCAGATAAGGATGTCTCCTTTTCTTGCCTTTGCGGCCCCTATAGCGTCGAATACAACTGCTGCCGGGTCGCTCCCTTCCTTCTGCGCTATGATAGGCACATCTGACCTGTGAGCCCATTCTGTGAGCTGCTCTATAGCTGCTGCCCTGAATGTATCTGCTGCCGCAAGAATGACCTTCTTCCCCCTTGCCTTATACTGACTGGCAAGCTTGCCCGCTGTGGTGGTCTTTCCGACACCATTTACACCGATAAGGATGACAACTGATTTCTTCTCTTCGAAATCGTATGCATCCTCACTTGTCTGCATCTGCTCTGCAAGACTTTCAGCCAAAAGCTCCCTGCAGTCCTCCGGGTTTTTTATCCCTTTTTCCTTTACCTTCTTTTTGAGGCTTTCGATAACAGTTTCTGTGGTCGAAAGTCCTACATCCGCCATTATAAGGGTTTCTTCAAGGTCCTCATAGAACTCATCATCAATCTTGCTGTAGGAAAAAACATTGCCTATCCCTTCAAATATAGAATCTCTTGTCTTTGCAAGACCCTCTTTTAGTCTTGCAAAAAAGCCCTTTTTGGCGTTTTTTTCTGCTTCTTCACCATTTTCATGAAGCTGCTCTTCTAACTTTTCTTCTTCCATCTCTTAGTAATCCTTTCAACCTGTAAGTTCCGATTCCACAAGGTCGACAGAAACCATTGTAGACACTCCCTTTTCCTGCATGGTGATTCCGTAAAGTCTGTCTGCCGCATTCATTGTACCCCTTCTGTGGGTTATCACTATAAACTGAGTATGATCTGTAAGCTTGTGAAGGTAACCTGCAAATCTGCCTACGTTTGAGTCGTCAAGAGCCGCCTCAATCTCGTCAAGAAGACAGAACGGCGACGGTTTAAGGTTCTGAATCGCAAAAAGAAGGGCTATTGCGGTAAGCGACTTCTCTCCACCGGAAAGCTGCATCATATTCTGAAGCTTCTTTCCAGGCGGCTGAGCCGAGATCTTTATGCCTGCCTCAAGTATATCCTCTCCGTCAACAAGCTCAAGCCTTCCCTTGCCACCGCCAAAAAGCTCTATGAAGACTTCATTGAATTCCTCATTTATCTTCTTAAAACGCTCGGTAAATTGGGCACGCATCTTGCCATCAAGGTCCTCTATAATATCCTTAAGTGAATCCTCCGCCTTGATTATATCCTCCTGCTGTTCATGCATAAGGGTATATCTTTCGTTTAATTCCCTGTACTCATCTATAGCATTTACATTTACATTTCCAAGGCCCTTTATAAGATTTTTCTGATTGACGATAAGCTTCTTTAACGCAAACTGACTTACTTTTTCTTCATCGCTCTGAGTCTTATTTTTAACTATCTCGGAATAAGTAAGGTCATACTCGTCACGCATGTAATCTACCATGGATACAAGATCATTTTCAGCTTTTTCGATCTGCGCCTTGAGCCTTACTATTTCAACATCAAGTCTGTTCTTCCTATCGCTTATCTCTTCACGCTTTGTAAAGAACTGCTTGTGATCTGCATTTATCCTCTGTTTTTCTTCTGTGAGATTTCTAAAATGCGTCTCAGCGCTTTCAATATCTTCTGTATTCTTCTTTATCTCTTCATTTGTCTTTGCAATGATCTCCTGCTTCTTTGCAAGCTCCTCCGCATAATTATCATTACTTTCAACAATTTTTTCATACTCTGTTTTTATTTCAGAATACTCTGCTTCAAGTCTTTCGTGCTCACTCTCGTTGAAACTTATGTGCTCTATAGCAGAAGCCTCTTTAAGTCTTTCCGCACTTATTTCATCATTCAGGTCTGATATCTCAGCTGTCTTTGTTAAAATGAGTTCGTCTGCCTTTTTAAGGACTTCTTCTCTGTTACCCTTTGGCACATCATTTCCGGAGGTAAGCTTATCCTGCAATGTGGCAAGAGCAGTTTCCGCGTCAGTTTTTTCCTTATCAGCATTTGTAAGATCAAGCCTTATCTCTGCTATAAGGTTTTCATTTTCACTTATCCTGTCGGCAAGCTGTACACCACGGTTCTTTTCGGTCTGGATCTCAATAGTAAGTTTATTTATCTCTTCCTTGTAAACACCTGCCGATTTTTCCTGTTCGCCTGCCCTCCTGTCAAGTTCCTTTATCTCCTTTACACATTCCTTAACAGCCTCATCAAGCCGCGCAACCTTCGCTTTCAATTCTTCTATTTCCCTGTTTCTTCCAAGGAGATTTGACGAATTTTTAAATGCACCACCGGAAATAGAACCGCCGGGATTAAGCTGTTCACCATCAAGCGTAACGATCCTTAGTGAATAGTGGTACTTTCTTGCAATAGTCGTCGCAGTATCCATATCAGTGGCAACAAGCGTCCTTCCAAGAAGATGGGTAACTACTGCCGCAAAACGATCCTCAAAGGTAACAAGTAAAGCCGCAACTCCAACTATCCCCTTTTCATTAAGAGCACCGCCGAAATTGCCGGGACTGTGCACTCCTACTGAATCAAGCGGCAGAAATGTAGCACGACCCAGCTTGTTTTGCTTAAGCCATGTTATTGTCCTTTTTGCGGTATCTTCCTTATCTGTGACAATCTGCTGGATAGCACCGCCAAGAGCTGTCTCTATAGCTGTTTCGTATTTCTTTTCTGCATGTACGATATCCGCTACAGTGCCAAGGATACCGCTCTCCACCTTTG
>Ga0256405_10006370_pt1 | contig 18981 bp, 23 predicted proteins | sample RumenRJG_02DNA_FD_189096 | JGI IMG/M metagenome (GOLD analysis project Ga0256405, IMG submission 189096) | Bovine rumen microbial communities from Lethbridge, Alberta, Canada - RJG_02 | ecosystem: Host-associated > Mammals > Digestive system > Stomach > Rumen | place: Canada: Alberta... | reverse complement strand
TGCACCAAGATGAAGGTCCCCGCGTTCCTCGGCTCCTCGTTCGCCTACCTCGGCGGCTTCGAGACCGTCGCCAAGCTGGACGCCGGCAAATACGCCGGTATGAGCGGCAATGAAAAGCTCGCCTATGCGCTCGGCGGCATCGTGATCGCGGGTCTTCTCTACCTCGTGCTCGCGCTGCTGTTCAAAATGCTCGGCGCGAAGAAGGTCATGCGCTACTTCCCGCCCATCGTCACCGGTCCCATGATCATCATGATCGGTCTGAACCTCTCCGGCTCCGCGATCAACAACGCCGCGACCTGCTGGTGGCTCGCGCTCATCGCCATGGCGATCATCGTCGTCGCCAACATCTGGGGCAAGGGCATGGTCAAGATCATCCCCATCCTCCTCGGCGTAGTCGGCAGCTACCTCGTCGCGCTCATCGCCACCGCCTGCGGCGCGCAGCTGCCTGATGCGGACGGCGTGATGCAGCCGCTCGTCAACTTCGCCTCCGTCAGCAAGGCGAACCTGATCGGCCTGCAGCAGTTCGTCATCGCCAAGTTCGACGTCTCCGCCATCCTCGTCATGGCCCCCATCGCCATCGCCGCCATGATGGAGCACATCGGCGACGTCTCCGCCATCTCCTCCACCACCGGCAGGAACTTCATCGAGGACCCCGGTCTGCACCGCACCCTCGTTGGCGACGGTCTCGCCACTGCGCTCGCCGGTATGTTCGGCGGCCCCGCCAACACCACCTACGGTGAGAACACCGGCGTGCTCGCCCTCTCCAAGGTCTACGACCCCCGCGTTGTGCGCCTCGCCGCCGTCTATGCCATCATCCTGAGCTTCTCCCCCAAGTTCGACGCGCTCGTCAACTCCATCCCCGCGGCCATCGTCGGCGGCGTCAGCTTCATCCTCTACGGTATGATCTCCGCGGTCGGTGTGCGCAACATCGTGGAGAATCAGGTCGACCTCACCAAGTCCCGCAACCTCATCATCGCGGCGGTCATGTTCGTCAGCGGCCTGGGCTTCAGCTCCGTCGGCGGCATCACCTTCACCGTCGGCGGCGCGGCCGTCACCCTCTCCGGCCTTGCCATCGCGGCCCTGTGCGGCGTGATCCTCAACGCCGTCCTGCCCGGCAACGACTATGTCTTCGGCGTCAGCGTCGAGGGCGACAAGTCCGCCGACCTCGGCAGCTACTAAAATAGATACCACTCATCCCCCTACGGAGAGAGGCGGCGCGGCCTGCGGGCCGGGCCGCCTCTCTCTATCCTTTTTCCTCCTCCGCCGGCAGGAGGGGCCCCGCTTCGCCGTAGGACAGCGAAAAGTCCACGATGCCCTCCGCTGCGGGCGCGACGGAATACATCGGATAGAACCAGTGCAGGCCGTCGTCCGCCAGGTAAAAGCTGCGGCTCGAGTAGGCGCGGCGCAGCAGCGCGCCGTAATTGGGATAGTACGCCGCCGTGCCCGTCTCCATCTGCTCCCGCGCCGTCTCCCGCGCCGCGCGGACGAGGCGCTTTTTTACCGCCGTTTTCGGCGGAAAAAAAGCCGTGAGCGGCAGGAGAAAGCCCGTGCGCCGATCCCACGTCTCCGCGCGGCGGAGCGTGAGCCGCGGCGGCAGATGCTCCTCCCGGCCTTCGGTATAAAGGCTCAGGATGTCTCCCCGCACGAGCGTCACCCGATAGGCGAGCACCGCGCGGGCGCAGCTCCACGGCGCGCTGCGCTCCAGCGCCGTGTGCATCGTTTCGGCAGCGCGGGGCAGCAGCTCCGCCTCGCAGTATTTAAGATAGGCGCGTGCGTATTGGCGGTAGTAGCGGTCGAAGCGCCGCGCACGGCGGCTCTTTCCCCCGCAGCGCGGCAGCGTCACCTCGGCGGTCAGCACCGGCACGCCGCCGCTCTCCCATGTTTTCTCCAGGTGCAGCGGCGTTTCCGACAGCCGCAGAAGCTCTTTTTCCATACCGTCCTCCCGTTTTTTTCTCACTCCAATGTATGAAGCGTCCGTGCAGGCGGTTCCGCCGCGGAAAATGCGAAAAGTTCACACTTCCGCCCTTTACTTTCATGCTCTGTTCTGTTAAACTATAAAGTAGGGTGCGCAGGGCGCACTACTGTCATATTTCGGAGGGGTCTATCATGGCTGCACCGGGAAACCGCATCGGAAAGAAAGAAAAAAACGAGGACTTTTATAAGGCCATTCTGCTTTTGAAGGACGAGGAGGAGTGCTACAGCTTCTTCCGCGACGTGTGCACCATCGCCGAGCTGCGCGCGATGGAGCAGCGCTTTGAGGTCGCGCGGATGCTCACGCAGGGCAAGGTCTACAGCGAGATTCTGGAGCGCACCGGCGCCTCCAGCGCGACGATCTCGCGCGTGGCCCGCTCGCTGACCGACTCCGACGGCGGCTACGAGCGCATCTTCGCGCGCATGAAGGGCGAGAAGTGATGGAAAGCTATTCCGCCCTCGCCGCCTCCTACGACGAGCTGACGCAGGACGTCGGCTACGAAAAGCGCGCCGCCTTCGTCGAAAAGCTCTTCCTGCGCAGTCATATTCCGGTCCACACCGTGCTCGACCTCGCCTGCGGCACCGGCACGATGACCGCCCTCCTCACCGAGCGCGGCTACGAGCTCATCGGCGTGGACGGCTCGGAGGATATGCTGCTCGAGGCGCGTGAGAAGGCACAGACGCTCACCGGCGTCCCGCCGCTGTTTTTGCACCAGTCCATGCCCGAGCTGGACCTCTACGGCACGGTGGAGGCGGCGATCTGCTGCCTCGACAGCCTCAATTATCTCACCGAAGCGCGCGAGGTGCGCGAGACCTTCCGCCGCCTGCACCTGTTCATCGCGCCCGGCGGCTCGCTCGTGTTCGACGTTCATGCCCTCGGCAAGCTCGAGGCGATGGACGGTCAGGTCTGGCTCGACGAACGCGAGGATGTCTACTGCGTGTGGCGCACGGAGTATTCCCGCCGCTCGCGCCTGCTGGACTATTACGTTGATATTTTCTCCGTCCGCGCCGACGGCGCATGGGAGCGCAGCTTCGAGGAGCACCATCAGCGCTGGTACAGCGTTTCGGAGCTGACCGAATGGCTGACCGCCGCGGGCTTCGGCGAAATTCGCGTCTACGGCGACTGCCGCCTCCGCGCCCCGAACGAAACAGACGGGCGCATCTATATTTCCTGTATCCGAAAAGAGTGATTTTATGAACGACACATTAGTAAGAGCCATGTCCAAGGACGGCATGGTCAAGGCCACGGCCGTCTACACCCGTGCGCTCACCGAGCGCGCCCGCCAGATCCACTATACCAGCCCCGTCGCCACCGCGGCGCTTGGCCGGGCGCTCGCCGGCGTCTCCATGATGGGCAATGCCCTCAAGGGCAGCGGCGAGAGCGTCACGCTCCAGATCAAGGGCGACGGCCCGCTCGGCACCATCCTCGCCGTCTCCGACGCCGAGGGCAACGTGCGCGGCTATGTGCAGGACGCCTCCGTGGAGCTTCCCCTGCGCGCAGACGGCAAGCTGGACGTCGGCAGCGCCGTCGGCCACAGCGGCACCCTGACCGTCATCAAGGACCTCGGGCTCAAGGAGCCCTACGTCGGCACGGTCGACCTGCTCGGCGGCGAGATCGCCGAGGACCTGGCTGCCTACTTCGTCGAGTCCGAGCAGATCCCCTCGGCCTGCGGCCTCGGCGTGCTGGTCGACCGTGACCGCAGCGTGCTCGCCGCCGGCGGCTATCTCATTCAGCTCCTCCCCGGCGCGGGCGAGGATACCATCGCCAAGGTCGAGGGCGGCATCTACGCCGCGCCCAGTGTGACGAATCAGCTCCGCGACGATCCCGATCCGGCAAGGCTCCTGCGCACAGTGCTCTCCGATTTCGACCTCGAAATTCTTGAAACGAGTCCCATTGAGTACCGCTGCTACTGTTCGCGTGAGCGCACCGAGCGCGCGCTGCTCTCCCTCGGCTCGAAGGAGCTGGAGGACATTCTGCGCGAGCAGGGCAAGGCAGACCTCACCTGCCAGTTCTGCGACCGCATCCACAGCTTCTCCGGCGAGGAGCTGCGACGCATGATCGACGAGCTTAAAAAAATCGGCAAGTAAGGGCGCGCATACCGCGCCTTCTGCCGGGTCAAAAAAAGTTGGCAAATGTCAAGAAGAAATTGGACAGTTGAAGAAAAATAAATGATTTTGTAACACAGGGAAGTGCACCGTGCGGATCTGATCGACGCTGCAGCGTGACGTGGTTGTGTTACAAAGTGCCTTTATCACAAAGAAAGAAGCTCCTGTAAAGCGGCTTTCGCGGCATAAGGCCCAGTCTGCGGACTGGACTTATTCCACGGTCCGCTTGACAGGGCTTTTTCTTTGCGCCTTCAGTGAGCAAGTGAATCGCGCGAGCGCTATGCGCTCTTCGATTCACCAATACTTACATCTTGGGAGGGCAACAAAATGAACATCACCGGAACGGTCGGAAGGCTGAATATGTACAAGGTATGCTGGGCGGACTGCTACGGAGAAGAGCACACCGACTATGTAGCAGTACCATACGGCCATCGCAAGGAGGCGGCGGAATCGGTCATTAAGGAAACGAATGGTGAGAACTTCATGCACCTGACCGCCATGACAAGACAGGTTCAAATGGGAGACCTCTACATCGTGCTGCCGTGAGGGAGGGCTGACTATGGCAACGAAGAACAACATCCGCAGCATCCGATTCAGCGACGAGCTGGCCGAGCTGATCGACCGGCAGATCGGAGACACCTTCACGCAGAAGTTTGAAAACCTCGTCACCAAATGCGTGTGGGAGCTGCCGAACAGAGAGAAGCAATTGAAGGACATTGAGGAGCAGATCAAAAAGGAGCGGGAACGGCTCTACAGGCTCGAACGAGCAACGGAACAACTCCGACAGCTGGAGAACGACCTGAAGACGACACAGCATTATTTCAAATTCGTCGAGCGACGGGCAAAAGCGATTGCCGAAGCTGCCGAGGAAGAAATGTAACACAAGATACCCAGCCGGCCCAGCTGGCTGCGGCGTCGGAATGTGTTACAATAAGAAAAGCCATTCCCCGCGGGTCCTCCCGCGGGGAACTGTTTCAGATCAAACGCTTTTATTCAGGGATAACTTGGAGGGCTATGATGAAAAAGCAGTGCTACATGACCGCGGGAGAGCGGCACCAGCTCGAAGCCATGCGGAGGAATAAGATACCGATTGCGGAGATCGCGCGGCAGCTGAACCGAAGCCGACAGACGATTTACAACGAGCTTCGGCGCGAAAGCTATCTGCATACGGTCGATTATCAGGACGTTGTGCGCTACTCCGCCGACAAGGGACAGGCGATCCGCGAGCTGGCGTCAAAGTGCAAGGGCCGCAGGATCAAGACGGAGAACGACGCCGACTATATGGACTTTCCCGAATACATGATCTTAAAGGGAAAGTATTCTCCTGCGGCGGCGTTGGCCGAGGCCAGAGCGGTGGGCTACACCACGACGATCTGCGTGACGACACTGTATAGCTACATATCGAAGCGGAGGTTTCCGAGACTCCGTGACATGGACTTGCTGGAAAAGGTCAGCCGGAGACGCCGGAAGAAGAGTGAAGAGCCGAAGATCGCGCACAAGGACTATCCGAGTATTGAAATCCGCCCTGAACACATCGGTCAGAGGTCAGAGGGCGGACATTGGGAGATGGATTTGATCGTTGGATGCCGTGGCTCCAAGGCTGTGCTGCTCACGCTGACCGAGCGCCGGAGCCGACAAGAGATCATAGTCTTTCATCGGCCAGCGCCATTTGTTGCTGTCGGTATCCGGCTCAACATAGCGAAGGTAGTTGAGCAGCACACCGGCGAAGGCTTCACCGATCGGCAGCGGGATCATGCTGAACTGGATCGCACGATCATCGCGCATCTGAATCTCGACACGGTTCCAATGCTCACCCTGCTTGCCACGTTCGGCAGCCTTATCGTAGATACGGACGAGCACCTTGCTTTGCGGGCTTCCGATTTGGATGCTTGTACCCTTGGAGCTGACGATGCACTCCCAATAGTCGGACTTGCTGACGTACATTCCGCATTGTGTATCCCGTGAGACTTCACCGATATCCAGTATGCCGGAATGGTCATCATAGGCCACATCCAGACGAGTGATCTTCAAGCCGAAGGAGCGAATGAAGTCAAAGAGCTTTCGCCACTTCTTCATGGCGTCAGTTTCCAGCGTGGAGAGCGTTTCAAACGTGCGGCAGTCTTGACCGGACATTTCACACCAGACGCCCATATCGGGACGGCCGTTATAGTGAATGGAGATGCAGGAGAAGTATTTACGATCCTGATAGCCCTTTGCGCCTTTGGTGTTCGTCCACGGCACATGGGAGAGACCGAGCGCATCTATGATCTGCTCAGGTGTATGTATTTTTGAGGTAAACGACAACCAGTCGTATAGAACGATATTATCCGCTTTGCTATCCATAAAGAGTGCCCCCATGCCTCTTTTGTAGGTAGTGCCCCCCTGTTAGCGGGGGGGCACGCCGGAGGGAGCTACCCTCCGGCGCTTTCTCGGGATCTGAAACTTACAGGGAGATGGACTCCAACGAGACGACTTCGCCAGTGGAAACAGCCATTGCGACACGCTTCTTTTCGTCAAAGAAGAGATTGCAGACCTCCATCGGATTGATGTTCTTCCAAACAGCATCCGAAGCGCATCTGAGTTTCTGCGCCTTCAGGCCGCAGGCGGTGTAAGTATCCGACTTATAGGAGCTGACCGGCGAGAGGACGAAAAGCTGATAGTAAGGGCGCTGGACGTTGACTTTTTTGCCGTTGGCGTCCTCTTCCTCGGTATCCATTAGGCCCTGTGCCCAACCTACCACGAGGTATTCATTTTCCTTGAAGCTGTATTCGCTCATATAGAGCCTCTCTTTCTGCGCATATAGCGCCCTATAAAATCAGTCCGGACAGAGCAGCCGCAAGGGTGCCGTCCGGACTGTCCAATTTCATTATGGAATCTGCCGGTCAAAAAAAGTTTCAAAAGTCTTGAAAAAAATTGTTGACACGGCGAGGGGGATTTAGTATAATAACCCTTGCCGTTCGTAAGACGGCTTCGAGTGGGGAGCATAGCTCAGCTGGGAGAGCACCTGCCTTACAAGCAGGGGGTCACAGGTTCGAGCCCTGTTGTTCCCACCAAAATGTGGCCATGTAGTTCAGTTGGTTAGAACGCCGGCCTGTCACGCCGGAGGTCGAGGGTTCGAGTCCCTTCGTGGTCGCCATTATCAGGCTGCAACAGCGGCTTGATATGCCTCTGTAGCTCAGTTGGTAGAGCAGCGGATTGAAAATCCGCGTGTCGTTGGTTCGACTCCGACCGGAGGCACCATTTGCGGGCGTAGCTCATCTGGTAGAGCGCCACCTTGCCAAGGTGGAGGTAGCGAGTTCGAGCCTCGTCGCCCGCTCCAAATGAAAAAGGAGCAAAGCATTTGCTCCTTTTTCCATACGGTGACATAGCCAAGTGGTAAGGCAAGGGTCTGCAAAACCCTCATTCCCCAGTTCAAATCTGGGTGTCACCTCCAGAGCAAAACCTCGTAGTTTCAGTAGCTACGAGGTTTTTTCTACCCCTCCGAAGGCCGGTTTTCCCTTTAGTTTTCCCTTTACAGTCCTTGGGAAGGTAAATTTGCGCTCGTTCGGACGGCAAAGTTTCGACGAAAAAGATAGCCGGTGAAAATCATTCACCGGCTATTTTTTCTATAAACTTTTCCATCCTCGCTGCGCTGTCCTGTTTCATTTGATCCGTCACATGACCGTAAACATCTAAGGTGAAGGCCGCCGTCGCATGACCCAAATTGCTTTGTACGGTTTTAATATCGTCGCCGGAGCGAATGGCGGCAACGGCATAGGAATGACGCAGATCGTGAAAGCGCAGGTCGGGTCTGCCGATAGACGCCGCAATTGTTTTGAATGTGCGGTAGACAATGGATTTCGTCAAATGGTTTCCTATTTCATCGGTAAATACAAGATCATCCGAATTCCCCCACGCATTTTGAGCAAGCAGCTTCCATTGCATCTGTTTCGCGCGGTATTGCTTTAAGCTCCGCAGCACGGACGGAGCTACCGCCACGATTCTTCCTTTTCCGTTTTTCGGCGAGGTCAGCTGATATGCCTCCATTCCCTTTTCCTGATGGAGCTGCATCTGCTTATTGATGTTGAGCGTACCACGCTGGAAATCCACACAATCCCATGTCAGGCCCAGTATTTCTCCTTCTCGTAAGCCGGTAAACATGGTTGTCCGATAGATCACCTCAAAACGATTTCCCTCAATTGCCGCAAGAAAGCGCTTAATCTCTTCCTCGTCCAGCGGTCGGATCTCCTTTTTTACGATGCGGGGCAGCGTACAAGCTGCGGCGGGATTCGAGCGGATCAGACCATTTGCCACAGCCTGCTTCAGCGCATGGTGCAGAATACCATGAATCGTCCGAATCGTTTTTGCCGACAGCCCCTTCTTTTCCCCATGATCGGCGGAAAGATCATTATAAAACCGCTGGATCTCATGTGTTGTCAGCGCGTCGAGCCGTACCGCTCCCAACGCTGGTTTGATATGGAGACGAATATCACTCTCATAAGCCGTCAATGTTCTCGGCTTGACATTGGTGAGGTAGGTAATCCGCCATGTATCAAGCCATTGTCCTACGGTGAGCTTCGTCGGCTCTAAGTACGTTCCATTGTTCAGTTCGACCGCAACTTCCTGCAACTTCTCACGGACTTCCTTCTGCGTTTTTCCCGTAATGGAACGCTGAATCTGTCGGCCCGTACCGGCATTGTAGCCCGTCGTTATCCTTGCCTCCCAATAGGTATAGCGTTTTCCTTTGGAAACTGTTGACTTTTTGCGGATAGACCCGCTGCCCTGTGCGGCACGGGACATTGTTTTTCGAGGCATAAAAGGTTTCCCCCCCTTGAAATGTTCATTTGATATGATATTATGGACAGCGAGAAGGGGGAAATTCCCCCTCCTCATCATTAGCCCGTGCGGAGCATTTCGCCGATGGCGTCTCTGGGAACGCGGATCTGTTTGCCGATTCGGATGCTCTTGAGCTCGCCGGAACGGATCAACTCATAAATTTTACTGCGGCCGATACGCAGAACCTCCCCCGCTTCATTCGCAGTCAGGAGCAGGGGCAGCGAATCCATAGAAGTTAACATAATTTGTCACCTCCGATCAGTGCAATTCCTTGATAGCCGTTGAGCGGGATGTTGCTGACGCGCTGTTTTCCACGCTCTACTTTACCCGCACAAATAGTGCCAAGGCGGCGCGAAAATGCTGTCTTATCCTGTGCGGAACACATACGATTCGCCGTGCAGAAATCAAGGTACGCACGGAAAAGCATTTCCGTTGAAGTAAACGCACTCGGATCGAACGAGCAGCAACGTTGAACGAACTCCGAAATGCCATCGTTCGGGCGCGTTCTGCACTCCTCTAACTGGGTGTAAAAGGTGTACTGATCGTCACCCGCAAAGATATAGCCACCGCTGCGAAGCTGCTTGTAGGCCATGACCGCGTGATACAAAATTCCGGACTTTTCAGCCTCCAGGCGTTCCAAAAGGTGGGGGTCTTGTGCTTCCTTGGGAACGCGGAACTGGAACGGAACGAGCAGCATACGTCTTGCAAACGCTTCGTCCGGCATCCATAGACTGATGGTGTGATTCGTTCCGAAAAGCATCGTGCAGTTGATTTTCTCCACACGGGGCTTCTTATACTTCTCTTCAATCGTGATCTCGTCACCGCCGGTAATCTGCTTGAGAATCCCCACCGCCTGCTCGCTGATGTTTCCGGCAGGCAGATCCATAGAAATATTGAGGCGCTTGCCTGCCAGCTCCGCAGTCGTAAACCTATCTCTCAACTTGAAAATATCCACGCTCGAGACTGCGGAGCGGTCAAAGAATGATGAAAGCAAGTTGCCAAGAACACTCTTACCTGAATCGCCCGCTCCCTGCATGACGATGAAACGCTTTGCGCGGTTATCCGGCACGAGAGCATACCCGATGGCCTGCCAGATCCTCGTGGTAAGAACGGGATTGCCACCTGTAACCCGACCCAGAAAACGGTCAAAGAGCGGGCAGGGCTGCGACCCACGCCAGTCGGCCTCGATGCGGCTTGTGAAGAAAAAATTCGGCGTCGGTGCTGTCATGCACAGTGTATCGAGATCCAAAAGGCCATTCCCAACGCAGATGATGTTCAGATCGGCCTGTTCGAGCGGAATGTCCATGATCTGCGCGTCGGTGCGCAGCAGCGACAGGATATTGTTGAGCTGGTTGGCATTTCCGGCGATCCGCAGCTCGCTTTCGATGCACTTGCGGATCAGAACGAGCGCATCGTGTTCCGTCAGCTTGCGGTAATGCCCACCAGAGTAGTGGAAGATGTCATCGTTGAAAGCCTTGATGCAGGCACGCTGCACCACCAAGCCCTCCAAATCGAAGTGTGTCGGTTCGTGCCGATCCCTTCCGGCTTTGTACGGATGGAAGGCCGCTCTTGTGCCAGAGGAATAGTCTGAAACCATGCCATAGAACTTTCCCGAAGCACTCAGGTCCTTTCTTTCGATATGTGATAGATCATACGGAATCAACATAGGTGCTTCGGTCAGCTTGTAAGATGTGCGGTAGCGCTCCTTCAGTTCATCGACCTGCTGGACAATTTCTGCCCTCGCCGCTGTTCCGAAGAAAAGCATCGGGCTGTGAAGCCCCATCTGGTTCTCCTGCTCCTTCGCCGTGCGCTCCGCGTCGCTGATGATCACATCCGCTGCTTTGACCAGTTCGGCCTCCTCGCCGCCAACGTAGATGATCTGGGTTTTCATGTGAACCGCCTCCTCATTCGTAATGACGGCAGTATCGCATATTTGCTCTCGTTCCGCAATTGACCGAACAAATGAGCTTCTTTCCGTTTTTCAAAAGTTACATTTCGGAGGAATTCCCCATGAAAACCAACTTATTACGTAAGAATCTTCTCCTTTATCGCTCCACCCCTTACTTTATGGATTATGAGAAATATGCCCCCGTACTGGAATACATCATCAGAAGTCAGGACTTGAAGAAACCGTTTGGGGAACGTCTAAAAAAACTCAGAAAGGCTGCCAAACTATCACAGGGACAGCTTGCCCGCGAAATAGGTGTTACACACGCGGATATCTCTTATATGGAAACCGCAAAGGATAAGCGAAAGAAAATCAACGTCACTTATTTGCTGTATTTTTGCTTTCGGTTTCAGGCTTCTCCCGAGTATATGCTGGGGTATGTGGATCGTCCCGATAAGAATATCGTCTTGCGAAACAACGATAGTGTTTTCTCCGTAATAGATATCTATTACCAAGAGCCAGCGAAAGTATTGGAAAGTTGGGAGACACCCCAAAACGATCCATCACTCTCAATCGCTGTTCGGCCTATGTTCTTTGAGCCTCCACGATATACGGAAATTGCAGATTTTATCGTTTCAACATTGTGGAAACACCATTTTGAGTTGTTGCTTATTCTCTACAAGCTTTCGCAGAAATCCGCCAGCGACTGCGAGATTATTCTCAATGCGCTAAAGATTACTTTTCTTTCAAAATATACCGCGCCAAATAGCAATGATATGTGCTCGTCATGGTTCTTTCAGCCGGACATTCCTGAACTTGACTCTCCATCTTTATGGAATACATATTGCGCCTGTTTCCCAAAGCTGTCCGAGGGGATAGAAGTCTCTTCCCCTCTTGCCGTATACCTATCAATTTGCAGAGGCCTGATCCACCTCGGCCACGTATCAGAGGATCTTCTAAACGAGCTCTCAAAAGTTCCAATATTATCCGATTATGGCCTAAAATGCATTCAATTCATGTTGGATTGCTTCGTTCAGCAATTTGCACAACAGAAAAAGTTACAGTGAAAATCTTTCCAGCGTAGGTGGGGGTGTGGGGGAAGGGAAAGGACGGATCGACCCGCTCAAGCGGTGTCGATCCATCCTCCGCAATTCCCTCCCCCACGTCTCCGTTTCTGTTCCATGTTCCGCGTTCCGCCCCTCTATCTTTCTTTTTATCATATAGATTAAAGAAAAAATCCCTACGGAACGTGGAACGCGGAACGCCATTTCAACAGCGTACTCCGGCTTACAGATTCTCCCTGAAACCCGCTCTTCATTTATAATACAGCTGCATCGTAAGGAGTTGATCGATATGGTAATGAACGCGGCCTCACAGATCCGCAGGAACAGCGAACGGGAAGCCGATGTGGAAGCCCTCTATCGCAGTCTCAGAACTCCAAAAGCATGGGGCGAGCTGACCCGCGACGAGATCGGCGCAAAACTTCGCAAGAGCACAGCGGATATCACAGCTGGCCGTATGCTCTCTCAGAACCAGCTCGATGCCAAGATTGCGGGGCTGTAAACAGGCACGGAGCAACACAAAATCGTTTACACGGATGCAGCCAACAGCGCCGCGAAAAATAAGAGACGATCCCAGCAGAACGGATTTCCGCCTTGAGGGAGGAAACCGATTCCGCTGGGATTTTCTTTTACTTCCGTTTTCCGCGCAGCGGGTTCTTGACGCCTCGGCTGACGAGATACACCGAGCCCGCTAAAATGCTTCCGGCAGCGAAGCACTCAAATGCGCTTTCCATCACCGCCGCCGCAAAAATAACCGGCATAGCGCTCACCTCCCATCTTCCATCGCTGCCATAAGACCGTCCACGACACACAACACAGCCAACGTCGCCACAAACCCAATAAAGCACCACTTCATTTCTCTCACCTCTCCTTGCTCTTTTGGCTGGCGCTTGCTTTCGTCTTTGTCTTACTCCGGCTGCGCACCTTACGCACACTCAGCGCACAGCTGAAATCGCAGTAGACATCAGACGAGCGATGCGCTGCGGACGCCCTACTGCTTGCTTTGTTCTTACTCATGTAATCTCTCCTTTCTACATTTCCGATTCGTACAGTAGCTCCTCGATCTCATCCGTCGTGAAGCCGTGACGGAGCAGGCGGTCGATCATCTCACCCGTATAGCCGTAGCAGGCCGCGACGGATTTCAGGTCTTGAATATATTGTGCTTCTGTCCTCGGCGGACGGTCATACAGCGGGTAGCGGTAACAGCCCCAATGTCCGAGGTACAGCGAACCCGCGTCAAAAGTACTGCGGCTGATGCGGCCCTTGCGGTCGATCTTGACGATCTCTCCACATTCCACGCTGATCTTCTCATCCTTGCCGAGCCAGCCGCAATGCAGCAGGCCCGCGTTCAGAATCTCCGCCGTGGACGCATAGACATAAGTCCCTGTCAGCGGGAAATGGACAAGGCAGAGCGGATTATCTCCTTTGACAAAGTACAGCTCGTCCCGCTCCGTCAGCACCGTGAATGTAAAAGAACCCTCGACCTGCTCCGCCATGAAGCGCAGGTCAAGGGCTTTTTGCTGCTCAATGAGTTGGACGGCAATGTAGCTATCCGTTTCGATTTTTGTTTTGGGTAGATGTCTGGCGCTGCGAAGCGAGTAGTCGTTGTAAAGTACGCCGTTGTGTGCAAGGGCGAAACGCTCCCTGCCGATGCTGCCGAGGAATGGGTGATTGTTCTCATTCCGTTTGGCTCTTCCCTGTGTCGCCATTCTCGTATGCCCCATGACAACATGAGCATCGGCAGGAACTTTGAAGTGCATCCGATGCGCGGGCAGCGGACGCTTATAGACCTGTAGACCACGCTCCGTATTGTAGGCAATGCCTGTGGCATCTGTGCCGCGCTCCTCGGCGGCAATGGACAGCTCACGCAGAATGCGATTCTTCTGCTTTGCCGTGAGTGAGCCCTGGTAGTCGATCAGTCCAAAGAGGCAGCACATCAAATATCACCCTCGCTTTCCACCGGCTCGTTGACATACAGACGGCGCTCCTTCAGATACTGCACCAGCTCCGGCTGCGTGCAGCCGGAAACGAAGGTCGGCCACGACATCGCCTGCAAGTCGGCGTCGGTCATATAGATGGCAATGTCGCAGATGCGGTCAAGAAGTTGCAAGGTTGCAATCAGCGTGTTGTACTTGAGCGTGCCGCGGAACATACGGAACTCCACGGTGCTGCTGTTTGTGAGATTGACGGCGGTGTAGCGTCCCGCATGGCGTCCGCCCTTGGCATGGTCGAGGATCTCCCTTGGCTGCTCCTTATAGCCGTACCGCGCCGCCCACTGGTCGAGTTGAGGCTGTGTGCGGCGGGAGAATTTAAGCAGCTCGTTCCAGAACTTTTCAAAGAAGTACAGCACGCGGGCGATGGGCGCATCCTGCTCGGCTTCCGTTTTGCCGAATGCCGTGCGGTTGACATGGACGTGCAGGCCGCAAGTCCCCGCCTGATGCGAGGTGTAGCCCATCTCAACGGCTTTTGCCATGACCTCCTCCCAAGGCATTTCGCGGCAATGGAAGTCGAGCGTCATGGGGTGTGTAACGATCTCGAAGCCATCGTCAAGAGAACCGTCATGCTTGCAGTAGGCAAGCGTGCGCCCGATGTTGGTGATGTCCATGATGCGTTCGGCGTTGGTATCACTTTCGCCCGCCTCGTCGATTTCCAGCTCCACGCCGAAGAAGCGGTTGCCCTCGCCATAGAAGATGGGCTCCGGCTTGTAGTAATAGTCGTTCACACCACTGGGAACAAGACGTGCGTAGCATCTGTAACAGTATGCTTCATCGCCGCCGTTGCGGTAGTAGGCATCTTCCTGTCGGATCATCTCGCCGCAGCTTGTACAGTGAGTATAGTGGTCGTCATAGCAGTCCTCACACAGCGGCGTGGTATCTGTGCCGGAGTTTTCACTGCGAGCAATTCTCTCGCCGCAGTAAGAGCAGAGGACCGTCCGCTCGTCCAAACAGTCGGGGCAGAAAAGTTCATCATGGAATGGGGAGAGGGGTCCGACTGAAAAGAGGCTGCCGCAGCCGGTGCAGGGCTCTTCCAAATGGTACAGCGTGCGGAAGTGTTCGATCTGCTCCGGCGATAAGGAATCAAAGTGGTCGCTGTCAAATGGCGCGGCGCAGAGGAAAAACGGGCCGCAAACAACATCGTATCTCTCTCCGGTTTCAGGGTGGATAAGCGGTCGGTTCTGCGGCAGATTCAGGAGCTTCCCTTCGTCGTTACAGACAAGAGCAACAGGTTCCTCAAACGGGTAGACGGCCTGAATGGTTCCCCCGACAAGCTCCTGCATGGTTTTGAGACTGCCATCAATTTCAATCACTTCCGGTTCCTGTTCGGGCCTTACAAGTAAAATGCGCATTTCATATTCTCCTTAAAAAAGATAGCAGCCTGAATTTCTTCAGACTGCTTCAAGAAGATGATATATCACCAAAAATAAACGGTTTTTCGGTTTTACCAAGTAACATAAAAGTAAATCTAATCCGATAAGGAGTAATAAGCTATGTTACTGGAAACCCCAACAAACGAAATGCTGCAAGCTATGCGGTTAAGAACAGTCTCATTGAAAAGAGATGGTGAATACTGGACCGAGGAGGAAAAGCGTCAGCTTCAGGATATGTTCGAGGCCGGTTACGGTATCTCGACGATCTCCTACAATCTGCAACGCAGTGAAGTCGCAATTTACCAGCAGATTGAAAAACAGGACTTATATCGGCGCAAAGAAAACCCGCAGCGGCGTTCCTACACCAAGAACCCTTGCGGCTGCTTATGCGACACCTGCTCATGTGATCCGAGAGTGTGTCCCCGTTATAAGGCAGGAGAAAACGTGAAGGAGGCAGGCTGAATGTTTGAAGAGTACAGCGACGTCCTGACGGTTGAGGAGGCTTGCGAAGCCTTGCGCATCGGTTATAACGCGATCTACGACCTGCTGGGGAGCGGCAAGCTCAAGGGCTACCGCAATGGCCGCGTCTGGCGGATTCCGAAGGAATTGGTCAAGCAGTATATCCTCGAAAATGCAAGATTGAAATAGGCGCGGGGAATACCGCTTGCAATCGCGGCACAAACTGGATATAATCAATGTATCAGGAGATACGTTAGAGTGAAAGGAGGGCATCGCTATGGTCTACACCTTGGAGGAAATCAGGCGCAGAGTACAGCCTGTCGCAGAGAAATATCGTCTCCGCGCTGTCTACGTCTTTGGCTCCTATGCGCGCGGCGAAGCCCGTGAGGATAGCGATATAGACCTCCTTATCGACGCGGAGGGTTCAGGACTTCGTGGCTTTGCCTACGGTGGTCTCTATCAGGATTTGGAGGACGCATTAGAAAAGCCTATTGACCTGATAACAGTCGGCTCTCTGACGCAGCCGACGCACCATAAGAGCGATATGCAATTCCGTGAAACGCTCCAGAGGGAACGGAGGGAAGTCTATGGTGTTGCGTGACCGTCAACGGTTGGAGAAAATCGCGGAATACTGCGAGGACATTCTGGCCGCTGTTGCGCGGTACGGTTCCTCTTATGACACGTTCCAGTCAGACCGTGATTTTCAGCACTCCGTTTCATTCTGTATTTTGCAAATCGGCGAGCTGGTCGGCGGGTTGACGGAGGAATACCGCAGCGAGACAAAGAACCACGTTCAATGGCATCAAATCAAGGGAATGAGAAACCTTGTCGCGCACGATTACGGTGGCATCAATCTTGAAATCGTTTGGGACGTTGCCACTGTGGACATCCCCGAATTGCTCCGATTCTGCAACAGCCAGCTTGCCGGTGCGGAGTGAGTACAAATAAATAGGCAAAAAACTGCGTTCTATTTTTCATAGGGCGCAGTTTTTCTTTGCTGTATGGATTATTGAAACTCGATTTTCAGCTGCTTGGCAAGTCCCAATGAAATAGGTGCAGGAATTTCCTGCGCTCATAATTATTTGGCGAAATTTGCCAGAGTGACAATGGCTGTCCATGCTGTTTGCTACAATATAGGCAAAATAAGGTCATTCGTCCTCAAAGAGCAGGAATTTATATGGGGCAACATCCAGCACGGCGGCAATATCAAAGAGCGTATCGAGTGAAATTGCCTTATTGATATTCGGCGCTTCCACATGACCGATAAACGCAGCGGACACACCGATCTGCTCGGCAAGTGCCTCCTGCGTCAGCCCCCGCAATTTCCGGTAATACGCAATTTTCAGCCCCAGCTGCAAATACTTATCTGCATAGATCTCTTTCATTGTTCCTTCATCTCCTGCTGTAATGGTAGCGGAGAATGACAATAATTGACATGACCAGCAAAATATATTATCATATTTTACAGATATAATTATGTGTTTTGTGGTACATGATTTAGGAGGGTATCATGGAGCAGGCCGGTATTAAATCCGCTCGTTTGCTGGAAATCTACTCCCGCTTGAACGAAGGAGCCGTTTTGAAAAAAACTGATTTGGCACAGGATTTTCATGTCACGCAGAGAAGCATTCAGCGTGACATTGAGGACTTGCGCTGTTTTTTTGCCGAACGGCACTTGGAACAGGACGTGATCTATGACGCCAAGCTGCGCGGCTATCGGTTGGTACAGTCCGCACCGAAGGGGCTGACAAACAGCGAGATCCTTGCCGTCTGCAAAATCCTGTTGGAAAGCCGCTCCATGCGGCGGGATGAAATGCTGCCAATTCTGGACAAGCTGATCGACTGCTCTGTTCCGGAATCCAGCCAGAAAGCCGTCCGCTCTCTCATTGCCAACGAGAAGCTGCACTATATTGCCCCGCACCACGACAAGGAAATCCTTAACGGCCTGTGGGAGCTGGGACAGGCCATCAAGAACCAGCAGATCATCGAGATCGAGTACGAGCGAATGAAGGAACCGCGGCTTGTCCACCGCCGCGTCCAGCCGGTCGGGATCATGTTTTCAGAGTATTATTTCTATCTGACCGCATTTTTAGAGGACAAGACAGATTTTGAAAAACCTGACGATCTCTTCCCTACCATATATCGGATCGACCGTAAAAGCTTATTCATCGTCGTCTTTTATGAATTCTTCATACTTCTTTTGTATTGCGCGGACACGCTTGGACACGGCACTGGGCGTTTTATACCCAAGCTCTGCGGCGATCTCACGCTGCGTTTTGCCGTCCTCCAAAAGATTGAAGATGGTGGTGTCCGTATCATCCAGCACGGAGCAAAACGAATCCCGCAGGAGATTATAGTCGGCATCGGTGTTGCCGCTCGCCGGAATGCTCTCATCCAGTCCTTCCAGCGACAGCATCTCGCCGATCTTCGTTTTTGCGTGTGTCCATTTGTTGTGAAAGTTGATGGAGTCAACATTACGTTTGTCGCCGAAGTCCTCATGGGTCTGAAACTTGTGCGCGATCTCGTTGATCTCCGGGAGCTGCTGCCCCAGCATGACCGTTTCCAAAAGAGTCTCATTGACCACCTGTGTCACGCGTTCCATAATGCGCTGCTCATCTGCGTCGGTCAGCTCGTCCGGCGTTTTATTTTTGCGTGTGCAATAAACGAAAATCGCCTGATCCACCAGCCCGCCGAACATATCAAAGAACTGATTGATAGCGTCCAGTGTCCGCTGCGCATCGCTGAGGATATTCACAGCTTCGTTGGCGATGTAGGTCGAATCGGCATCCAGCAACAGATTTACGGGAAAATCTCCGGAGAAGTTGCCGATCTTGCGTTTGATATCCAGTGCGGGCAAGTTCGCCTTCGCATAGTTCATGATTCGCGTTTTCAGCGCGACAAATGCCGCAGCCTGCTTCGGCGTCATGTCCTCATACGACATATTCAGCGGAACTGTCTGCGTGAAGTCGTGCTCCTGAAATCCCTTGCGGAGGATTTCAAGCTGCTCATCCGTAAACATGTTCGATTCCTTCATTGTGCCTCCGATTTCAATACTCTTATACTCTCATCCTCGCATAAGCATAGTACCATAAACGGGATTGTTTTGAAAGCCTTTTTCGCCAAGCGCAAGGACAGCGTGTTCTGTTCTGTGGAGTGCAGGAAGAAGTATAATGAAAAATATTGAGTGCGTAAGCGGTAAATAACCCGTACCTTGACAAAGAAGGTCGGCGGCCACGCAAAGATGGCTGCCGACCTTCAGTTAAGAGTCTTTCCTGCAAATATCCGGCAGGTTTTCGGACCAGGGCATCAAATCC
>Ga0256405_10006369_pt1 | contig 18994 bp, 16 predicted proteins | sample RumenRJG_02DNA_FD_189096 | JGI IMG/M metagenome (GOLD analysis project Ga0256405, IMG submission 189096) | Bovine rumen microbial communities from Lethbridge, Alberta, Canada - RJG_02 | ecosystem: Host-associated > Mammals > Digestive system > Stomach > Rumen | place: Canada: Alberta... | reverse complement strand
CTCGTTCTTCTGGTGTAATATGTTTGTAACGACTCATAGTGCCTCCTGGTACGTGGATGTCTTAGCAAACACCATTGTATCAGAACTATGAGTCTTTATTTGTTGCACTTAGATTGCAAATTCAAGAATCATTAAAAAAAGTATTGGACAAGCGTACCATTTCTGTGTATACTGTTTAATGTTCTCAACAGAATATGGTGCCTTGGTCAAGTGGTCAAGACGCTAGCCTCTCACGCTGGAATCAGGGGTTCGACTCCCCTAGGCACTACCAACAGTACAAAGCCTCGCCCGATAGGGCGGGGCTTTGTACTGCCTGAAAATGTGCCAGAAAAAAAATTAAAAATCGTCGTTTTTTCTGGAACAAAACTTTATCCGTCCCGTCTAACAGGTGTAAGCAAGTTAAACAGCCACCGCAAAAGATGGAAAGGATAAAGAAAATGAAGGACATCAAGAGACGCGCAATCGCACTGACCCTGGCACTCGCACTCAACCTCAGCATGGCACCCGCTGTATTTGCAAACGATGAGATGCCCGCAGAAGAAGTTAAGCAGGAAGCCGCGATCGAACAGATCGAAAAGGTCGAAGAGATCAAGACCGAAGCTCCCGCTGAAGAGGTCAAAGAAGAAGTTAAAGCCGAAGAACAGATCGAAGAAAAGGCTGAAGAAAAAGTCGAAGCCATCGAAGAGATCAAAGAAGAGTTCAAGGCAGAAAAGAAAGTCGAAGAGATCGCTCTCGAAGCAGTAAAGAAAGATGCTCCCGCTACCGAAATGCTGGAGAAGAAGCTCGAAGAGCTGCCCCTCGAAGCAGAAAAGAAAGAAGCTCCGGTAGAGCTGGAAGCCGTTAAGGAAGAACTCCCCAAGGCAGAGATCGTTGCAGAATCCGCTCCGGTGATCGTTGAGACCGCACAGGAAGAGCAGCAGATCGTCGAAGAGGCCGTTGAAGAGATCGCAGAAGAGATCGTCGAAGAGGTGGTCGAAGAAGAGCCCGCCTTCGTATCCGACGCAGTAAGCATGACCGTGACCGGCGACTACACCGTATATCTGCAGAATCCGGATCTGACGACCAAGCTGACCGCAGTCAACAAGAACGAAGCGAAGAAGAACGCAGACGATCAGGAGATCATCTGGAGCAGCTCCAACGAATCCATCGCGACGGTAGATCAGAACGGACTCGTCACCATCGTCACCGATAAGGCAGACAAGAGCGTCAAGATCACCGCAACCGCAGCCAACGTGGAAGGGCTCTCCGTCACCAAGACCGTCTGGACCAGAAATGCTACGCCGAGCACCATCACCGTAAACATGACGCCGGCGACCAACACCTTCATCGAAGGCATCCCCGTACAGTTCAGCTACAAGTTCAGCTACACATTCGCGATCGAAGCGCTGGGTCTGGATATCCACCCGATCTGGAACGTAGAGAACGTCGATGGCGAGGCCGAGATCTCTGAAGACGGCCTGCTGACCCCGATCAAGGCCGGCAAGATCAAGGTGATCCTCTCCAACAACGTAAACACCAACAAGCACACCAAGACCATCACGATCAAGGCTCCGACCCCCGTCAGCAAGCTGACCATCAGCCCCGCAAACGTGACCCTGAAGATCGAAGGCGAGACGGTTCCCACCAAGGCTCTGAAGGCTACCGTAAGCCCCACCGGCGCAACCAACAAGAACATCACCTGGACCTCCAGCGATGAGAGCGTAGCAACCGTAAGCGAAACTGGTCTGGTCACCGCCGTAGGCGAAGGCACCGCAGTCATCACCGCAGCCTCCGAAAGCAACCCGGACGTGACCGCCACCTCCACCATCACCGTAGAAGACCTGAACAACAAGAAATACACCGTCACCGTAAAGCACTACTTCACCAAGACCTTCGCCTGCGACGAAATGTACAACGGCGTACCCAGCCCCTACGACTTCATGGTGGAAGGCGAGACCAGCACCGTAAAGCACGGCGAGACCGTAGACGCCACCGACTACATCATGGATGGCCCGCAGCGCTGGCCCCACATCTTCACCTACAACGGTCAGAAGTACATGATGGGCAGCTCCTACGTAGCAGCCAAGGGAGCTTACGGAGACGTCTTCGAAGCAACCTCCGACATCGACATCATCTTCACCTACTCCGCCATCGCACCCTACACTCTGACGATCAACTACCTGAACGCAGACACCAACGAAGCGATCGCAGACGCCTACTTCTGGCAGTATGAATGCCAGCTGGGATACATCGAAATGCCCTACAACGTAGCAAGCTTCCTCGCAAAGAAGCAGACCGCATTCGAAGGCTTCGAGTTCGTAAGAGCCGAAGGCGACATCGAAAAGCCCTGGAGCGAAGAGAGCCAGAACAACACCATCAACATGTACTTCTCCGAGATCAAGCCGGTCGAAGAACCCGCAGTGGAAGAGCCGGTCATCGAAGAACCTGTTAAGGAAGAACCCATCGCAGAAGAGCCCGCAGTTGAGGAACCGGTCATCGAAGAGCCGGTCGTCGAAGAGCCTGAAGTCACCGAGCCCGAGATCATCGCAGACGAAGAAGTTCCCGAAGCTGCACCGGTCATCGAAGAAATCGAAGAGATCGAAGAGACCATCAGACCCAGACACAAGAGCGAAAAGGTAGAGCCCATCGCAGAGACCAGCACCGACGAGACCAAGGTAGAAGAGATCGAAGAGATCGCGGAAGAACTGGGAGAAGAAGAGATCGCAGACGAGGAAGCTCCTCTGGCATCCTTCGAAGTTGCAGAAGCAGAGACCACTGAGATCGCAGAAGTCCTGGTCAAGTCCCCGCTCACCGGCGACAACAGAAACACCGGCGCCTGGGCAGGCCTCAGCCTCGCATCCCTCCTGGGAATCCTGTACCTGAGCAGAAAGAGAAAGGTTACCGAATAGGCTGCACAGAGCCTCCGATACAAAGAGAACGCCCCCGCAAGGGGGCGTCCTTTTTATGTGCAAATTGTCTTTCTTACCATTCGAACGTCTTGGGCGGCGCAGTAAACGAACTGATGGTCGCAACAGCTTCCGTCAGCTTGTAGACTACGGAATTGCCGTCTCCCGGCGCATACATGGCTCTCAGGTGGGGATAGGCGTTCAGCATGTGGTCGACCGCTTCCACGCTGTCGTCTGCCACAGCTTTTGCGCAGATGCGGATCCATTCATCGCCATTGAAAGCGCAGATCTCGATCTTGGGGTTTGCTTCCATCTGTTTCGATACATCTTTGCTCTTTCCGGTCTGGATGGTGATGGTTCCGTCATACAGGTCTACAGTGCCGAACGGGCGAACTCTGGGCTGGTCACCGTCGACCGTCGCCAGATAATAGGTGCCGCATTTCTTTAAGAATTCATATGCTTCGTTCATGATTCGTGGTCTCCTTTCCTTGACTGATACATCCAGTTTGAAACAGTTCCGTTCTCTTGTCAAGTATGCTGCCTCACCCTGGGCATTCGCGGCTCCTCTGACCCGCCAAATCGCCCCATAGACGTGCGAAAGGCCGACGGGCGGGTCCCGATTATACTCCGCTGCCAATATCGCCTTAAATCGCCGGTTTTTCGGAAATTGACCCCGAACCATTGCAGGATTAAACTGCTGGTCTTGTGATATCGGGAATCGCAGCAGCGTTTTTAATTTTTCTTGCATTCGACTATTTATTCATTTCAACTAAACTGTCCTATTTTTCACCCACTCCATCGTTTATACTGTTAACATCCCCCGGTACCTTAACAACTGAACACCGCATGGAAAGGAGAATGCATGCCAGACAGCACACACTTTTTTCTTGAATGTGAAGACAAAGGCAAGGATGTAGGGCTCACGGCCGTATCCGACAAGCTCCAGGAACTGATCCAGGACTTTGCCAACTGGATGAACGACAACGAACTTCTCCCGGAAGACATCGCCTACGCGCGGATCTACCGCTGCAGCGACCTGGGCTGCGTAGGCCGGCTGACCCTCGAAGACGGCATGGTAGTCCTGCAGCCGCTGCGCGTACGGGGCGGCGCCTTCGGAGCGCGCATCCGCTGGGCCATCTTCAACCTGAAGTACGCATGGCACAGGCTTTACTACACATTCCGGTACGAGATCATCCGTTCCGACATTATCAAACCAGACGACGAAGAAGAGGAGGGAGACGATGAATAGCGTTACTTTAACCGGCCGGCTGGTGCGTGACCCGCAGATCCGCTACGCATCTCAAAGCCAGATGGCCGTTGCAAACTTTACCCTTGCCGTAGACCGGGTGCGCACCCGGGACGGCAAGGAACCGACCGCAGATTTTCCGGACATCGTAGCCTTCGGGAAGACCGCGGAGATCATTGAAAAATATGCGGCGAAGGGCAGTCTTGTCGGGGTCACCGGCAGGCTGCAGACCAGGAGCTACGAGAAGGACGGCCGCAAGGTCTATGTGACCGAAGTCGTGGCCGAACGCGTGGACCTGCTGGGCCGCAAGCAGGACGACGCCAAGGCCGAGCCCGGGCCGCCGGGGTTCTATAAAATGGAGGATGACCCCTTCGTCAAGTTTGAGGACGATATTCCGTTCTAAACTGTATATTTTAGTTCTTGTTGACAAGTACTTTTCCTCGCTTTAATATATTCCTCGGAATTGAATTACGGTAAATGTATTAAGTGAGAGCTTTGATCCACGTCTGTTAGGGAAAACCTGAAAGATGTGGATTTTGTTTATCGGCAAAGATCATACATGGAGAGGTTGGAAAATGAACGGAAAAACAGCAGGGAAGAGCGCCGGCAAAATAGGTAATATAATCGCCAATGTGGTACTTATCGTGCTCGGCAATTTGATATATACCGCGGGTGTCGTGCTGTTTATCCTGCCGACCGGGCTTATCACAGGCGGGACTACTGGGATAGCCCTTATCCTCAATCATTTTGCAGGCATCCGGATCGCGGCATTCGTGGGCGTGTTCAATGTGATCATGTTCGTCCTAGGATATGCCGTGCTTGGAAAAAAGTTTGCTATGTCTACGCTTGTGAGTACCTTTTCGTATCCGGTGCTGCTCGGCTTCCTGGAGAGGATCGTCGGTGACTTTGTCCTTACGGACGACTTGCTGCTTTCCGCTCTTTTCGGCGGTCTATGCATCGGCCTCGGTCTGGCTGTAGTGATCCGGATCGGTGCGAGTACCGGAGGCATGGACATACCGCCTCTGATCCTTCAGAAGACGCTGCGCATTCCAGTATCCGTAAGCCTTTACGTCTTTGATTTTGCCATCCTTATCGGTCAGATGCTGTTTACCCCGCGACAGACTTGTCTGTATGGCGTTTTGCTTGTGCTTGTATACACGATCACTCTGGATAAACTGCTTGCGCTGGGCGCTGCAAGAACGAAGCTTGAGATCATCAGCAAAGAACATGAAGCCATCCGGGAGGCGATCCTGGAGGATCTCGACCGGAGCGTAACCATGCTGCATGGTAAGACAGGGTACTTTGGGAAGGAGACAGATGTGCTTTGCTGTGTGATCGCTCCGAGAGAACTTTACAAACTGGAGAAGATCGTTTATTCCATCGATCCGGACGCTTTCGTCGTCATGTCAAGAGCAACAAGCGTCCATGGAAAAGGCTTCAGCAAGGCAAAAGAATATATCGTGCAGCAGTAAGAGAGACTCCTTGAATTAACCCCTTGATAAAAAGGGGTTAATTTGTTATCTTATGGATATACAGGAGGTCTTCCTATGGCTAACAAAAAAGCTGATGAACTTCGCAGGGAAATTGCAAAACTGCCCAGCGGATACATCTCGAAAAAGACGATTTCCGGTAAGGAGTATCTTTATTATCAATATTCAGAATCGGGCAAGAAAAAAAGCCGCTATCTTCCGCCGGAAGAGGCAGAGATCATGGCTGCGCAGATGGAGAAAAAGAAACTGCTGAAGGCACAGTTAAAGGCGCTTACAAAAGGCGAGCATCCGGATATTGATCAATCCTATATCTTGATGCACAAAAATACCGCAGTCTGCCGTGTGATCGTAGACCGGCAGACGGGGAGGATCCTTTCTGTCTTAAAGAGTTTTGCACCGGAGCATATCCCTCTCGGTGTTAGTGTACGGAATGGAAATCCGGATCCCGGAGAATTAAATGTCTGGTGGATAAAGCGGTCTATTCCGGCGAGCCGCTCCGGAGTTGACCGCCTCCTCAATGAACTGGATCTCATCTCTCCACAAGGCCTTCTCATTAAGAGCTTCGGCTTAAGCTTATCCGATCACTATTGGTTAAAGCCGGAATCGGCAACGGTTTCCTGGGCAGATATCAATTTCTTTGATAATCCATTCTCTGAGGATATTGGAGCGATTTTGTTCGAAGAGAAAATCGATTCTTTAGAGCCTGATTTTCATTCACCGGATATTACTTCAGATGGCTTTCTGAAAAAACGGTGGAAAATCATCCACGATAAAAGATATCTGATCAAAGGCGGAACACCGCCGGCATTCCAGCAACCTTTCAACGAAGCGATTGCATCGCTGCTTTGCAGCCGGCTGCAGATCCCCTGCGTTGAGTACCGTGTAATCTGGCACGATGAACTGCCCTACAGCATTTGCGAAGATTTTGCAGATCAGGAAAAAGAGCTGATCCCGGCAGCATCAATTTTTCAGACTTTAAAGCAAGGCAATAATGAGTCACGCTATGAGCATTTACTGAATTGCTGCAGCGCACTTGGAATCGAGAATGCCAGAAGTTCTCTCGAAAAAATGCTGGTTCTGGACTACATCATTGCAAATGAAGACAGGCATTTTAACAATTTCGGCTTTTTACGCAATTCCGAAACCTTGGAGTTCGAAGGATTTGCGCCAATTTATGACAGCGGTTCATCCCTTGGGTTCGACAAACTGACGAAGCAGATCGCTGCCGGCAGCAATATTGACTGTAAGCCGTTTGCCCGCACCCATCAAGAACAATTGGCCCTGGTAACAGATTTCAGCTGGATCGATTTCAACGTGTTATCCGATCTTTTTGCTAAGATCAGAGAGATTTTATTATCCGCCGGGCCTTATGCTGATGAACAAAGAGTGGAAGCGATCGTTTCCTCTGTGGAGCGACGGATAGAAGAAGTTAAGCTCAAGGCGATCGCAGAAAGCTACTAGCGTGGCAGTATAGTATGGACAAGAATAAAAAGAACCTTACAAACGCAATACTGGGACTTGCTGTCGCCGATGCCGTCGGTGTGCCTTATGAATTCCTGGACCGGGAGGACATCGAACGAGAACCGGCCACGGACATGACGGAATACGGCACGCATCATCAGCCGAAGGGAACCTGGTCAGACGATACGAGTATGACCCTGGCATTGATCGATGCGCTCACGAAAAGCGAAGAGGAGATCGACTACAAAAGGATCGCTGACAACTTTGCAGATTGGGTGCAGCATGCTGCCTTTACCGCGCATAACGAAGTCTTCGATATCGGCGGCACGTGCTTTCGAGCGATCCGCAGACATATAGAAAATCCGGATCTTCCTGCCTGGGAGTGCGGCGAAAAGAGCGAGCAAGCCTGCGGAAACGGTGCTCTGATGCGCATCCTGCCGCTTGCATTTTGGCTCATCTGCAAATACGGAGAGGCTTTTCTCGAAGTGCCCAAGGCAAGAGAAGAGATCTGCCGGGTCACAGCGATAACCCATGCCAATGCCTGCTGTGCGTTGGCGAACCTGATCTATGTTACCTTTGCCGGTCAGCTGATCTTCGGCAGGGATAAGAAAGCCGCCTGGGATTATACGAAGAAAAAGATCGGGCCGGTCATCGATGCGGATCCGTGGCTGCAGACGGCAGCGCATAGTTACGCACGCTTGCTTTCTAACGGCTTTCTGCAGACTCCCATCGAAGAGTTAAGCGGCAGCGGCTACGTCGTGCACACGCTGGAGAGCGCGGTTTGGTGCTTTATGAATACCCAGGACTACAGATCCTGCGTGCTGACGGCCGTGAACCTGGGAGAAGACACCGATACCACGGCTGCTGTTGCAGGAGGACTGGCAGGACTGTATTACGGTGATGAGAGTATTCCGCAGCAATGGCTCGAAGCGTTGGCGAAACGGGAAGAGATCTGCAGGATGTGCGAAGATCTTGGCGAAAGGCGTTTGGCACTTGCGGATTGAGGTGGAGCTATTTCGTCAAAGGATTTGCTTTGACCAAATGGAATAAGCTGAGAATGTCAATGGGTCGCGGCAACAGCCGGACCCTATGCTGTAGGTGAAGAGTGGTGAAAACACGGGAATATGGCAATTTGCAAAGAATTTCAAAAAGACTTAGAAAACCTAAGTCTTTTGACTCATTTAAGCGAAACTGAATTAGAAATCAGCCGAAATCTAAGCCAGTTTTTATAATTGCCTCAAAATGTCATGGGTTTTCTAAGACATTAATTGAATTCTTTGAAAAAAGGCATAGGCTATCCAACACGAATTTGGACCAATCTCATCTTCGGGAGTCCTGAAAATCATTAACGCAGAGGAAAATCATATTACTCTTTCTTAAGGTGGAGTGTCCGCAAGGGCACTCTTTTCTATGCTCTATGACAGTTTTCGGAAATCCGGGGAGGGTCAAAGTGTTTTCTTTGACCCTTCCATCGCTTTTTCGTTTGGTCAAAGAAAATCCCTTCAAAAAGCACTAAAAACCTCCGAAATCCATTGACCGTTTGGGGGTGGAGCTATTTCGTCAAAGGATTTGCTTTGACCAAATGGAATAAGCTGAGAATGTCAATGGGTCACGGCAACAGCCGGACCCTATGCTGTAGGTGAAGAGTCTTCCAACTCTCCATACCCCATCGCATGCCGGATCGGCGCAGCATTCTCCTCGCCGATCAGCATGCCCAGAAGCCGGAACGCCACGTAAGGTGCCGTCTGTGGGCACCAAGAGGTAATTACGTTTCCGTCCTGTACAACGGGTTCGTTGACCACCTCAGCGCCGAATTCGCGCAGTTCCTCCTGGTGATATCCGCCCAGCAGATGATACGTCGTCGCTCGACGGTTTTTTAATATGCCGCTCTTACCAATAGGCAGGGCCCCTACGCAAACCGACGCGATCGGCTTTCCCAGCTTGTCGAACTCCCGGATGAGGGAGAGCACAGGCTCGCTGTAAGCCTCTTCGTAGAATCCGAACTCCTTAAATCCGCCCGGGATCGCCAGGGCATCGTAATCCGCGGCCTTTACATCCTGCCGCAGAACGTCCACCAGGATCCGCAGTCCGAATGTGCTTGCGACCTCCTTCGTAAGGCCGCAGGTGACCACATCCACATCATATCCAAAATCGTTTCTTGCCCAGCCCATTACGTCGATAAATGGGCTGGCTTCCATTGTTTCGAAGCCTTGGGAGCAGTAGAGTAGGACTTTCATGGGGCACCTCGCATTTCATAAGAATTGATTCAATTATAGCATTTCCAGGGGCTCCGTCCATAAACGAAAAATCATAAAGCTCGAATTTTACTGTCCCTCCTATAGGACACCGGCTTTGTTACAATCAAACTGTAAGATAGCACAGGACCCAGTAAAATCAAGAAGGAGGACCCCATGAATACGACGAACCACAGCCTTCAGATGGCTCACAAGCGGCTCGGCCTTAACGAACGCGCTGCCCGCCGCAACATAACGCTCGCCTACGAACGCGGACGCCGCATGGACGCCTTCTGCGGCAAGGATCTCCGCTACCTGCTAGGCAAGTGCGAGGCCGGCTGTGAGCCGGTAGTCTATCAAAGCGCGATCTACATCTTCAGTCCCGACGGCACCTGCGTGACCCTATATCCGCTGCCCCGCTGGTTCGGTGAACCCCGCCATTACGACGGGAAGCGCAAAGTACGCGACGCCTACCGGTGGATGAAGCGGATGGAGGTGGAAATGTCGCTGGCAGGGGAGTTGGCGTAAGGAGGTAACTTGTATGAGGAGGAAACCAGGTTCTTACGATTCAATACTAGGATTTATAGCCCTGTATGGCCTTTTTATCGGTGCTGGTGGTGTTGTGATATCCATTATGGATAGAAACAAGATTGGCATTATCGTGTTTTTTATTATCACAGTAGGCGCGCTAGGCATTTTTATGTGGCACGATGGGAAAGACAGAAAGCTTACTAATAATACGGATTCGAAAGATTCATCCACCTCGGTAATTCCAGAAGAGACTGTGGTCAATAAAGATTATTACATGCCGAAGCTTGCTTACACGATATTGGAGATACAGGGGAATCGAAAAATTTTTAAGTGTAGCAACTGTGGCTATACGGTATCTCGTAAAAGCACCCTGTGCAGCAATTGCTTTGCCATCTTATTTCCGCTAACTGATGATGAAATTGGAGAGCCTCTTGTTGAACAGTATGATGACGCTACAGAAAAAACAATTAAAGTATTCTTTGATTATTGTGCAGCGCCGGCGCTTAAGGATCCAAACGACACGATTGTGATCATCTCTTACGTCAAACGAGATCCAGAGAAGCCTTCAATATTCAGAGGAACAACAATACGGAGATGGTGTGTTGACCATGGCAAGGTCTTCCTAACTGAACCAGATGAAGGGGAGTTGGATGAGAATCCCTATTGGTGTGATTCTCATGATGGCGGAATACGAGAACGTATATTTATCGATTTTTCCTTTGATGATAAGGTTGCCCGCATAGGTTATCACTTTGACCCTCTTTATGGGTATGGGTGCAAATATGATTATTCATTAGATGCGACGGGAAAACTGGTCTTAAGCAATGAAGTGGAAGAGTGGATTAGCTAGACACATGGACGCCTTCTGAGGCAAGGGACACCTCTACCTGCTCTGCAAGTGCGAGGCCGGCTGCGAACCGGTGGTTTACTAAAACGCGATCTACATTTTCTCAACAGGTCTTTGTAAAGACAACGACAAGAAGGCGTTTAAGGAAGTGTATAGGATATTCTCTATATACTTCTTTTTATTTCATAAGGATTTATTTTAATGAAAGTATTATTAGAACTTAAAATACCTAGAGTTATGCTCGTAAGAAATGCTTCAGAAATTTTGGTTATTAAAAACCAAAATTTCTGATTGACACTGCGGAGTGTTTGATGTACTATTTGATTGGAGGTTGGTTATAAATAACCAAAAGGGAGGACGAATTGAATAATACGTACATAACAAAACTGAAGTCGATCAATTATGACAGATCACTGGAGGCAATCCGCAGGATTGCATGGCATGGCTATAATCGGATTCGTGGAACGGAGCATGTCGGATCTTTTAGCCTAGACCGAGGTGATGTAGCAATCTATGCAATAGCTTATATCTTAATGATAAGCGCGAGGCAATCCATCTGTCTTGAAGACGGATTCGAAGCCTTCTGCCTGCTTCATCCTATGACTGACGAGAGAACTGCGTTTATTAAGGAGCAGGTATTTCCGGTATGGACAGATGTAGCCGAATTGACAGGACGATTCACAGAAGAGGAACTAGCTGCATTGATACTTTTCTATGATCCGGTCGAGGGTATTCGAAGTGAGGGTTTTCAGGTCCCTGATGGTGTTTGCAGACTTGCTGCAGATTTGCTGGAGATCAAGCCAGAGTTCTACGTAGCCGACTTTAATGCTGGGAAAGGGAACTTTATCCGCCAGGCGTGTGTAGACGGCCTCTATGCCACATACAATGGATTGGATTCAAAATACACTAACGTTGAAATTGCACGGATAAGATTTGAGATTCTTGGATTGTCTGCTGAAATCGAGACGAAAGACATTCTCCAGGTTTCACTCGATTTAAATAAAAATAAGTACGATGCACTTTTCTTTAGTTACCCATTGGGCTTAAGACAGAGAGATCCACAGTATCGGTATAGTGAAACGCTCAAAACTATTAAATCAAAGGTTCCTTGTTTCGAAAAATCGGGAACCATGGATTGGCTTTTCAACTATATCGCAATCTCTAGCGTAAGCCATACAGGGAAAGCCGTGTGCATCATGTCGAACGGAAGCACATGGAATTCCACGGAGCGAGAGGTACGAAAATACTTTGTGGATATGGGATATATTGAGGCTGTAATAGCCCTTCCAGAACGCTTGTTTGATGGGTTCTCTGTTCCTGTTTCCTTAGTCGTCCTTAGCAGGGACAATGAAAAAATAAGAATGGTAGATGCCCGAAATCTATATCATAACGGCCGTAGAATCAATACCCTTGAAGCCGGTGACATAGCTTCGATTCTTGATCTTACAAGAGCAGATGCTAAAAACAGCTGCATCGTTGGACTTGATGATATAAAAGACAACAATTACGATTTGTATCCCACACGGTTTCTTGAATCGATTGTCCCGGTTAAAGATGGTGTACCTTTTGAAAGTGTGATTCGAAACGTTACTCGTGGGGCGGGCATATCAGCCAGCACTCTGGATGAAATGGTTTCGCCTACGCCAACAGAAAGCCAGTACCTGATGCTCAAAAACATCACAGATGGAGTGATTGATGACGAATTACCGTATCTTAAGGATATTGAGCCAAGATTGCAGAGATACTGCCTTAAGGATCATTCGCTGATCATTTCCAAAAATGGAGCACCCTTTAAGGTTGCGGTGGCAGAATTAAAGCCAAATCAGCGAATCCTTGGTAATGGAAATCTGTTCATCATTGATCTGAACGAGGATGAAATGGATCCATACTTCCTAAAGGCTTACTTTGAGAGTCCAGCAGGAATGTCCTCACTTAAATCGATATCGGTAGGGACATCAATACCGAATATTTCTCTAGAGTCATTGCGGACACTTATTATCCCTAAACCACCGATCGATGTTCAGAAGGAGTTCTCGTTAAAGTATCTGGCTGCGCAGGATAATATAAAGTATTTGCAATCGAAAGTTGACCAAGCCATAGCCACAAAGAACCATCTCTTTGACGAATTTGTTGAAGGAGGCGAATAGGCTTGTTAAACCTGGCTGATTTGGAATATATTTTAGATGAGGTCAGAATGCGACTTATAACGGCGAATCGAACCGGCGATCTCAAAGACATCCTTGTTGCAGCCGGTTGGGCTGATCTCATTGACAGTCCTACACAAAGATTCGAGTCTTCCAAGCTGGGAAAGATCGTTGTACTTGCTGGTGATCGTATCAAAGAAAAAGATATCAAAGGCATCTTCAACGAGCTGGGTATTAATAAGGACCGCTTGGAATGCTGCTTGGACTATGATACCTTGCAGAAGTATCCGTACTCAAAACTTCTATACCAGCCCAAATATCGCGTAGTATTGTGTGGATCAATGCCGCATAGTACTACTGGAACAGGTGATAGCCAGAGTGTTATTTCAGAGATGGAATCTAACCCAAACTATCCGAGGGTATTGCGATTATTGAGCGGATCTGAACTGAAAGCAACAAAAACTAATGTTAAAGAATGTCTGGAGGGTCTTCTTACCGAAGGATACATTTTGAGGGATAACTGAGTATCTTTTAAGAGGTGCGGTCATTATGGATATAACGACAAGAAACAAAATTGATGCTATTTGGCAGGGCATGTGGGATAACAGTATGGCTGATGCCAAGACCAATATCACGCAGATTACATATCTTCTTTTCATAAAGATGCTCGATGATGCGCAGATGAAGAAGGAAGCTGCTGCAAATGCCTTTCATGTTAAGGTTAAAAATCCAACCTTTAAAGAGGGGTATTATGATGAAGCTAACGGCGTAACATATGAAGATCTACGCTGGCATAATTTCGTTCATTTCTCTACAGAGAAAATGTTCAGCATAGTTAAAGATTATGTTTTTAAATTCATCAGGGAGATGAACGCTACCGAAGATAATGCGGCTGCTCGATTTATGGCCGATGCAAAACTAGACATCCCCAGCGGCAAAATTCTTGAGAAAGTTATCCGTGGCTTGGATGATGATGAACTAAACTTGGATAACAAGGAAATTATGGGCGATGTTTACGAGTATCTGCTTGCAAAACTCTCCGTAAACGGGACCAATGGTCAGTTTAGAACTCCTAGACATATCATCCGAATGATGGTTGAGCTAATGCAGCCAAAGCTGGGCGAAATCATCTGTGATCCGGCTATGGGCAGTGCTGGCTTCTTGATGGAATCGGCACGGTATATTCAAGAACATCAAAAGGCTGAATTGAATGACAAGGACAATAGGAGAAAATTCAACTCTGAAATGTTCCATGGAAATGAAACTGATCCGGATATGCTCCGAATTGGTACGATGAACATGACTCTTCATGATGTTTCAGACCCTCAGATCTTCTACAAAAACTCTTTGACTGATGATAATAAGGATTCGTATATGTACGACCTTATTCTCGCAAATCCTCCGTTCAGTGGATCTTTAGACGCCAATGACCTTGCCAAATCATTGAAGGATATCTGTAAGACAAAAAAGACCGAATTGCTTTTTATTGCCTTGTTCCTTCGATCCTTAAAAATTGGCGGTCGGTGTGCATGCATAGTGCCTGATGGTGTCTTGTTTGGATCTACCAATGCTTTTAAAGATTTACGAAAGAAAATAGTCGAAAATAATCGCCTTGAAGCTGTTATTTCTTTACCTGCAGGTGTGTTCAAACCATACTCTGGAGTATCTACCGGGATTATTATATTTACGAAAACAGAGTCTGGGGGAACCGATAAAGTATGGTTTTATGATATGAAGGCCGATGGTTTCAGTCTTGATGACAAGAGGAGCCCGATAGATAACAATGATATCCCTGACATAATTACAAGGTTTCAGAATCTTGCGGCTGAAGAAAACAGAGATCGCAACGAGCAGAGTTTCTTTGTTTCAAAAGATGAGATAGTCAATAATGGCTACGATCTATCTATAAATAAATATAAAAAGACTGAGTATGTAGCCGTTGAGTATCCACCAACAAGTGAGATTATTGCAGAGATTGAAAAGCTGAATAAACAGATAGAAAAAGAAACAGAAGAGCTGAAAGTCCTGTTAGGGACAAATTGAGATTTGTGGGGATGAGCATGGAAGTAAAACGCTTGGGTGATATAGCAACATATATAAATGGGTATGCGTTTAAACCTGAAGATCGCGGAGTTGAAGGATTACCTATCATTCGTATTCAGGATTTAACGGGCAATGCATATGATCTTGGGTTCTACAATGGGGAATATCCCTCACGAATAGAAATTAACAATGGTGATGTACTGATTTCATGGTCTGCTAGCCTTGGCGCATATATTTGGAATCGAGGCAAAGCACTTTTAAATCAGCATATCTTCAAAGTTGTCTTTGATAAGGTGCCTGTAGATAAACAGTATTTCGTATATGCTGTTCGCCATAAGCTTAAGGAAATGGAGTCTAAGACACACGGTGCCACGATGAAGCATATTGTGAAGAAAGACTTTGAAAATACCTTAGTGCCATTTCCTTCGCTAGAGAAGCAGGCTGAAATAGCCAACTTAACGCAACAAGTTGCTGGAATAATTGAAGCGCGACAGAAAGAACTACAGTACCTCGATGACCTCATCAAAGCCCGATTTGTCGAGATGTTTGGGGACCCGGAAACAAACCCGATGAAATGGGGCTGTATACAACTTGGTGAAATATGTGATCTACAGAACGGATATGCATTTAAGTCAGACGACTATTTAGATCACTCCACAGTACTTAATTGCAGGATGAGCAATATTCGTCCTGATGGTGGTTTTGACGCAGATTACCATCCAAAATACTTACCAGACGAATACTGGGATACCTATCAGTCTTATCGCCTTGTTGATGGTGATGTGATTATTGCCATGACAGATATGGCGAGCGATCCAAAGATACTTGGCGTTCCTACGATTGTTAAGTCAAACGGACACAAGTTTTTGCTTAATCAGCGGGTTGGAAAACTCTTGTTCCGAGACACAAGCAGGATGAACAATACGTATATCATGTTCTTCCTTGGGCAAGCATATATTCGTAAATCTCTTGCTAAAGCAGCAGGTGGCAGTACACAAATCAATGTGGGAAAGCCAGCTATACTTAGTATTACTATACTTGAGCCGCCTCTCCAGCTTCAGGATGATTTTGCTCATTTTGTCTCCCAGGTCGACAAATCAAAAGTTGCCATACAAAAAGCTTTAGATGAGGCACAGATTCTATTTGATAGTTTAATGCAACAATACTTCGGATAATAAATGGTGAACATCATGAATTTTGAGTATTTAAAGCAAATCAAGGAACTTGAGAATCTATACGCACTTATCAACAATGATGATTCGACTGAAGCTCCATATATACGTTGCATTAAGTTTGGCAGGGGAATAGAATCGCTTGTTCGATATACCTATTCAAAACAGTTTCCTAAATATCGTACAGCTTCGACTGAACTCATTAAGTTGATTAAAGATAAAGAGTTTAAGCAATTCCTTGGCCGTACAACAGAATACAACAAAATCCACTTTATTTATCTTGCCGGTAACAACGCTGCCTTCGATCATGATATTGATAAGGAGACTGCAGATCTTGCATTTGAAAACCTGAAGGAAATTACTTTTCTTATCTTCTCAAAACTTGACAACTTTGACGAGGCTCAAAAAGCAAGTTATGAATACAAGCCTAAAGCCGGCTATACGATTTCTGAGGCTAAAACTCGTGCTCTCTATATAGATACGAACCTTAAAAATGCCGGTTACACAGTTGAAAAGGTGAAGGGGAAGATAGTACCAAATTCCGTCGGGATAGAGATTGAAGTTCACAATCTGCCTAATCAGAATGTGGGCTACGTTGATTATGTCATTTATAACAAAGTCGGTCTTCCTGTTGCGGTTATTGAAGCTAAGAAAACCAGCATCTCTGAAGAAGTAGGTTCCCAGCAAGCAAAGGATTATGCCGATGCACTCATCAAAGACCTTAACCTTGATTACAGGCCAATCGTGTATTATACCAACGGCTATGTGATTAAGATTCAAGATCGTCTCGGATATCCTGCTCGTGAAGTAGGAAATTTTTCATCGCTTGCAGATCTTGAGTTGCTTATTAAGCGTCAGCTGCCAGGTACACTCGACAAAAGAAAAGCAATTGTAAATAAAACGGTAGACACTAATATCATTGACCGCAGCAAGCTTATTGAAGCTGTTCAGACCATTATTGAGGCTATGGACAGCACGGGAAAAATGCGGCGTAAAGGGTTGCTTGTTCTTCCATGTGGTGTGGGTAAAACAAGAACAGCAGTTGCTCTCAGCAAAATTCTTATCAATAATGACTGGGCACAAAATATACTGTTCCTTGCTGACAGAAACAATCTTGTCTCCAACGCACTGAAACCATTTGAAAAATATATTGAAGGTGGCGTCAGTGATATTTCTGCAGAGAATTCCGATAGAGACCTCAACGCAAGAGCCTGCATTTGCACCTATAATTCCATGTTGAATTATCTTAACAAGCCAAAGAAGGCATTCTCTGTGGGGCACTTTGACTTGATTATAGTTGATGAGGCTCATCGATCTTTATTTAACGTTTACAGAGCTATCTTTGAATATTTTGATTCGTTCCTTATTGGCCTTACGGCAACACCAAGCAAGGCTCTTGATCGATCCACTTATGAGATTCTTGATCTGAATGTTGACGAACCTACTTTCGAGGTTAAGTTTGAGGAAGCCGTTAATCTGAACTATCTTGTAAGTTATCGTGCGTTTGATAAAACTTCAAACATTCTGAAAAACGGCTTGAAATATAACGACTTGACGGACGCAGAAAAACTTGAATATGAAGCACTCTTTGCCGATGAGAATGGTATGATCCCAGACAGCATCAACGGCAAAAAATTCATGAAGTATATCTTCAATAACGACACCATCGATAAGATGTTTGCTGATTTGTTTGCAAATGGCCTTCGCGTTGATAATGGCACAAAAATAGGGAAAACACTTATTTTTGCGGTTGATCACAATCATGCTGTTAAAATTGCAGAACGATTTAAAATCAAGTATCCCCAATTGGGTGATGAATTCTGTCAGGTGATCGATAATCAGATCAAAAAGAATAAAACCAGACAGGATAATTTTGCAAAGAAAGATTCGGATCCTCAGATTGTTGTATCCGTAGATATGATGGATACAGGTGTAGATATTCCGGAAATCTTAAACCTTGTCTTTTTCAAACGTGTTCTGTCGAGGATCAAGTTTGACCAGATGTGGGGCCGTGGAACAAGAACATGTGAAGGCCTCCGTGCAATCACTCCACCGAGAGACTATTTCGAAGGACGTAGTCTCGATGATACAAGAATGGAGTATGTTGATAAGCAAGGATTCTTTGTTTTTGACTATTGCAACAACTTTGAGTTCTTTGATATGCATCCAGAAGGAAAAGATCCTTCTAATCAGCTTAATCTTAATCAGAAAATCTATTCTATAAAATTAGATACGCTTTCCAAGCTTCAAGCTATTACTTATCAGGAGCAGCCGAATTATAAAGTCTATTATCAGAAGCTAAAGAAGACCCTTTTAGATAAAATCAAGGGTCTCGACACAGATCGTATTGATGTTAGGGCTAAATTGGCCTATGTAGATAAGTATAAAACCGAGAAGGCGTTTGAATACCTCTCCGGTAAGGCAATCTATGAAATTAAGACGCATTTATTACGGCTGATAGATCAAGATACTGTTGACGACAATTATTCCAAATCTTTGGATTACAGAATCAGTATCATTCAGCTTTCACTTTTGGATGACAAGATAGATTCATCTAAACAGCAGCTTCAGCTTATGCAAATAGCAATCGCGCTTCTTGAAAAAGCAAGTATCCAGGACATCTTTGATAAGCGTGACATTCTCAAGAAGCTTGCAGATGAGGACTACTATACTGCCCTTGATTTTTTCAAACTCGAAGAAATCAAAACAGAAGTAGGGCCTCTGGTAAAATACCTGAAAGGCGAATCAGCAGGTATCATTATAACGAATTTCAATGATAAGATTGAATCAAAAGTTCGTGATGTCAGATATGATTGTAAACGCTAATATATAAGTGAGCCACTTGACGGGAAAACGCTCATGAATATTTGAGCCACCCGACAGTCCCTCATATAATAGTTTTAGCTATTGTAAGGGGGACGATCAAATGGTGATCACAATG
>Ga0256405_10006368_pt1 | contig 18996 bp, 17 predicted proteins | sample RumenRJG_02DNA_FD_189096 | JGI IMG/M metagenome (GOLD analysis project Ga0256405, IMG submission 189096) | Bovine rumen microbial communities from Lethbridge, Alberta, Canada - RJG_02 | ecosystem: Host-associated > Mammals > Digestive system > Stomach > Rumen | place: Canada: Alberta... | reverse complement strand
GAGAACCTAGACTATATTTACCATAAATACCTTAAGATCATGAAGGTGCTGTCACTGTTCGGAATCTATATAACAGTGATCTGCTTCTTCTGCAGCCGGGAGGCTGTTCTTATTGTGTTTGGTAAGAACTGGAACGAATCTGTCTCCTGCTTCCGTATCCTTAGCCTGGCAATCTGGGCCCAGATGACCACAGCATCTACTGGTGCCATATTCCAGAGCATAGGGGAGACCCGGAAGATGTTTGTGGCCACTCTCCTTGCCTCGGTGGTCATGGTTGTCCTGACCTTGGCGGGACTTGGGTTCGGAAATCTGGATGCCCTTTCTTACATGGTGGCTGTCGCCTTCAACATAAGCTTTGTCCTCAACTACTATGTCCTTATGCGCTATGGATTCAACAAGCCTTTCCTCGAGCTTATTAAGTATCTGCTGCCTGACCTTGCTATCTGCGGCGGTATTTTTATAGTGATGGCATTCCTCCCGATCCACATCGGAAATCTTTTCCTGAGCGCGGTGGTCAAGACTGCTGTAATGACTCTCCTGTTTATCCTGGGAATGTGGGCCACAGGGCAGAAAAACCTGCTCAGGTATGCCTACCGAAAGCTGATAAGCCGGTTTATATGCAGATATAAGGCAAAGAAGCTGCGGAAAATGGTGATAAAGCAACCCCTGAAGTGCAGTTCTGATGAGAAAGGACGCATTATAGTCTCTCTTACCAGTTTCCCAGCTCGGTTCGATACCCTTGATATCTGCATAAAGAGCCTGTTTGCCCAGAGCGTCAAGCCTGCCAAGATTGTCCTTTACCTGGGGAAAGAGTGTGATGATGCAGTGCTTCCTGAGCGGCTTCTGACCCTGCAGCAGTATGGCCTTGAGATAAAACGGGGTTATGCCGATGTCCGGCCCCATAAGAAATATTTGTTTGCAATGCAGGAATATCCCGAGGATATAATAATTACTGTGGATGACGACCTGATGTATGACCACAATATGATAAAAAGCCTGCTTGAGTCCTATAAGAGGAATCCCAAGGCTGTCTCGGCCCGCCGTGTGCATCGTATAACCAGCTCGGGAGGAGACCTTGAGCCTTACGATAAGTTTGACAAATGCTGGACCAGGATGACAGAGCCATCTCATATACTCCTTTCCACCAACGGGGCAGGCTCTCTGTTCCCTCCGGGCTCACTGCCTGAGGATGCCTTTGACATAGATGCCATAAAGAGGCTGTGCCTTGATGCTGATGATATCTGGATCAAGTTCATGCTCATAAAGAAGGGGATTCCTGTGGTGTGGGTAAAGTCCCATAAAAGTATGCCGGATGAGATTCCCGGCACTCAGAAAGTTGCCCTCTATTATTCCAACACCGATAAGGACAACAGCAACAATGACCGATGTATCAGGAATATGGAAGAGGCTTATAATATCCATCTGGCCGATTACAGCTACCGAAGATGAAGAAGTTTTTACGTTTCTGCAAGAAAACAGTTTTAGATATAATTTATAGGGTCAATTATAAGGTTGTGACCCGAAAAGCGGGTGATCCTATAAATGACCTTCCATCGGATAAATTCTTCCGCCTTGATATACCCACCTATGACGGCTCAGGACAGGCGGTACATCCCTCCCTGCTAGTAAGCTCTGATGATCTTTCGGCATGCTCGCCAAGGTTTGTCCTTTCTTTTACCCCTTACACCGATACCGACGACAGGGTGGAGAACCCCTCTGTGGTGATTTCCGATGACGGTATACATTTCCGGGAGGAGAAGAAGGGGCTGAACCCTCTGGTGCCTGCTCCGGATAAAGACCATAACGACGACCCGGAATTGTTCTTCCGTGATGGAAAGTATGGTATCCTGTACTTGGAGACCATGCGTCCCGAGAAGCAGTCTCTTGTGCTTTTGGAGAGCACCGACCGCATCCACTGGGAGAAGAGGATACTCCACCAGGAGAACCTGGCCGGCGGATCAGGCTGTTTCATGCTTTCTCCAAAGTATTTAGAGAAGGATGGCCTTTCCTGGCTGTTCTATGTGAACAGGGATGCCGCCGGAGGCTACCGGATTGAGTATATGACAGGAAAAGATATCTATTCCTTTGATTTTGACACCCGGAATGTGATAAAAATAAAGGGAGACAAAGTGTTCCCCTGGCATCTTGATGTGGTGGAGTGTCACCCTGGTGCAGGTCAGGACAGGTATATCATGCTGCTTACCACAGCTTCAGGCCTGAAAAAAGGGGCCCGGTATACCCTGCGCCTTGCCCGGAGCAGCAACCTGACAGAGTGGGAGCTGGAGCCCAGTTTTGCCCTGCCTGACTGCTACAGGTCATCCGGTTTTGTAAAGAATAGGGTGCTCTATCTTTATGTCTCGAAGATTTTCCTTCCCGCATGGCGCAGGAAAAGATGGAATATTCTGCTGTACAAGGCAAAGATGCCTGAAGCATGGAGGATGAATTGAAAGTTTTAGTCACCGGCGCAGCCGGCTTTATAGGATATCATCTCTGCAGAAGACTCTATGAGGGCGGTCATGATATTGTGGGCATCGACTCCATGAACGCCTACTATGATGTGGCCCTCAAGGAGATGAGGCTTGCCTCTCTTGAGAAGCTTGGAAGCTGGTTCCTGTTCAAAAAGCTGGATATCTGCGACAGAGGTGCTCTGTTTGCCCTTCTCAAGGAAGGCCGGTTTGATGCAGTATGCCACCTGGCAGCCCAGGCCGGTGTGCGGTACTCAATCCAGAATCCATATTCCTATGTGGAGAACAATGTGGCAGGCTTTTTGAATATTCTTGAGGGATGTGTCCAGAACCAGGTTCCATATCTGGTGTATGCCTCAAGCTCCAGCGTCTACGGCAGGTCGGGTAAACAGCCTTTTGCCGAATCTGACCAGGTGGATACCCCGGCAAGTCTCTATGCTGCAACCAAGAAGGCGGATGAACTTATGGCCCATGTATATTCCCAGATGTATGGGCTCCCCACAGTGGGACTCCGGTTCTTCACTGTGTATGGCCCTTATGGCCGGCCCGATATGGCCTACTTCAAGTTTGCAGACAGGATAGAGCGGGGTCAGGAGATAGATGTCTACAACAACGGTCAGATGAAGCGGGACTTCACCTATGTGGATGATGTGACTGCCGGAATCGAGAAGGTGCTGACAGCCTCTTATGAGGATAAGCCCAAATACCGCATTTATAACATAGGCCGGGGAAACCCCGAAAATCTGATGGATCTTATCCGCCTGATAGAGAAGGGGCTTGAGAAAAAGGCTTCTCTTAAGATGATGCCTCTCCAGAAGGGGGATGTGCTTGAGACCTTTGCCGATATCTCTGCCCTTAAGAGGGATTTCGGATATAAGCCTTCTGTGGATCTGGAGGAGGGAATGGCCAGATTCCTGGCTTGGTTCAAGGAGTATAGCAAGCATTGATTAAAAAGACTGCTTTTAAAGTTTTTCTTCTCATTGTCCTGATATTTGTGTTCCGCAGCGTAATTTTCCCAGTTGTCTCTTGGAAAGCAGATGAGTTCTTCTACCTGACCGGAGCCCGGGAAATTAATGCCGGCCGGGTTATCTACACCGATTTTGCAGACATAAAGCCTATAGGCATTTTCTATATCTATGCCCTTGCTGACAAGCTGGCCGGCGGCAACCTGAAGTGCGACCTGTTTATGCTCCGTATATTCTCTGTTGCTGCTGTTTTTTTGATATCCCTTATGCTATGGTACATAGGGTTCACTCTTTACAACAACAGGGCTGGGTACTTCGCGGCGCTGTTTTTTGTCCTCTACTCCACCTGTGCCCGTGGCAGCGAGGTTCTGGCTGCAAATACAGAGCTTTTCTCTGTCCTTTTTATGACGGCCAGCATCTGTTTCTTCTGTCGAGGACGGTTCAGGTGTGGATATGTGGATCTGCTTTCTGCGGCTTTCTTCCTTTCGCTGGCTTTCCTGATCAACTCCAGATGTGGAATTGCGGTGCTGGCTTATGTTGTTTTTCTTTTCCTCTTCTCTGAAAACAAGATGAGGGTATTCCTCAAGACACTGGCCTCTGCTGCCGTCTTCCTGCTTCCGATTGGATTTATAATACTGTATTATTGGCAAATCGGACATCTTGATGACTACATAAATTGGCAGTTTGTCTTCACCAAGTATTATGCCGGGGCTTACAGTCTTTTCATGCGCATATTCCGGGGAATTCTGGTGTACCGGTTCTTTGCAGGGCTTCTGCCTATGCTGTTTTTTGCCGGATATCTGTTCTTGGGCGCATCCGGCTCAAAAGATGGAGGCCGTTTCAATCATGCCAGTCTGTTCCTCCTTATCCTTTTGGCAACTCTGTGGCTGTCAGCTTTCTCTGGGGGCAAGCATGTGGAACGCTACTATTTCCAGATGTTCATCCCGCTGGTCATGCTGGCAGGGGCTGGACTTGATGGATTCCTGACAACTCATGACAGTGTTGCGGTAAGATGGCTTCTTATTTTTATGCTCCTCTCTTCTCCTATGATTTACCTGAATATGAACCTGCTCTCTATATGGCTGGACAAGAAGCCTATGACTTACCAGGCTTTTATGGCCGAGCGTCAGCCGGCTGTAGAATATATTCAGAAGAATTCATCTCCAGACGATGCTGTTCTGGTATGGCCTTTCGGAGATATCTTCTACTGTGCAGCAGAGCGGAAGCTGGCAACTCCTATCTACGACCCGTCGGGTCATCTTTTAGGTGGAAAATATCTGAACACCAAGGAGCGTGTTGATCAGTTCTATGGTATGTTCTTTGAGAAACTGGAAAAGTCACGTCCCGCCGTGATTGTGGACAGCACCGAAGGATTCGGCACCGAGGGGAGTGATATTAATGAATATATGGTCCCTTATCTTGAGGAGCTGAGGGATTATGTCAGGACAAACTACGACAAGATTGACATAGCCGGAAAATATGACGTTTATAAGAGAAAAAATGGATAATAGACCTGAAGTTTCAGTTGTAATAACCACATACAAACGCCCCGAGAAACTGGGGCGTGCCATAAAGAGTGTCCTTGACCAGTCTCTTAAGGACTGGGAGCTTATCATTGTGGATGACAACAGTGCAGACAGCCCCTTCCGGGCCGAGACCGAAGCTTTTATGGCAGGCTACCTTGGGGACAGCCGGATCCGCTACATAAAACACGAGAAGAACTCCGGCGCCCCTGCAGCACGGAATACAGGTATAAAGGCGGCGGTGGGCACCTACATTGCCCTGCTGGATGATGATGACGAGTTTGAATCCACAAAGCTTGAGAAGCAGCTGGCTCTGTTCAAGAGTTCTGACCTTGAGAACCTGGGTGTAGTCTACTGCAAGAACCGCTATCTGGACGAGACCGGCTCTGTGATCCGCTACAGCGTGGCCAAGGTGCGGGGGGATGTGTTCAAGTATCAGATGGTGCGGAATGTGGGTATAACCTCCACCCTGATGATAAAGAAGGCAGTGATCGAGCATGCGGGATATTTTCACAACATAGTCTGTGCCCAGGAGTATGAGCTTCTGCTCCGTATCTTTGCCCTGGGGTATGCTGCCGACTTTGTGGATGAGTTCCTCTCCAATGTCTATATACATGATGGTGAGCGGATAACTACCGGAGAGAAGGTGATCCAGGGGCGGCTCCATATTTTCCAGGAGAAACAGGAATATTTCCACCTGCTGACCCCCAGGGAGCAGAGGACTGTGGAGCATCTCCATTACCTGGCCATGTTCCGGGAATATATCCTTCTGAAGGACTACAAGCAGGCCCGATCTTACTGGAAGAAGGCTGTGGCAACCAAGCCCCAGGATCCGCTGAACTATATTGAAGGGCTCTCTTTTGTGATTCCTGTGTCTGCCGTGAACAGCATAAAAACATGCATGCACCGTATAAGGAACAGGGTGGGAAAATGAAGCATATTATACTTGACGCCCTGGCGGTGGAGAACAGCAAGACCGGTGTGGGGCAGTATGTGCAGGAGCTTCTGGAGGAGCTTTTGGAGAAGGCTTCCAAGGATATGTTCTTCTCTGTGATGCTGCACCCTTCCCTGGATATGAAGCACCCTTTGGTCAAGTTCGTGAGTCGGCGGAAAAATGCTGAGATCATGTGGTTTGATATTCCAGCCATAGGTCTTAAGAGGGATATCAAGTTCTTCCTTAAGCGGCGTAAGCTGAAGTGCGACCTGTTCCACTGCCTCTACTCAAACCATCCCCTTTTCTTCAAGGGTACCCAGATGGTTACCATACATGACCTTAAGTATGTGCTCCACCCTGAGTTCATGGGGTCGAAGGGCAAGCTTAAGTCTATATATCTTAAGAATTTGATGCGCCATGCCGCAAAGCATTGCGAAAAGCTTATAACTGTGTCTGAGTCCACAAGGAACGACCTTCTCAAAGTGTTCCCCTATATGTCAGGGCTTAAGGAGAGGACCCAGGTGGTCTACGAGGCAGCTACTGTCAGCATGAAGACAAACAAGGAAATGATTAAGAGGTTTGAGCTGGATAGGCCCTACTTCCTCTATCTGGGAGAGCTCCGTCCCCATAAGAACGTGGGCCGGGTCATCCAGGCTTTCATGCAGTTCAAGGCGGGGCTGACATCCGTCAGCCTGACAGATGTCAGGCTTATCATAGCAGGCAAGCCTCACAAGAGCTTTGAGATGCCCGAGGGAAGCCGCCGGGACGATATTATCTTTACCGGATATGTGAAGGACGATGATGCCTACACACTATATTCCAATGCTCTGGCCTACTGCCTGCCGTCGCTGTACGAAGGCTTCGGCCTGCCGATACTGGAGGCCATGAAGTGCGGCTGCCCTGTCATAACCTCTGATTTCTCCTCTACTGCCGAGGTGGCGGGGGATGCCGGTGTGCTGGTTGATCCCCTTTCTGTGGATGCCATTGCAGATGCTATGAACCATGTATATACCGACCAGACTTTCCGCAACGAGCTGGTGGCAAAGGGCTATGAGCGGGAGAAGGAGTTCTCCTGGGCCAAGGCAGCAGAGGAGACTCTTGCGATATACAAGGAGATTCTGGACAGATGAAACGGGTGGTTATCTCCTCAAACACAGCCTGGACCATATTCAACCATAGGGCCGGCCTTATAAAGACTCTTCAGGATGCGGGGTACGAGGTGCATACAGTGGCCCCCGAGTCCAACTTCACCGATATAAAGAACCCGGGGACAGTGTTCCATCCGGTGAGGAACCTGGAGAGGAAGGGAAAGAACCCTTTTGCCGACCTGTTCCTTATCCGGGAGTACTATAAGATTTACAAGTCGATTCATCCTGAGATGGTCTTCGGCTACACTATAAAGGCCAACATCTACAGCGCCATAGCCTGCCGGCTGGCCGGGATTCCCATGACCTGCACCGTGAACGGGCTGGGCACTGCTTTCGACAACCCGGCCGGCTTCACCTACAGGATAGTGAAGCAGCTCTACCGCTTTGCCTTCCGAAAGGTGCGGGCAGTGGTGTTCCAGAACAAGGACGACCGGGCTTTCTTCGAGGAGCAGAGGATTATCGGGTCAAATTTAAAAGGTCAGATTGTAAGGTCTGTTAACGGGTCAGGTGTTGACCTTTTAAAATTCACCTGCGCACCCCTTCCGGAGAAGCCGGCCTTCATGCTCATATCCCGAATGCTCAAGAACAAGGGTGTGGGGGAGTTTATAGAGGCCAGCCGGCGTATAAAGTCGGCCCATCCCGAGGCTGAGTTTATCCTGCTGGGGCCGGCCGACAGCGACAACCCTGCCGGTGTCCCCCTGTCCGAGCTGGAGGCTCTGGACAGTGCAGCCGGGGCATACTATGCAGGTGCCGCAAAGGATGTGCGCCCCTGGCTTGAGAAATGCTCCTGCATGGTGCTTCCTTCCTACTATAGGGAAGGGGTTCCTAAGATATTGATAGAGGCTCTTGCCATGGGGCGGCCTATCATTACTACCGACACTCCCGGCTGCAGGGAGACTGTGATTCCCGGCGCCAATGGATGGTTCGTGGAGCCCCGCTCTGCTGGGTCACTGTACCATGCCATGGACAGATTCCTTGCCATGGGCCGGGATGAGCAGGGTGCCATGGGGGTAATGAGCAGGCAGCTGGCAGAGGAGAAGTTTGACGAGAAAAAAGTTATAGCAACCTATATGGAGATATTGCAGCATATAAATGATTAAAAAAGTTTTCTCCTTTATTGTATGGGGCTTGGCTACCACTGCCCTTAACGTCGGTTTTTTCCTTTTATTCCGGCATATAGGAGTTCCCCTGACACCGGCCGTAATACTGGCCTGGCTCCTTTCTGTCACCTTTTCCTATTTTGCCAACAAGAAGATGGTGTTCCATGATAAGACATCAGGCTTTGGAGCGATAATAAAAAGTATGTTATTATTCTATGGGTCCCGGGCGTTCTCGGGTCTTATGGACGTGGTGTTTATGAATGTATTTGTCAAGGTGCTTGGCTGGGATGAACTTGTGGCCAAGCTTATAAATGAGGTGCTGGTGAGCGCCTTCAACTTTTTTTTCTGTTTTTTAGTTGTGTTCCGGAAGAAAAAACAGAAGGAGAATTAAGACAATGGATAGGATCTCATTAGTAGTTCCCTGCTTCAACGAGCAGGATAATATTATTCCTCTTTATAACGCTATTCTCGAGGTCTTCAGCGATATTCCGGCTACCTTTGAGCTTATGTTTGTGGATGACGGCTCCAAGGACAGGACTTTTGACAATATTCAGGATCTGCATGAGAAAGATGACCGGGTAAAATGTATCTCCTTCTCCCGGAATTTTGGTAAGGAGGCAGCTCTTTTTGCAGGAATCCGCAATGTGACCGGGGACTGCACCGTGATACTTGATGCAGATCTCCAGCACCCCCCTTTACTTATCAAGGAGATGTATAGGCTCTGGAAAGAAGGATATGAGGTGGTGGAGGGTATCAAGCGGAACCGGGGAAAGGAAAGCGTTATACACGGCCTGTTCACCAAGCTGTTCTATCGGATGATAAGCCATGCGGTGAAGATTGATATGGCCAACTCCAGCGATTATAAGCTGTTAGACCGTAAAGTCACCGAGGAGCTTGGAAAGCTTAAGGAGCGCAACACATTCTTCCGGGCTCTTTCTTTCTGGGTGGGTTTTAAGAAGATATCGGTCTATTATGAGGTGGCAGACAGAGCTTCCGGTATCTCCAAGTGGTCTACCAGCTCGTTGATGAAATATGCAATAAAGAATGTGATCTGTTTCAGCTACATGCCTCTGCATATAATAAGCATTGTGGGAATAATCTTTGTTCTTATTGCCATTGGGATAGGTGTCGATGCTATCCTTTCCTACTTCAGGAACAATGCTGCCAGCGGTTTTCCCACCATTGTGTTCCTCCTTCTCATCGGCTTTGGCGGCTGTCTTATAAGCCTTGGAATAATAGGTATCTACATAGCCCAGATTTACGACGAAGTAAAAAAACGGCCTCAGTACATAATCGGGAAAAGAATTGGATAAAACTGTTTTCGATTTCCATGCCGACGATTATGCCGTCTCTATTTCTGCAAGTCGGGATATCATCAGCCTGGGTGACAAAGGAGTAATAGACAGCATCAGCATAATTCCCAACATGAGCATTTTTGACGAGGTAGTCCCTCTGTTGAAGTCTTTTCCCCAGACAATTGAAAGAAGTGTCCACCTTAACTTCGTGGAAGGGAAGAGCTGTCTGCCTAAGGAGACAGTTCCAGACTTGGTAGGCGACGAGGGCTGTTTCAGGATCAGCTGGGGTTCCCTTCTTCTGACAGGTTTCAACCCTGCAAGGCGGAAAAGAGTTAAAGAGCAGCTTGCTGCCGAGATTGTGGCTCAGGTGGAGAAATGCATAGAAGCCCAGATAGTCCTTCCAGATGCTCTAAGGCTGGACAGTCATCAGCATACCCATATGATTCCATTGGTGCAGGATGCCCTGTTTGAGGCTGTTGACAGGCTGGAGAAAAAGGACAGGAAAGTTATGTTTGTCAGGAACTCCGAGGATCCGATACGCCTATACTTCAGCTCCTTCAAGACCTTGAAAAGTTTTTCTGCTGCAAATATGCTTAAATGTATGATTCTGAATTTGTTCTCCCAAAGGTTAAAAAAGAAGCTTAAGGAGAGGAATCTGCCGGCAGGCTATCTATGCGGTGTGTTCTACAGCGGCCACATGGACGAGGAACGGCTTTCTGAGGTTCTGCCGGCCTTTGAGCGCCTTGCAGGGAAGAATAAGCGCAAAGTGGAAGTACTTTTCCATCCGGGAAGGGTGAGGAGAGAGGAGATTTTACCAGAGTTCACCAAGCCGGGTTTTGTGAAATTTCACCTGTCCAGTAATCGGCATATAGAGTTTAATTCAATTTGTAAGCTGTCAGGAGTCAGTGTATGAAAAAAATATTAATTCTTTTATTATTGATCATTCCCTGCTGTGTGTTTGCACAGTTCACCATAAAACCTGAGTTTGAGCTTTCCACCAACGACGAGAAGGCCAAGGATGACTTCTACAATCTCCACGGCACTATGCGGTTCAAATTCCAGGCTACCGACGACATAGAGCTGGTGTTCAAGCCGGAGCTGGACAAATACGAAGTGGATATAGACGAGATTTCGGCAAAGTACACATTCCTGGAAAAACACTCTGTAAAGGGAGGAAAGTTCGAGAACCTTCTTACCCTGGATGACTATCTGGGGAACTTTGACCGGGTTTTTGCTCGGAAGAACCTGGTTACCCGGGAAGTCAAGGATCAGGGCTATGTGAGCCATGCAATAGGCTTGAAATATGAATACAGGGACAGAAGCAAAGATGGCTTCGGCGGTTTTGCCCATGTGGTCTATGTTCCGTCACAGTTTGAGCCCCAGCTCAACCTGGGATTCTACTGGCAGGATCAGAGGGAAGAGCTCTTGGCGGGTCTCTTTGCATCGTACTATCCTTTCATAAACCACGAGAACTGGGGATCTGAGCACTGCAAATCCCAAAAGAACAACTTTATCGGCGACCTGGTCTACTCCGATTATCGCAGCAAGATTGTATATGGCGTAGAGCTTACCCTGGGTTCAAACCTTATCAACCCGGTGGGGCATATCAACTACGATCCCGACACCGAGTATCCGGCCTTTGCAGGTGCCGACCTCCACTGCGGTATAAGGGTTAATATGACAGACTTTATCGAATGGCTTCCTGCGCTCCGCTGCACTATGCTCATTCCAGAGATATCAGAGGCCAAGTGCAACGAGTTCGAAGTCATCTGGGGCAACCAGTTTTCTTATAAAGAGCACGTAAAGCTCCATCTGGATACAGGCATAGGCATAAAGACAAAATATGACACCTATGGGGATGATGACCTTAAGACCAAGCTTGACTGGAGGTGGGCAGTTTCCCTTGTTATCAAAGGTTAAGCTGATTCTGGCTTTCATTACAGTTTGTTTACTCACTTCCTGCGGCGAATTCGGCGGTTTTTCCGACTTTTCCAAAGCCGACACCGGCAGCATAACCAAGGTAGAGGCATATTTTACCGAGGAGAACCTGGCCAAGTTCTACGACAGCGTGTCCCAGCCCGAAGAGGATTATGCACAGTGTACTGTGACAATGGGGAAAAACACATATCAGGGCTGGATGAAGGTTAGGGGTTATACGTCCCGGGGTGAGCCTAAGAAAAACTTTACCCTGCGTATAAAAGTGGGGGATACCAAGGTTAAATATGCCCTGATGCACGAGGCCGATACATGGTTCAAGAACCGCATAGTCATGTATGTCTACAACAACTATGTCTACAAAGGGGCTTCCCTTACTGCCGCCCCAGAGACAGAGCCTGTAGCCCTTTTCGTAAACGACGAGTATATTGGTTACTATGTCAAGGTGGATATGTATTCCGAATCCCAGCTGAACGCATATAAGAAGGGGAGCAGTTCCGAGCTGTTCAAGATTCTTATTAATGACTTCGTGAGCGACCCTCCCCACGAGAGGTCTGAGAAGAAATTCCCCAAGGATAAGAATTTCTCTTCCCTTGACCTCCTTATAATCAATTTGAACAGGATGAACGATGAGGAGTGGAATGCCTGGGTAGAAAAATATATAGATATTGATGATTTTATCCGCTATATGGTGGTCCACGACTTCTTCGGCATCGAGGATACCGTCTCCCACAACTACTATATTTACAACTATGGGAAGCTGGTATTCCTTCCCTGGGACCACGAACTGGGAATGAAGTTGGAATACGACAGTTTCTTCGGCGACAACAAGCTGGTTAAGCGTATCCTCAAGGTGCCATCGGTAAGGGCTGCCTATATCCAGGCCATGGAAGATTTTGTTGCAGATACCGACTTCTTGAATTCCCTTAAGGATAAGGTAAACGGATGGTATGATGAGGCATACCTTGCTATAAAAAACGACCCGGTATTTTACTATTCCATCGAAGATGCCAGAAAATGCCGGGATAATATAATCAATTTCATAGACAACCGAGGAAACAGCACTGCCTATAAAAGGCATTTCCAATAAGGAGACTGAAATGAAGAGACTTTTTATTGTTATGACACTGCTTTTGCTTATCGTCAGCACCCCATTCTGCAAGCCCAAGGATTATTTTTCTTTGGATGCAGAGGTGCAGTTCAAGGTGGACGATTCCGATATTCACGGTGATAGGTACTATGTTGAATACCAGCTTGAGGGTGAACTTGAGGCCAAAATCAGGTTTACCGACCGTCTTTCTGCCACTCTTGCTGTGGAGATAGACCGCAAGGATGTTGACCCGGAAGAGGCCTCTGTTTTCTACTGGATAGATGAATTCCAAAGTATCAAGGGCGGTCTTTTCGACAGCAGCCTGACTATGAACGATTTCCTCAAGAAAAAAAGTGAGCTCTTCTTCTACGACTCTCCTGGTGTCAGGTACATAAAGGAGTCTGGCTTCACCAACATCGATACAGGAATCGAGTATTCAAACCGGCATATTCTGGGTGACAAGACCCAGCTGGATGCCGCTTTCTTCTTCAATTCCAGTCAAAACGAGAGCCAGTTCTTCCTTACCGGCTATTATAACTTTACCGAAGGGTTGGACTTTATTGCTTTCACAGTCTCCTATCTGCCATATATTGTTCACAATGTGGCGTTCGGAGGTGCTACTGATGAATATAATTACAATAACTTCATATTTGACTTGAAGTATTACCATAACATCGACCGCTTTGTATGGTCTGCCGAGGCCAATATTGGAACTAACCTTATAGACCCGGTGGGGTATCTCCATTTCCCGGGCGAGGACGACAGCTGGTTTGCATCGGCCGACCTGGCATTCGGATATAACTTCCGGTTCGAGAAGTTTGTCTACACCCCTGCCCTGAGGGCCGGTATCCTGTGTCCAGACATAAAATACATAGACGAGAACCGGCGGCTTGAGCTTATGCTTGGAAACTGGTTCCATGGCAAATATATATTTGTCCACCTGGATGGGGGCCTCCGTTTCGACACCTATAAGAGCAGCAACCTTAAGACAAAGTTTGAGCCTATTTGGGGAATCAACGTTTGCATAAAATCCTGAGGGGTTCTGCTCTCTTTATTATTTTTATATCTCTTTTCTCCTGCGGCGAGTTTGTGGGCATGGAGGATGACAAAGTAGATACCGGTAAAGTTCAAAAACTGGAAATTTTCCTGCCCGGCGACAACCTGGGACGTTTTTATAGCACCATGACCTTGGACACACAGTTCTCATGTTCTGTCATTTTTGATGAATGGCATGGAGATGGAACAATAAAGATCAGAGGTGACACATCCAGAATAAGGGCAAATAAAAAATCTTTTACACTTAAAATCAAGGGCAAAAAATTTATGCTGGAGCGGGGCGAGGAAAATGGAGGTCTGTATAATCGTATAGCTATGCGGGCTTACCAGCTGGCAGGACTTCCAGCCTGCGACACAGAATCGGTAGGGCTGTTTCTTAACGACGAATATCTGGGTTGCTATAACCTCATTACCTATTATGATGAGAATGAGATGGGTGGAGAACTTTATAAATGTTATTTTGTCGATTATGACCATATAGAGAACAATCATCCGATATATTCCCTTTCAAAAAAGAAGTTTCCAGATGATGATAATTTTGTGAACATGAGCAATCTCCTTGTGGCATTAACTACTTTTTCAGATGAAAAATGGCGACAATTTGTGCTTGAAAATGTTGATGTGGAAAAAATGGCTTCATATCTTGCAGTGCATGATTTCTTTACAGTCAATGACACATCCTGTTCAAATTATTATCTTTATTATGATGGCAAATATAAGCTTCTTCCATGGGATCATGAACAGTGCCTTTCAGAAAAAAGAAATAATTATATGCCATGTGATGACAATCAGCTGGTACGCCGGTTGGCAACTGTGCCTGAAGTAAAGGCTGCTTATAACGATAAAATGCAAAAATTGTTCACGGGGGGGGGACGGAATGTATTCTGAATCAGCTCCAGACCGAGGCCGCCGCCATGTTTGACAACCTGGCCACCGCTATGGAAAGTGACCCTAAGTTTGCCACATCCCGGCAGGATTTTATGAAAATAAAGACCTATGTGCTGAATTATCTGGATAAAAATACCGGTCGTGCTGCCGAGGTGGACAAGCTTATACTGCACTGATATGAGATTTGTTTATCGCACAACTATTATATATTCTAGCCTGCTCTTTTTTATCTTAAGCTTGTCTGCCTGCGGCGAAATCACCACCAAGGATGATGACCCCGATACCGATGGCATTGAGAAGGTTGAGATATTCCTTGCTCAGAATAAGATGCAGCGGCTCTACAGTTCTGTTGCCACAGATTCTTATACCACCTGCACATTGGATAAAGGTAAGTGGCATGGTGATGCAGATATAAAAGTAAGGGGGCTCTCCTCCAGGCTTAAGCCCAAGAAGTCTTTTGCCCTGAAAATTGACGGCAAGAAATATATGCTGGAACGGGGGCAGGAGAACGGCGGTCTGTATAACCGTATAGCAATGCGTGCATATCAGCTTGCTGGTGTTACGGCCTGTGACACCGAGTCGGTAGCTCTGTTTCTTAATGATGAATATCTGGGCTGTTATAATTTTATAACTTACTATGACCCTGATTTCATGCCTGGAGAGCTGTATAGAAGCTGGTTTTCGTATACAACCGACATGGATATGAATCATCCTTTAATATCAGAGACGGAAAAGAAGTTCCCAAAGGACGGAGATATGTCCAATATGGAACATCTTATATATGCCTGCTCTTCTCTTTCTGACGCTGACTGGCGGCAGTTTGTACTGGATAAGGTGGATATAGATAAGATGGTTACATACTTGGTTGTCCACGATTTTCTTACTGTGACTGATACTTCCCGTACTAATTATTATATCCATTTTGATGGCAAGTATAGGATGATTCCTTGGGATAATGAGCAGTGCATGCTTAAGAAACGATCAGATTATATTCTGTGCGGCGACAATCAGCTGGTGAGGCAGCTGGTAGCGGTGCCGGAGTTTAAGGCTGCTTATAACGATAAAATGCAAAAATTGTTCACGGGGGGGGGCGCGGAATGTATTCTGGACCAGCTCCAGACCGAGGCCGCCGCCATGTTTGACAACCTGGCCACCGCTATGGAAAGCGACCCTGAATATGCCACATCCCGCCAGGATTTCATGAAGATAAAGGCCTATGTCTTGAAATATCTTGATAAAAATACAGGCCGTGCTGCCGATGGGGATAAACTGATACTTCACTAATATGAAAAATGCTCTTTTTCACAACATGACACGATTGTTGCTCCTCTTATGCGTTCTGGTTGTTGCTGTCAGCTGTGGCGAGTTTGTGGGTATGAAGGATGATGATGTAGAAATCGGCAAAGCTCAGAAACTTGAGGTATTCCTTACCAGTGACAACTTATTTCAGCTTTACAACACAGTTTCCCGGAGCGGCTCTGTCTCCTGTTCTGTGATTTACGAGAAATGGAGGGGAGAGGGAAAAATCAAGGTGCGGGGTTACACCTCCAGGATGCACCCTAAAAAATCTTTCCAGCTTAAAGTTGATGGTAAAAAATATGTGCTGGAGCGGGGCGACGGAGTTGCTGGTATAAGCAACCGTATTGCTATGCGGGCTCATCAGCTGGCAGGGCTCCCTGCCTGCGACACCGAGACTATCGGCCTATTCCTGAATGATGAATATCTGGGCTGCTATAACCTTATCACCTATTATGACGAGGATATCCTTGGGGGCGAGCTCTATAAATCCTACTTTGAGAATTACGACAACCTGGAGAAAAACTATCCTCTCCGTTCCCTATGCGAGAAAAAGTTCCCCGAGGATGATGACTTTTCCAACCTGGAGAACCTGCTGGCCGCTGTCACCACTTTCTCCGATGCCAAGTGGGAGCAGTTTGTGCGGGATAATGTGGATGTGGAAAAAGTGGCATCCTACCTGGCGGTTCATGATTTCCTTCTTGTTAACGATACCTTCAGGACCAACCTTTATATTGCATATAATAAAAAATTTTATCTTTTACCATGGGACAATGAGTCCTGTATAGGTTATAATGAGAGTACATATAAGATAGGAGGAGACAATCAGCTGACAAAGAAGCTGGTTGCTGTTCCCGAGGTTAAGGCGGCTTATAACCGCAGGATGAAAGAACTGTTCATGGATGACGGTATTCTTTCGACCCTGAGGGCTGATGCTGAGAATATGTTTGAGACCGCTGATATTGCTATGAAAAATGACCCGAACTTCAAGGATGGGTATAATAAATATTTGACAGAAAAAGAAAGATTCTTGAGATTTCTCTCTCCAAGCGGAAGAGTCTCGCACCTCTCTGATCCTGTTTTACCTTAGGAGTGATTATGGAAGTTGAAACATTCCCTACAGCAGTACTTATTAACTGTCTTAAAGGACTGGGCCTTGCGGCTCTGCACAATTTCTGGCTTGCAGAAGTGTATAAAATCATGAACAAGTCCAAGCAGAACAACCATCTTATGATGCAGTCCATGGTCTTTATCTCTGTGATCCTGGCAGGTGCCATGATGGTGATCGGCAACAACCTGGCTGTAGCCTTCGGTCTTGTTGGAGCAGTCTCCATAATCAGATTCAGGATAAGCGTCGGAAGCTTCCTTGATATGTCTTTCATCTTCCTCTCCATCGTAATCGGTATGGCCTGCGGTCTGGGCTTCTACTTCATTGCCACCATAATCGCGGTATTCACCGGTGTTCTTATGCTGTGCATCCATTTCTCAAGCTTTGGAAAGAAGTTTTTCAGGAACAGTATTGAGCTGGAGATAACTATAGATTTCCCGCGGGCTTTGCTGGAAAATATGTCTGACAGGGACGAGATAATGCGCTCCATAAGTGAGTCTGATGATCAGGAGATGACATTCCTTGAGTACAAGAGCAAGGCAGATTCCGTAGAAGTATGCTTCAGGGCTGTCTGGAAAGACATGACCCATGTGCAGAAGCTGGAGAAGATTCTTAAAGAGAAGTTCCCCGGCGAAGCTATCTCAATAAAGGCTGTCAGGATTTAACTTTCTTCCTTACCAGGAAGATTCCCACCACGTTGGTGACAGCCGACACCACATCCACCACCATCCCCACATAGTTGACGATAGAGATATCGTAGACCAGCCACATCAGCTGCATCACAGCTATCAGAACCTTAAGCAGAATAACATTCTCTGTGTCCAGATACCAGGCGAAGAGGCACATAGCCACCACCGGCAGCCATCCGTATAATCCCTCTGTTCCGAAGGCGGCGTATAATCCCACCTGCGCCCCTATGAAAATCAGCTTCCACTTCAGCGTATAATTCCACCTGATGCACACCAGGTTCCGGAAAATCGATATCGTATCCACGATAAACCCGGCTATGCCGCCAAGTATCAGCATTCCGACACCCATGAAAACTTCCTGGAGAATCTGGGCTATGAGGATATTCTTTTTTGTCCTGATCAGTCCCAGGAGCACGAGAATCACGGCTCCCAGGAAGAAAACTCCGTTTCCTAAAACTATCTGCGCAGTCATCGGCCTTTAGAAAGTCTTCTTAAGGTATTCCTTGAGAGCTTCTGCTGTGTTATCCACAACCACAGAGTGCTTCTCCAGCTTGAGGAGCTTCTCCAGGTTAGGAGGCAGGGCAGGGCGTTTTCCGGTGGCCTCTTCCACCACCTCAAGGAACTTACCCGGGTGTGCAGTGGAGAGGGATACGATTGCAGTATCCTTCGGCTGGTACTTTTCCCTGTATCTGCAGGATGCCACATAGCCTACCGCGGTGTGCGGATCTATGAACATCTTCTTCTCTGCATAGAAGTCCTTGATAGCCTTCAGGGTGTCCTCGTTGGAAACCCAGGCTCCCTTTATCATCTGGCCCATCTTCTTGTAATCATCATTGAAAATGTATCTCAAGCGCTCAAAGTTGCTGGGGTCTCCCACGTCCATGGCGTTGGAGTAGGTCTTGAAGCTCGGATGAGGTTCGTACTTGCCGGACTCCAGGTACAGCGGCACCTCGTTGTTCAGGTTTGTTGCTGCGATGAACTCCTTCACAGGCATTCCCCAGCACCAGTCCAGCACGCCGGCTGTAAGATTTCCGAAGTTGCCGCTTGGTACGCAGAATACGATGTTTTTGTACTTTGCCTTCAGCTGGTTGTATGCGTACATGTAGTAGAAGGACTGGGGGAACAGTCTTCCCAGATTGATGGAGTTTGCTGATGTGAGAGGCAGGTACTTCATGTCAGGGCTGGTGAAGATCTGCTTTACCATGCGCTGGCAGTCGTCGAAGGAGCCTTTCACCTCAAGGGCCCGGACATTCTTGCCCAGTGTGGTCAGCTGCTTCTCCTGCAGCGGACTTACACGGCCTGACGGATAGAGAATCACCACGTCGATGTTCTTCTTGTCAAAGAAGGCCTGGGCTACTGCGCTTCCGGTGTCTCCTGATGTAGCGGTGAGGATTATGGCCTTCCGGTTGTCGGATTGGAGGAATTCCTCCATTGATGCGGCCAGGAAGCAGGCGCCGAAATCCTTGAATGCAGAGGAGGGGCCGTGGAAAAGCTCCTCGATGAA
>Ga0256405_10006367_pt1 | contig 18997 bp, 19 predicted proteins | sample RumenRJG_02DNA_FD_189096 | JGI IMG/M metagenome (GOLD analysis project Ga0256405, IMG submission 189096) | Bovine rumen microbial communities from Lethbridge, Alberta, Canada - RJG_02 | ecosystem: Host-associated > Mammals > Digestive system > Stomach > Rumen | place: Canada: Alberta... | reverse complement strand
GCTCCGCTCATGGCCTGCAACATATTTTCATTCTCCGAAGCCATGAATCCACTCACCGTATCACCGTTCACAGTAAATGAGCCATTTATGTCACCATCTATTGCAATGTCTATGCTTCCCCTCTCTGAACCGCTGCTTCCTTCATTTATCGACACAGAGAGGTTCGCGAGCCTGTTATTTACAAATACTGGAATATCGAACATCCCGCTCCTTGTTCTTACATTTGAAAGAGCTAATGTCCTCTTCGCCGCAAGGAGGGCCGCGAAACGCTCGAAGGTGATATTATCGGCAGCCGCAAGGTCATCGGCCTTGTCGGATAATTTTCCATTGATTGCCTCTACGTCAGAAGCTAATTTATCCGGATCATCCATCTCCGCCAGAGAATTTTCCGAGTTCTCGCTAAGCTCATCAAGGTCCTCATCGGGCAGATTATCGGTTATGGCATTAAGGGATCTTCTGCCTCTTCTGATATCACCGAGCGCCGCAAGATTATAGGCAGTAAGCCTCGCCCCCTCCGTGATAAGCCCCTGGGTGCTGTCTGAATTCTCACTCATGAATCTCGCAAGCTCAGCGCTCTGATCCTTGAGGTAGTCCTCTGACGCTTCAGATAGCTCATCCTTTAGCTTCGCCGCTATGTCGGAAATAAAGGCGCTGTCTATCTGCCTGTCTATCCTGTTGGCGGCTTCCGTAAAGTCAGCAAGCTCCCCGAGATCCTCATCAACCGTGACATCAAAGCCAAGTTGCCTCCTGCTTCTTACGGCTGAAAGCATATTTCTGAGTGTGAGTTCACGTCCCGAGAGCACAACCGAGCCTATATCGCCGCCATCATTTTGCTCCAGCTTATTTAAGAGCCTGTATATTCCTATATATGCCTGACGCTCCTCATCAGTGATATCGCCCCTGTTTTCAATCTTATATAAATAGGCCGCGTAACTTTCATCAGACTGTGGCGCGGAATTATTTATCTCCTTTACGGTATCAAAGAGCTCCTCCATTGACATGTCGAGAGGATTCCTGCCGTTCTTTATCAGTCCCGCTACTGTAGCCGGCTTAAGCCCCTTAAGAGCGGTTGTAGCGATTATAGTGGACTTCCTCATGGAAATGATGGAAGCTCTTGTAATATCAGCGTTATTCATGGCAAGCATCTTTACTGCCGTCCTGTTCGCTTCAGTAGGCGTAAGGCCTGTTTCTAAAATAATTTCATCAACATTTCTGAAGGCCTTCCTCATGCTGTCGCCGAGGTCCCGCCTCACCTCGGTTCCTGTAGCCTCATAGGCAAGACCTGCCTCATGGAACCTCTGAAGATTAATCGTATTATTGCTCTTTTCGCTCTCGCCCACGGCTCCTGCCATATAGTCACTGTCAAGAGGCATGTTTACAGCATAATTTCTGACCGTGAGAACCTGCGACATAAGGGCAACCTGATTACTAAGGCTAAGCTTGTGTCTCTCAAGTACCTTTTCGGGGCTCTCGCCCTCATTTTCCCGCGAAAGCTCTGAATCGTAAGGGGCATTCTCGATGAGGCCCGCGTAATAGTCATTCTCAGTTCTCTTAAGGCTTTCAACCAGTCCTTCGAGATCGCTAAGATTAATATCTATCCCCTTTTTAATCATACTGAGGGCCGATTCGTAGGTCAGGGCAAGCCTTGCCTCCTCAAGCTTCCTCCTCGCCGTAATATCCTTAATGCTGTCGGCATTCACATTCAAGAGATAATTTACGACATAAGAAGCCTTCCGTTCAGCGACATCTCCTATCACAGCATCATAGCTCTTCTCGCCCGAAGCAATCGTATCGACGATTTTAACTTCGGTTTCTACTTTAGGTAGACTTTCCTTAAGGTTGTCAAGCGAAAGGGTCTCAGCGATATTTTCGGCATTTATAGGAATGTCGTTAAGGAATAGCCATTTAGCCGCGGCGATAGTCTCGTCGTCTGTCGGCACTCCTTCGTTCATTAAAAGCTTACGGGCTTGCGGCAGCACCTCCTGCCAGGCCTTCTCATTTTCGGTGGATTCAGTGTAGGTATCCCCGTCCGCTCTTCTTGCGATTGAAGACGCGTCAGGGGCTACGTGTCCCGCCATATAAATATTTATAATCGACTGTGCCTTATTTTCAGACACAAGGTACTTCTTGCCACTGTCAGTAAGATTCTTAACAGCATTGCCGGCCATTTCCATAGAGCCCTGTACCTTTTCTATATTCTCTTTTGTTACCGCGACTCCTGACTGCTCAAGCTTCTTTGCTATCTCCCGTTCATCGTCATTAAGAGACATAGAGCGGATATTTTCGGCGCTTTCTTTTAAATGCTCCGCCTCGGCTGCGGTATACTCCCTTTTTTCCTCACGATGCTCCTTAAAATTCTCAACACTCTTCTCGATAATGTCCGCTTTTGAGTCACCCGGATTAAGGCCGTCATCCATAAGGGCCTTCAGATTATCGGAGTTAAGCTTCCCTGCGATATCCTTGAAGGCAGATGCCTCATTCTCTGCTTCCTCTTTTAGTTCCCTTGAAGCCCGTTCCTGCTCCTTGGTATTCTCAATTACAGATGAAGGAAGCTTAGCCCTTGTAAGCTCTATCGGTCTCTCTATCACCGTTTCAAACTTCTTCACCTGGGGTATATCATCAACAGGACCATCCTTTAAACTTCTCAGGACAGGGCTTTCTGCCTTAGTAAGTTCGCTTACGTTGTTGTCCTGTTTACTATAATCAACTGAGTTAAGATTAGTCATAAGCACTCTCCCTTTTGAGCCTTTCAAATGTAACTGTTCAGGCCCTCCAATTCGAAATGCTTCGCATTTGTTGGATCTGAACTTATAACATATTTCGGCAAAACTTTATTTTTTCTAAACCTTTAGGACTTGCGAAATGAAGGACATTTACTTATAATTATCTTAAGGTTGTCTTTAATGAAGGGAGCGCGCAAATGATATTTATAGCGAAATTAATAGGCTTTATTATAGGATTTGCTAAGAACACTGTCGTCTATTCATGTATCGCGGCGGCAGTTATAAGCATATCAGAGATGATATATCTTAAAATAAAGGAGAAGAAGGCCCGTACAGCAGGAACCTTTCTCGCTGCGGAAGCGGTAAATAACGCCTTCATCCCTGATGTCATACCGGAAGCGCCGGTCAAAAAAATAGCGCTCATTACAGGCGCCTCGAGCGGGCTGGGGCAGGACTTCGCAAGGAAAATAGTTACCGACGAGCCGGAAATAAGTGAGATCTGGCTTACAGCAAGACGTGAAGGTCCTATGCTGGAGCTTGCGAGAACCTTAGGCAAAACCTCAAGAGTTATTCCGGCCGACCTTACGAAAATCGATGACATAAATAAAATAACAGATGCTCTCGGTAATGCCGATGGAGAGCTTGCCTTATTTGTTAATTGCGCAGGTTTAGGTAAAATAGGAAGCTACGAGAGCCTTACCGCGGAAGAAGAAGACAGAATAATAGACGTAAACTGCAAGGCCGCCGTGAACATCACAAGGGCCGTGATACCCTTTATGAAGGAAGGCGGAAGAATTATAGAAATATGCTCGACAGCATCATTCCAGCCTCTCCAGTACTTTAACGTATACGCCGCGAGCAAGTCCTTCCTCTACTACTATTCGAGAGGGCTTAGGATGGAGCTTATGCCTAAGAGGATAAATGTAACGGCTTCCTGCCCTTTCTGGATGAATAATACGGAATTCCTCTCAACTGCTAACGCAAGTAAGCTTGATAAGCATGGAAAGCCTTATATCAGACACTTCGCGGGTGGTGCTAAGTCAAGCTTTGTAGCAGGCAGGAGCCTCACGGACAGCAGGCTTGGCTTTGCCGTCTCAACTCCGGGAGCCTTCTGCACCATCCACCGGCTCTTCGCCAAGCTCATGCCAAGAGAAGTGCTGATGTGGTTTTGGGAGGTGGGAAGAAGACTATAGCATGGCACAAGCCTACTCCTTCAGTCGCCTACGGCGCCAGCTCCCTCAGAGAGGGAGCCTAAAAGAAAACTATAATTTGGCAATAAATAAAGCTCCCTTGTCGGGAGCTATGAAAGTCAGCGCCTTATAAGGCTCCCTCTTAGAGGGAGCTGGCACGAGCTCTGCTCGTGACTGAAGGAGTATTATTTAGATATCCAGTAACCTCGCGTACTCCGCAAGCGCGCCATCAGTATCATGGGCAAGTACCCTCTTAGCGAGTACCTTACCAAGCTGTACGCCCTCCTGGTCGAAGCTGTTTACATTCCATACAAACCCCTGGAACATAACCTTATTCTCAAAATGAGCAAGAAGAGCGCCAAGACTCTCAGGATTTACCTGATCGCCTATTATTATACTTGAAGGACGATTTCCTACGAAATTCTTATTCTTATTGTCATCATGCTTTCCGCAGGCAAACGCTACGATCTGGGCCGCGACATTAGCGCAAAGCTTCTTCTGACTTGTTGAACCCTGGATATCTACATCATTTCCGGTCTGATTGTTCTTGAAGGCAACAAACTGAAGAGGAATGATGTCAGTTCCCTGGTGTAAAAGCTGGTAAAATGAATGCTGGCCATTTGTACCCGGTTCACCGAATATAGCAGGACCCGTTACGTAGTTAAGAGGCTCACCGAAACGGTTTACACTCTTACCGTTTGACTCCATATCAAGCTGCTGTAAATGAGCCGGGAATCTGCTGAGTGCCTGAGAATACGGAAGAACAGCGCTCGCGCCATAACCCATAAAGTTCCTCTCATATACACCGATAAGGGCATCAAGCATATCTGGATTCTTCATAGGATCCTTCTCTGTCGCAAGCTTATCCTCAGCCGCTGCGCCATTTAAGAAGCGCTCGAATACCTCAGGACCGAAGGCGAGTGAAAGTACAGCGCCACCTACGGCTGAGGTAGAAGAATAACGTCCTCCGATATAATCATCCATGAAGAAGGCAGCAAGATATCCCGGATTCTTAGCGAGAGGAGAAGTCTCACTGGTTACCGCAATCATGTGCTTTGATGAATCAAGGCCCGCCTTAGTAAGGGCATCCTTTACAAATGCCTCATTTGTAAGGGTTTCAAGAGTTGTACCTGACTTAGATACAAGTATGAAAATGGTCTTGGCTACATCTATAGACTTAAGGACAGCTGTCGCGTCATCAGGATCTACATTGCTGATGAAATGCGCGTCCATCTTAAAGCAGCCTTCCATCTTAGCCCAGTTCTCGAGAGCAAGATACATAGCTCTAGGGCCAAGGTCAGAACCACCTATACCAATCTGGCAGACAGTCGTAAACTTCTCACCCTTCTCGTTTACGATTTTTCCCGCATGCACGTCATTTGCGAAATCAGCAATTCTCTTAACCTGTTCCTTATAGAAATCACGCTTGTTGACGCCGTCAGCAACGACATCCTTCCCAAGCTGACCTCTTGTTAAATGGTGAAGAACCATACGCTTCTCACCTGTATTTATAACATCACCGTTGTAAAGATCTTCGAATTTCTCAGCTAATTGCGCCTCATCCGCAAGCTTAACAAGAGCCTTAAGGATATCCTCATCAACAGCCTTAGCAGCGTAATTATAAGAGAAACCGGCAGCCATAGGAACGCTCATTTCCTTAACTCTCTTAGCTCCGCTCTCTCCTGCCATAACTTCCTTAAGCTCCACAGGCTTAACGCTCTTAAGTGCCTTGTAAGACTCAAGCTCGTCAAAGTTCTTCCAGTTTAACATGATTATCTGTCCTCCTGATTGTATAATCCATACCGCTATGCGGTCCACAGTTCATTATAGTCCTAACGCGTTCAAATAGCAAATAAAAAATGTCTGTAGTAATTGGCATTTATTTGGACAGATTTTTTATTAAATCAGTCCTTGTCATGGTATCATTTCCTCTGCCGTTCTTATTTATGAGATCGACACCACGGTTTTTCGCGTTAAGGAGAGCCTTGATATTGCTTGTCAGCTCATCATTTTCCTCTTCGCTCGCGTTTACTATCTCAATAATTTCCGCAGGGATAGGATCCTCGAAGGTATCCTTCGAATCAAAGACACCGGTCACATTATTTTTCTTAAGGTCATATCTCGCCCGATAGCGGCCCCATGCCTGGTTTGTCGCGGATGGCTCGATATTATCACCATCGACAGACACAGTGTTAACACATCCCGAAAAATCGTCAGTCATTTCACAGGAAAAATAAATGCTCGTAATGGCCGATGACCTTCTGAAGGTATCACTCTTAATAATCGGAATAATTTTCTTAATGGTGTCAAGAGCTCCATCGTCACTGTATTTTCCGTTAAGAATTTCAACCTGATTTACTGGTTCAACTCCATAACGAACCCTCTTATCCTTCGCGTAAATATGAGGAATCAAAGCCCTGTAAAGTCTTCCTATTTCTATAAAATATTTCTGCTCCCTTTCAAGGCATTCCTTACAGCGAAGCTTCTCATCGCGAGTTTCAGGATTAGTACTGACACCCTTCTCAAGTTCCCGGATTTTAGCGGCATAGCCAGCCATCTTGTTTTTCTTGTCCATAATAATTACTCCTTAAGCAGCCATTTCATATAAGAAAATACCACCGATAAATAAAAGAACATGCATGGATAAAAATGTCCTCATCCACTTCATCAAGGTTCCGGATAAGGAAATTCTTATTACATTTCCAACCACGGTATTGCTCTGAACAAAGAGGAAAAAGCTGAACAGTATAAATATGAATAAGGCAATAGCTACAATATTCATAAATACATGTATCGCTCCCGGCATACCCGAATTGGCCCGTTTAAAAAATAACATAAAAAATACATATCCGCCTAGATAATATAAAAGCGGATAAATTACAAATGTATAAAGGCTTGCCGGCCACGCCGGCAGTGAATTCATCGCCGAAGGCCGAATCCCCGCGTTAAATATAAGGGCAAAAACGCAAAATAAAAATACAACCATAACGACAGCGGAAATACTCCCGGAGCCACTCTTTCTAGCAGACATACATCCTCCTAAATCACGAAGTCACCCATACCGGCGTGTCCCCTGTCTATAATATCCTGAATAGTAATTCCGTCAAGATATTCAGTTACAACCTTATATAAACCCTCCCAGATAAAGAGAGTCTGGCAGTATTCTTTTCTGTCACAATATGAATTATCATCAAGGCAGGCAACGGGTGCGAGACTTCCTTCCGTAACCCGTAATACATCGCCAACCTTAATTCTCGCGGGACTTTCCGCCAGTTTATAGCCGCCATGGTTGCCCCTGTTGGTAGATAAAAAGCCCGCCGAATTTAATGCCGGAACTATCTGCTCTAAGTATTTTTTAGAAATGTTCTGCCTTTCGGCTATGTCCTTCAGGGCAATATAGTCGCCTCCGACATGCTCACCAAGATCAACGAGCAGTCTGATAGCGTACCTGCCCTTTGTAGAAATCTTCATTTAATCACCTATTCCGTAAGTCTTCGTATATATTTTTTTCTGTCCTTAAATGACGGAAGAATATTCATGTAGACGGACAATAGCATTTTATTTAATTCTTCCCTTCCCGGACTCTTAAATACCGGAAAATACATTACATTATATTCCTCGTCCATAAAATTTGGAACCGTATCCGTCATATATGAACCTATATTTCTGTAAAATAACAGCTTCCTCGCTCTTTCCCTGAGCGCCTTCCTGTCAGCGTCCTGCACGCCTTCAAGCTCTATAAATATTCCCTCAACACCGAAATAATTATCCTTGTTGCCAAGATCTACCTTATTTTCAGGTCTGATAAAATATTTATGGGCGGCAGTTATTGATTTAACCTTTAATTCCGGTCCATATCCGTTAATTAACCGTTCCTTTAACAACTGCCAGAACCTTGACGGATATCCCAGACGCCTGTATTTTTTAAGTGTAACGTAATAATCTAAAAGCATCACATTTCCGGTCCGGTTTGTGAAAAATAATCCAAAACCGACCAGATTATTATTGTCATACAGGCCATATCCTATATAAATTTTTCTTGCTAAAAGATTGCTTAACGCTGCCTCCGTGAGAATAAATTCGTCCTCAAAAAAATTAGCCACATATCTTCTATAAACAAAAAAAATCTCTTTTGTATCTAAACGTCTTACCTCACAGCTCATTAATAATATTTCCTTTATTTCAGGTGAATGCCGGTTACCCGCCATCCATCGCTCGTATTCTGCAATACGATATTCGGCTCACTACGTCCTAATAAAATCCCATCAGCGTAATTAGTCGTCATAAAAAGATTCGTATTACTTACCGCATTCACAAGGCTTTTTGTAAATATGTGACTCTTCTTCATAGATATTAATGCCTGCCTTGTACCTATACGAGAATCATTTCCATTGTCATATACAAGTGGAAATGAACACCACTCGGAAAAGCCGCCTATATCACCATTCTCAATGGCAAGAATAACCTGGCCGGCCGCAGCCAGAGCGTCACTCGGAGCTGTCGGCTGCTTGCTGCTGTCAAGGATTTTCGATACCTTTGCCTTCTTACCGTTTGTCCCCTGGATTTTCCCGGTATAATCTATCTCAACAGCCGCGCCGCTCGCAAGACCATTTGAAAGACCGGATAAATCAGTTTTTTTCGTATAAGAAAATGTAACCGTATCTCCCAGGTCGCTCTGGACGGTAAGGGAGAAGTCGCTTGAATCAAGCACTATAGCATACATTTTCCCTTGTGAGCTTGTAGGCGGGATCTCAACAGAAGCCTCACTCACAACCGATGAGCCACTTGCGTTTTCATTGCTTATAGCGGATGACGAAGCGCTTCCGGACGAGCTTCCGGAGCTTCCTGCTGCCCCGCACCCGGCAAGGGCGAAAGCAAATAAGGCTGTGAGCAAAAACAAAAGACCTGACCTAATATTATTTCTCATTTTCCGCTCCGTTATCCTTTATTAATTTACCGTTTATCTGCGGTCTAATAGTCGCGAGAACAGCGTCGGTAATAACCTTCTCAGCTCCGTTTTCCAAAATATTAGACAGCCACTTATTGCTGTCAAGGGCGCTCTTTACCGAGAAGTCAAGACCACCCATAATCAAGAGCTTGCCCGGAGTCTCATCGAATTCAACAAGTACCGAATCCCCGGTAAAATGAATCACGACATTCCTGCTGCTCGCCTCCTCAAGAAAGGCTATGCGAAGCTTAAGAACCGGATTATGGTCCTCATCCTCGGTATACTCCCCTTCGGTCCCGACAAGATATTTTTCTCCATGCTCATCCACGGTTGAAACGATAGACTTATGAAAGCCTACCGTAACATCCTGTACGCAGTCGCCTTCATAAAAAAGCACATGAAGCAGGTGCATATAATACTTAAATCCTATTTTCGAAATGCCGTCCGTAAAATTATTATGGAAGGTCTGAAGAGTAATAGGGAAAAGTCCGCAGCTCTTCATTTCCAGCTCATAGGTCCTTCCATTCAGCCAGACGAAGAAGTCATGGCGGCTGAAATGAGGCTTATTCCAGGAATAATAGTGAGGCTTTCCCTCGCTTGAATTTGTCTGCCTCCTGCCCCAGCCACCGGCCAGATTCTTCGGTGTGAAATACTCACCGTCAAGGAGCCTCTCCGCTATTTCGCAGAGATTGCTGTAGCCCACAGGGTCAGGCGGGAGTTTGTCGGGAAATACCGGCGCGCCCACCATATGCTTCTTAATCACATGGTCAAGCTCACCATCCTGGAAAACCTCAGGATCACCCGCGTTTATGGTAAATACCATATCGAGGTCAGGATAGACAAATACATCCTGGCCCATCATTCCGTTATAGGCGAAGCTCCCCGGCCGCTCGCCCGGCCAGAGCTGGTAACCGTACCCTAGCTTATCGGAATTATTTTCCACCTGCTTCATGGTAGCCTCAGCGACCCATTTCTCAGAAATGAGCCGGGTACCATGCCAGTTTCCATGGTGGAGATATAAGCTTCCGAGCTTCGCCGCGTCCTCAGGCCTTATGAAGAGACCCCAGCCTCCCTTCGTAATTCCTTCAGGGCTCGCCTCCCAGAAAATCTGGGTGATTCCCATAGGATTAAATATGCGCTCCTTCAGGAAATCAAACATCGTTTTTCCGGTTTTTATTGTGACAATAGCCGACAGCATATAGGAATTCATGCTGTTATAGTGAAACTGGGTACCCGGTTGGAACTTAAGATCGGCATTCAGATAAGTCTCAACCCATTTATTTCCGGAAATAGCTCCCGTCTCGTAAAAATCGGAACCGCTTGTCATGGTTAAGAGGTTCCAGACCGTAAGATCGCGCAGCTTGAAGCGGTTAAGGACATGCCACCCCGTGTCGAAAATATCGACAATTTTGTCATCGAGAGACAGCCTTCCGTCATCCACGAGCAGGCCTATGGCCATTCCCGTAAATGATTTGCACATGGAGTGGGTTATATGCCAGTCTCCGTTCCGATAAGGAGCAAAGCTGGTCTCACAGATAACCTTATCATGCCTTAGCATCATGAAATGGTGCATATTCGCGTTCTCAGTCACGGCAAGCTCCGCAAGGAGATCATAGATAAACTTGCTAGGAACTCCTTCAGCTTCAGGCGTTGAGCGCGGAAATGCCTGCTCTATAGGTATGGTCGGGTCAAATTCAGGCTTCTGAGGCACATAATCTACCTTGCTTATCTCGCCTGTCTTCCCGCCAAGCATATCAAAAAGAAGTGAAATAACTGCCCTGTCAGTCTTAAACATGTACAAATCCCTTCGAATGTTACAGTGCCAACATCGGTTCCTAATACTGCCTTATTTCTTCCTCGCCCTTGTCTGTAGTGGCTTCAATATCCTTTATTACCACATCATAGCCTGCCGTATCATTTATCTTAACGGTTACCGTATCGCCGACACGGTGACCCATAAGGGCCTTGCCGAGTGGCGATTCTATAGTGATGAGGTTATTAAGAGAATCAGCTCTTACCGTAGTCACGAGCTTGTAGGTCTCGGTCTCGTCATCATCAGGAATATAGATGGTTACGGTATTATCAAGTCCGACTACACCTTCCTCGGTATTATCCTCAACAATCTTTGCCGTCCGGACCATCCTCTCGAGATATCTGATTCTGCTCTCGTTCTTATTCTTCTCACGCTTCGCGGCGTAATACTCGAAGTTCTCAGAGAGATCGCCCTGGGCTCTCGCTTCCTTCACCTTATCTATAGCCTCGCGGCGGACCACAAGCTTACGGTGCTCTATTTCCTCTTCCATTCTTCTGACATCATTTTCTGTCAGCTTGTCATACATAATTATAACCTCTGTTCATGAAAAAATCAAATACAAGTAGGAGCTAAAAGTAAGACCTCACAATATCATTCAGGGCATAAAATCCCGGAAGTAAACTCTCTTCAGCGACCCACTCAGTCCTCGTATGGACTCCCGCTCCCAGATAGCAGCCGAAGGAAATGGCCGGAATCCCCATGGAGAGCGGGATATTGCAGTCTGTGCTGCCCGGATGCTTATACTCAAATATTTCAGGGTCATCGTAGGCTCCCTTAAAATAATAAGCGAGCACCGGAATCACCCTGTCCATCATTTTATAAAATTTCTTTTTCCCGATTTTCTTACTGCACGGCCGCTCTCCTATGAGCTTCAGCGAGACTCCTATTCCCTTTGCCCTGTATGCGTTAGCGAGAGCAAAGAGGTGATTCTTTAGAAATGCCAGATCAGCCTTCTCGTTGCTTCTGTATTCATAGAGGCAGGTAGCCGTATCGGCAATCGTATTTACTGAGGTTCCGCCGCTTATTAAGCCTACATTATAGGTCACAAGCCCGTCGGAGTCCAGCTTAATCTGATAGAGGTCAGTTATAAGGGATGACATATAGTAAATGGCGTTCCTGTTGCCGAAGCTCCCGTAAGCATGGCCTCCCTCGGTAGTCACGGTTATCTCGTACCTGTGGCTTCCGACGGCGGAATCGCAATACATAAGGACCGTTCCGTCAACCGCGTAGAATTCCTCTACCCGATTCCCATAGTCACGCATAATGGCTCTGGAACCCTTTAGATTGCCTAATCCTTCCTCTCCGGCATCACAAACTATCAATATATCCTTGTCGCGAGGCCTTAAATTGTCCCTTAGTATTCCTCTCGCTACTAACAGAAGGAGGGCCAGATTAGCCGTATCATCACCGACTCCGGGGCAGTATATTTTTCCATCGGATACCCTATAAGGCATAGGTTCATCATCAGGAAAAACGGTATCTGTATGGGCCATAAATACAATAATGGGACGCTTACCGTCCTCGCCACCGACTCCCTTTATTAAGCAGCGTACATTCAAGGCGTCATCAACTGACACATCACAAGCGCCGCATTGAAAGAAAAAATTCCTGCAGAACTCTGCCCTCTTTTCCTCATGATTCGAAGGCGATGGAATGCCGCAAAGTGTCTTAAGAAGGTCCGTAATCTCTTCTTTTTCCATAGGCACCTCTCATGAAAAAGAAAGCCGGGAGGTTCCCGGCATTTCTCATTTACTTACTTCTTTTTATCTTCGTACTGCTTGTTCTTCTCGTACATGCTTAAAACCTTGTTCCTTACCGTATCGAGAAGCTCTTTCTTTTCTTCCTTATTCATATCGTGAGGGTAAATCGGTTCTCCGAACTCTATGCACATGTGATGAGCCTTAACCCATGGAAAATGGTTCTCCCACACGTCATCGGAACCGTTCACAGCGATTGGAATTATCGGGCATCCCGTCTTCTCGGCCATCTTAAGTGACCCCGGCTTAAAAGGAAGAAGCCCTTCTCCGTGATTTCTCGTACCCTCAGGCGCTATCATCATGGAAGTTCCGGCCTTGATATTTTCGATGCCCTCCATGATAGCCTTTATGCCCTCGCGAGGATTCTCCCTGTCTATGAAGACGCACTTCTTATTCTTAGCCCAGGTACCGAAAATAGGTATATTAAGAGATTTCTTCGCCACAGCCCCGCACGGAACCGTGATAAGGGAGAGCGACAGTATCAGGTCAAAAAAGCCTCTGTGGTTTATGGCAAATACAACCGCCTTGTCCTTAGGGACATTTTCAAGGCCGATTACTGTCTTCTTAATTCCCGCAAGGAAAAGAATAATCTTTAAGCCACATTTAATGCAGGCCTCACTCATGAACTGCTTTCTCTTCGGTGAAAATTTTCCCACCAGAGCAAGCACCGGAAGAGCCACTAAACTAAATATAACATAAAGTACAAGAAAAAGCACTATTAAAATAGTTCTCATTTTACTCGTCCTCAGCAGTTATTCCATAATATTCATCAAGGCAGAGGTTATTGTCATGCAAATATGTAGCTAACGCCTCGCCTACGTAGCGGATATGCCATGGTTCATACTCATATCCGGTTATCTTCTCTTTTCCTTTCGGATATCTGATGATAAATCCATACTTATAGCAGTTATCGGCAAGCCATTTTCCTTCCCTGGTATCACCGAAGGCCTGCGTCAGGTCGCACTTAGCGCTCTCAGCGGACAGGTCCATGGTAAGTCCTGACTGGTGCTCAGAACCACCGGGCTGCGCGGATACGCTGTCAGCCTCATCAGCGCCGACGTTTGATACATTCTTCATATAGATCTCAGTCTGGCGCTTATATGACCTGTAACCCGAAACCGCAATGAGCTCCACGCCCTCAGTCGAAGCGGCGTTAAACATCTCAGCCATCTTCGCTGCCGGAAGCTCGCGCATTTTACGCTTGTCGGCTACATAATTAAAAGAAAAGGCGACATCGGGAACAGTCAGGTCCGCCGGAATATAATCCGAAGGGAGCCTGAATTTTCTCGTCACAAGGCAGGTATAGGAGTCAGAAACAGTATCCGGAATCATAGGATACCCATTCTTAACAAGCTCCTTATACTGGGAGCTGTTCTCTATGAATGAAAGTCTGTCGGAAGCCGCCTTAAGCGCCTCTCCGTCATTTAAGTCCGTAGTAACCGGAACCTCCGAAGCCACTTCACTTGTCGTCGAAGACCTGTCGGCGCTTCCGGCAGCTGTATTCTCAGTAGTCGAAGCTGCCTCATTACTCTCAACGGCCGCTCCACCATCCGTGCCTTCTGAGGAAGCAGAGCTGCTGCCCTTCTCGTTTTCATAAGTAATATCTATACCTGAGCCCGGATTCTCAGCCTTCGCGTTCGTAGACCGGGTAATAATTGATGCTACTCCCACTACTCCAAGAACAGCGGCCAGAGCTATATCAAGTGTGATAATTCTCCGTCTTAATTCCCTCTGCTTTCTTCTGCGTCTCCTCGCGAGAAGATATTCTCTTTCCTCTTCAGACATATCCGCGTAGCGGTCGTCTTTATTATATTGTTTACGTGACATTATTCTTATGTATCCTCAATCTATATTTTCTCAAGTGTTGATATTTGGGAGACAATTCCAATCTTTGCCATCCCACATCTTGTATTTCTCAAACGCTCAAAATACAAGTACCATAAGAATAGTACCACATTAGAAGAAATAACGCAAGATATTGTAGCCGATTTTTTGTAAAAATTCACACACTTTTCAAGCAATTTCTACATCATCCCGGTCACATACCCACTATATCCCTTATTACCTTGCTCGCGATTATTAATCCCGCGGCGCTTGGAACAAATGAATTAGATCCCGGTATATCCCGCCTCACGCTGCACTTCCTGACAGTTCCCGGAGGGCATACGCACTGGGTCCTGCATGAATTTGCCTCTGCGTCACGAACCTTCAATGGCTTCTCCTCAGAATACACCACATTCAGCTTCTTCACGCCCCGCTTCTTTAATTCGTGCCGCATTACCTTCGCAAGGGGGTCCATTTTCGTATCGTAGATATCCGCTATCCTAAATTGGGTAGGGTCAAGCTTATATCCCGCTCCCATGGCGCTGATTACAGGCGTTCCCGCCTTTTGGGCGTTCATGATTATAAGAATCTTCCCCGTCACCGTATCTATAGCGTCAACGACGTAGTCATACTCTGAGAAGTCAAACTCATTTTCCGTCTCTGTAGTGTAGAAGCACGGATGCTTATTTATAATCACATCGGGATTTATCTCCTTCATGCGTTCCTCACAGGCATCGACCTTATATTTTCCTATCGTCTTCCTCGTGGCGAAAATCTGCCTGTTAAGATTTGTAAGGCAGATCCTGTCATCATCGACTATATCAAGCGTACCGACGCCGCTTCTCACAAGCGCTTCACAAACGTATCCGCCGACTCCGCCGAGCCCAAAAACTATAACTCTCGAAGCCTTGAGCTTCTCTATACCATCATTTCCAAAAAGGAGCGCCGTCCTAGAAAACTGATTTAACAACTTATTCCTCCCAGGCCTCCATCACAAGATGTGTGCGAGAGACCTGTTCTTCGCCTATTTTAAGCAGATAGTCAATCTCTGCCCTCGTGTCCGTATCATTTACAGAAACCGTAAGTTTCCTCGTCTCGACTTCCACTATGAAACTCCCATATGGAAGAGCCATTTTCTCTTTGAATGTCTTCCCTTCCTCGAAAATGAGCCGCATGCTGATATCGCCGCGCTTACTCATTTCAAAATGGCCGTCTTCGAACTGCAGGAGCACATCAGCGTCAGCCCCCGGTAGAGAGTCATCATGGTATTTTATGAAATGCCTCTCACCGATTTTTCTGTAAGTGCCCTTAGCCGAGACTTCACTTTTTGTGTCCTCGTCACCGTTCTGTATTCCGGTGACCCTTACTCTTATATCGTTTCGCAATTTATGTAAGCTCCCTGCCTACGCCCTCAACCTGGTTCTTGATGTGCTTGTTTACAGCCTTTCTCGCGTCCTCAGGCCTGTTCTCGCGAAGGCAGTCCATTATCTCGGAATGCTCTTCTACAAGCTTCCCGTACACGGTCTTATCCTTAAGATACTCGACCCTGTAACGGTACATGCGCTCAGAGAGATTCGAGAGCTGCTGGATAAGCCTGTCATTGTCGGTTGCCCTGAAAATGATGTCATGAAAGGCAACATCCTTCTTAGCCATATCACCCACATCTCCATTCGCGGTGGCGTGGGAAAATTCCTTCGCCGCGAATGAAAGCCTGTCAAGCTCCTCGGGCGTAATCCTGCTGCAGGCAAGCTCGGCCGCGAGCTCCTCGAGAGCGCAGCGCACCTCAAGCACGTCACGAAGGTCTTTCTTCGTAATCTTCGCGACCGTAGCGCCCCGCCTTGGTTCAATTGTAACAAGTCCATCCATTTCAAGCAAATGGATAGCGTCTCTCACCGGAGTACGGCTCACGCCAAGCTCCTTAGTGAGCTTCACCTCCATAAGCCTGTCACCCGGCTTAAGTTCTCCCATAAGTATCCTTCGCCTCAGGGTATTAAAGACGACATCCCTGAGAGGAAGGTTTTTATCACTTTCTTCCATTTAGCCTCCCGGAAACCCTTTGTTTCTGCCATTCAGTTAGGTAGACCTCTACTCGTCCCATTTCCGGTCCACCACGTCTAAGTTTTTTGTAAACCCTTCTCGCGTCTTCACGGTCCTTAAAGAGACCGAAGACAGCGGGCCCGCTTCCCGTCATCATAGAAAGCAGGGCATTGCCTTCGTACATTATATGCTCAATCGTTTTAATTTCAGGAATATGTTTAGCCGTCACGTCCTCAAGCGTGTTTCCGCAGGCCTTCGCGACAGCGTCTAAATCATTTTCACCTAGCGCCTTAACCAAAGCGTCTATATCCGGATGATATGGATCGCTCAGAGCGTCATATTCCCTATAGACCGCCGCCGTGGAAGCCCCGACACCCGGCTTTGCTATTAAAATGTGACAATAGGGCGGAGTCCTTAGAGGCGTCATAACTTCTCCAATGCCCTCACAGAGCATGGTCCCCCGCATTATGCAAAATGGCACATCAGCGCCAAGCTTAAGTCCGCATTCACAGAGCTCTTCCTTAGAGAGACCGAGTTTAAAGAGATAATTCATACACATAAGGGCGCTGGCCGCGTCAGCGCTCCCGCCCGCCATGCCGGCAGCCATAGGGATATGCTTTGTAAGCTCAGAATAGATATTGCTCCTTATCCCGTACTTATCCTTCATTAGCTTAATGGCACGGTATACAATATTTGTCTCATCACCGGGAAGCCCTTCCTTATCGACCTTCAGGTAAATTCCGTCAGGGCCGGTCACCGGGCCGTCCACAGCTTCTATCATGACAGTATCGTACAATTTCACAGTCTGCATGACCATACGAAGCTCGTGATACCCATCAGGCCGCTTTCCCGTAATATCAAGTCCAAGATTAAGCTTTCCAAAAGCCTTTAGCTGTATACGATTCATAATCACTTATTGGAAGTTTCCGCTTCCGCCTGCTTAGCCTTCCTGCTATGACTCCCCTTACGGCTCACCGGCTCCGCTTCCTTCTTCCTGAAAGCTCCCTTTATCCTGTCAGAGAATTTCACCTTCTCCTTCTTGTCAAGGCCTGTCCTGAGGCCCTTTACGTTAGAAATATAGATACCCGAAACTACGGCCTTCACTTCCTTCTTCACAGGAATGAGCTCAAATACCTTAGGATCGCACATAAATGACATAATCTTAGGTCCGACCTTAGCCTTAACGATAGGTACCTTAGAACGCCTGAGATACTTAGGTGTCTGGTCTATAACAAGCTGAGGCAGCCCCGATTCGGTGAGCTTCATTTTCTTCTTGTCTATGACAAGCATGGAAATGGTCTGCGCCACCGTCGCCATCTGCTCATCCGCCTGAGCCTGCTTCTTCTGAAGATTAAGGCCTACACGGTAGAGAATGAAGAGAACAAGCGCCATTACGCCTATTACTATCAGTACAACAATCCATGGATTCATTAGTTTAAAAACCTCCGATAAAATCACATTACTTCTACTATAGTGTATCATTTTTTGAACAAAATTTAAAGCCCCTCAGTTACATTTTCTTATAAATCTTCCGATATAAAAGATAGAACAGAAAATGTGCTGAGACCTGTCGCGCCACAAAGGGCCGGCAAGGCTCGCGCGTACTCTTGACAGAAAGGAGTCATTATGAGCGCAATAAACGGAATTTCAGGCGCGTCAGAGTATTTAACAGGCGTAAGCAAGGCAACAGAGAAGAAGACGACAGATGCCGTTAAGACTGACAGCCGGAGCGAAGTTAAGAAAACAGATGACACTGCCGTTGTTTATACACCAAGTGAAGAAGCAAAGGAAGCGGCTAGTACCGGTGACACCACAAACACCAAGAAAAGTACAGACCGCACCGCTATCATAGAGATGCTTAAGTCTGACGCTGAGCAGCGCAAGAAGCAGATGGAGAGTCTCGTCCAGTCTGTCCTCTTAAAGCAGGGCAAGACCTATGACGCAGCCACATCAAATATGTGGCAGATTATAAAAGATCCTGAGTTCTTAAGGAACGTCGATGCCGATACCGTAGCCCAGGCTAAGAAGGATATCGCTGATGACGGTTACTGGGGCGTAGAGAAGACCAGCGACAGAATTTTACAGTTCGCTAAAGCCCTCTCAGGTGATGATTCAAGCAAGGCCGATGAGCTCCTTGAGGCCTTCAAGAAGGGCTACAAGGCTGCCGGTGAAGAATGGGGCGGAGACGGACTTCCTGACATCTCCAAGAGAACCTACGACGCAGTCGTAAAGAAGTTCGACGCCTGGAAGAAAGGCACAGAAGAGACCACAACCGACGATGCCACTACTTCAACGGATGAAAAAGTCGCAGTTAGCAAGACATCGGATGATAAGTAAAAGTTTCAGTTTTTATTAAGCCTCCCTCCGAGAGGGAGGTGTCGCCGTAGGCGACGGAAGGAGTATTAGGGAGTATATTTTACTTTCTACAAAAAAGGGAGCCACGCAAAGCGTGGCTCCCTTTAAAATATGCAAAGTTCAGTTTAGCGCCTTAATCTGCAGCGCAGAGCGTCATCTTAACATCCTGCGTCAGAAGATCATTGTAACTGTAGGAAATAGTGCGATTGCCGTCCCCTTCCTTACCAGCGTCAACTTCTATCATGAAGATGTAAGGATAAACCTCCTTAATAACACCTTCGTTGACATCGAATCTATGTCTGCCCTTATTGGCACGGACAACGACTCTGCTCCCCCGGTAGTGATAAACA